>Ga0065711_1030038_pt1 | contig 33953 bp, 19 predicted proteins | sample Hoacrofraction12_FD_59098 | JGI IMG/M metagenome (GOLD analysis project Ga0065711, IMG submission 59098) | Hoatzin crop microbial communities from Cojedes, Venezuela - Epithelial fraction 12 v2 (version 2) | ecosystem: Host-associated > Birds > Digestive system > Esophagus > Crop | place...
GTTAAACTGCCCTTATCCCGACCCACCAGTTTCTGCCTCTTTCTTTCCATTCTCCTCCGCACGCTGGCGGGGGGAGGGGCGGCCGCGTGGAGCTTTTGTTGCCGGCGGCAGCCGAAACCAAAACAGTACCTAATTCTAAAACTACAAAAGATTCTATAATTTGCAGATCACCATTGAGTTGTTCAACAGTGCCAGTACCTGGCAAAAAGCTGTATCTAAATAATTCAAGCTGGCTAAGTGTAATGGTAACTAAATAAAGTCCTCAGTAAAAAAAGTTTTGTCTGTTGTTTGACTTACAAAGTCCCAAACAGCTCGAACTTTTAACAGCAGTAATGATATTGAATTTTTTCTCCCTTTTTTGTTTCGTCAGAAGGTTATGAGAATTCATCTTTCACAATCTGTGGGTAATATAAGTATTTTTACCTAGTTATAATAATTCTCTGCAGAAAGTTTTATTCACTTCAGAAAGTTAATTCATAAGGATCTGTGAGGAGTCAGGCTTTGTTTATTTTTGCCGTCTCTGCTCAAAGCAAGTTTAAAGTGAAAGAGAATGTTTCCAGCCTATAGTTGGATAAAGTCCTAAGCTGTTTGGTGAAAGTGTAGTTACAGGCAACAGGTGGGTTAAACTTGCCCTGTAATACCCTGTAATCCTTTCATAGTTTCAAGCACAGTGCAGTACATCAAATCAGCCCCCACAGAAAAAACAGAGAGGATATCTGTAAAATGAAACAGCTGTGGATTATGATATGAAATATACTGAAATATATTGAGCTAATAATTCCTGTGTTGTAGAGGAGAACTACTTTTTTGGTAGTATTAGTGGAATGTGGTAATCCAACATCACTTTCAATCTCTGTTCTCCAGTGCTAATAATGTTAATAATATTGTTCTTATATGTGCCATTTCTTTTACCTTGTGATGCTGCAAAATGTTTTGTATTGTTTTCAGAATAAGGAATTGGAGAAGCCTTCTGAGACTAGCAAAATGTTAATCTCCATGGCTAAAGAAAATATACCTCCAAATAGTCAACAGAACTATCCTTTAGGTACAGTATAATTTTTTTGTGTGTCTTATAGATTTAAGTAGCATTTAATTACCTTTGAGAATTTTTGGATTTTCTGTTTTTGATTATGATTACTATAATTCAAATGCATACAAATTCTTCAGTCTTCCAAACATTTTGGGATTGTGTGGATTTTTTTCTTTTTTTGTAGTTATGCTTTTTTTAATAAGGAAAATATGCCACGCGCTTTGTTTTTCTTCATGTAAATGTAGCTCCACTAAAAAAAAACCAAACCAATAAGCTGCTTGCCAGTCCTTGATAGACAATCTGTGCTTTCCTGTTGTATTTGAGTGGAGCAAAAGCTGTGGAAGTCCATGTTTCATCTGGATATATTCCCTGTACGTTGTGTCAGGGAAGTAAGGATGCCTTTCGTTCAGTCTCTAAGCTTAAATGTCTTAGTCCAACTTGGCTAAAAAGCACACAGTTAAACTGATTTTTCTTTTAAATGCTAGGTGTCTTGTAAACGTTTAGGCATAAACTGATTTTATTGCTTTTGTAATTTTGTTAGGATGTAGTCATTTATTATGCAAGGAAGGAACAAGCACTTAGTTTTGGTTGAAATCTTAACCAAGTGAAATGTTTAGATGTGTTTTGCTGTGATTATCAGTTTAATGACTGTTTTCTTTAAAAATGCATAGTGTCCTATTTTCTTCTTTTCTCTGTATTCTTTGTGATTTCTGTTTGAAAATGTGTGATAGTGTTGCTTTCTCCATTTTACTGTTTCTGTAATGTGCTATCTTTCCTTATTTGTCCTACAATCTTCTTTTTGTAGGCACTACTGTTGTTCCTTAGCTACACTTGTCTAGCTCAGGTTTGTCTTGACAGCTTTAGAGCTTTTCTGTGTCCTACTTCTTGTCAATAGGTAACTCTTTTCTTTCATGTGTAGACACTTTGACTTTGTACCTCATGAATTTTCACACTGTGCTTACTGTAATTCTGGTGTAATTCTGCAGCTTCCAGTGGGAGTAAAAGCTGTCCTTTTATTTTAAAGAAGATATGTCAGTGGATATTTGTTGTTGTTTATGTAATACCAATCTAATATATGTTTTAAATATATCCTCCTGCTACACTTAGTGTTATGTCCCCTCTATAATTTCAACAGAATTTGTGACCAGAAAAGTGCATGTCTTAAATTGAAAAATGGAGCCTGAGCTTTTGAATCTGGGGGCCTGAACTGGTCTTAACTGCATAAATAAAAAGATGTTTTTTATAAGGATGTTGTATAAGTAGAACTTCCAGCTGTCAGCAAGGCAAGCTCCTGTAGAATCTTTACAGGAAAACTTCACTAAAAGTTACCTGAAATGATAATTCGATATTCCTTGCTGCCAGAAGTCATAATGGATAAGCTTGCTTAGAGGACAGCACTTGAGTTAAGTGTCTGCCTCACAGTTTTGTCAGCTTTATTATGATCAGTAGGTTAGTCCTGGTGTTGAGAATTCTTTGCTTAACTGTGGAAACACATGATACAGAAAATAGTACACAGTAGGTAATATCCCAGTGGCTGTGACAGACCACTACGTAACAGTTAAGCTATTTTAATACTAAAATAATTTTGTCTCTTGTTGGAGAGCTATAATAGCACGTCATGTTGTGTTTGTTATTGTAAATTGGACTTAACTGTTGACACATAAATATAATAACACAGATAATGAAGTATTACAGACGAGAGGACATTCAGGTGGTCTTAAATGAAAATCAACAAGTAGGTATTGCTATGTTGTTGTTTAATTTCAGCCAGCAACTAAGCACCAGACAGCTGCTCGCTCACTTCCCCTCAGTGGGTTGGGGGGGAGAATCGGAAGGGTAAAACTGAGAAAACTTACGGGTTGAGATAAAAATTATTTGATAATTGAAATAAAATAATAAATTGTAATGAGAAGGCAAATAACAAAGAGAGATATTAAAACCCAAGAGAGACAAGTGATGCAAATGAAAACAATTGCTCACCACCAACCAACTGATGCCCAGCCATTCCCTGAGCAGCGGCCACTCCACCAACCTCCCCCCACAGCTTTATATGCTGAGCATGATGCCATATGTCATGGCATATCCCTTGGGTTAGCTGTCCTGGCTGTGTCCCCTCCCAGCTTCTTGAGCACCCCCAGCCTACTCACTGTCGGGGTGGGGTGAGAAGCAGAAAAGGCCATGATGCTGTGTGAGTGCTGCTCAGTAATAACTAAAACACCCCTGGGTTGTCAGCACTGTTTTCAGCACAAATCCAAAGCATAGCCTCATGCTTGCTTCAATGGAGAAAACTAACTCTATCCCAGCCCAAACCAGCACATTCTATAATAATAATTTGGGCGCTGAACATATTTGGCTATCAGTGGATGGTTGTTGGTATTATTGGCTGGTTATGCTTTGAAGCAATGTCATTTCCTTTGGATCAAATTAGACAAGGGCTTGTTCCTTGGTAGCTGCAAAGTATGTTCTGTAGTTCTAGCAGTAGTGTTGAGAATCAGGCTGAAGGAAGTTATAGTTCTATCTCAACATACTAAATGCGTGCAAACTGTTACGTAAAAATGTGTTTAAAATCTTAACTTTTTCCTAAAAAAAAAAGTTGTCAGTGTGGTTGTGTGTGATCAACAGAATGTGAAATGGAAAATAAATACAGCAAATAGAGAATAAACAAAAGCAGAAAACCAATCAGAAAGAAGGTATATCTCTTAAGAATTCAGACAAATTGTGCACAAAATTAGGATGAATGCATATTAGCTGGAGTATTTTTGCCCTGCTAGGCTCTTCTAAAGTTTTTGACATAAGTAGTTTTCAAATCACTCCTAAATTGCTACCCATAATTGTTATCTTGTTGCTTTTCTGGTGGCCAAAAAAAAATCTTCTGTAATAAAATTAATTTTAAGCCCTCTTGTTCGAATACATCATGTATTTGAATCAAAGCACTTGATTCTCGCTGTTTCTTTTTCTGTGCTGAATTTTACTGGCTTCTGTGAAGTTACTGAATGAATCTTCACTCTGATGCATTAGTTGCTTTTGATTTTTTTCTTAGTTTCCTATAGTTAATCAAACAATAATTTTGTGTGAAAATAAAAGGCAAGATCAAGTAGCTGAAACAAACCATATCCTCTTCTGTATTCTATTCCTCTTTACACTTATCCCTTTTCTGAGGGATGAAGTGGTGCATTTTTTTAACGAAACTCACACTTACCGTATGTGCTAAATTAGGAGAAAGGTAACTTACAGGTTGGAGAAGCAGCACCCATGCAGATTTTGGTTAGTAGTTGAACTTTGCAAGTTGTTTCAAAATAAGCTATGACGTATTTAATCAGGTATTAGGTCCTTTGGTTCTACAGAACAGCAGGCTGACTCCGGTTTTGGCTTGTGAAGATACATTCTGACTTAGCTGAAACTATCTCAAGCCAAGCTAGCTAAGTGGTTTTTAACTAAGTACATTTCAACCTTTTATCTGTTTAGTAGTGGAGTGATTCCCAAGTTAGAAATTTTCAGCATTTGTATGATGCCATTTTTGCTGTACAGACAGTGATTTGAAACATTTGAAATACTGGAGTCAAACAGAGTACCATGCAATAAATTGGGACTGATGTAAATCTTGAATATCCCTCTCTTCCCTATTACTCCTTCCTACTCATTTTACGTAGACCACAAGAGGTAGAAGTACTTTCAGAGAAACAATAAGAAATGAAAAAATCCAAACTGTTGCAATCTGTCTCTTGTTGTATGGTTTTTGTGGAATTCACTGGCTCTCTGTGGAGAGTGGTGAAAGTGGCTGCAGAGGTGGACTTCTAGGGCAGAGGATATTTCTTATCAAGTACTTTAAAACATACTTTGGGAACAACAGAAAACTTGCATAGGATTGTATATGAAGAGTGCAGCTGCTATGAGACCTGACAGCAATCTTGGGAAAATACTAAATATGTGTTTTGGGTCTACGACAATTGAAAACACTGAGGTGGAAAGAAAAAATTATTATTATTGTTATCATATGGTCAGATTCCTTCTGGTTGTGTCGAAGCCAACGTATTTTTCACGTGCTTTGTGCTAAACAAATAGCTTGTTGTTTTCTAGTTGCGAAGTATGTTTTCTACTGTGTGATAAGCACAGCTTAAAATGTCTGAGTAATTTAGAAACTAACATGTCAAAGGAGATTTCCTTTGAAACATACACTGACAAAAGAAATATGTACAATATTTAGGTTATTTTATACTATTTGTCAAACTATCCAAATAAATTCAGTTTGTTGCATTTTCTTTTTAGTGGAGCGACAAAGTGCAAGTACTAGGGGAAAACTAACATCCAAAACCCAGTCCATTTTCTATGCTTTCTGCGCAACTACTCATACAGAGAAGGTGGTTTTTATTTCAGCTGTTCTGTAATTACTGGTTGCATAGTTTGTTTTTTTATTGCTGATATCTAATAAAAATCCAGATGTGGCTTTTGCAGGATGTGCTTTGTTATTGATACAAAGTAGTAGAATAATAATATTTAATGGCATTAAACTTTCAGGTGACTATGGCTTGAGTTTACCTCTTGGAGAAGAATATGAACGAAAAAAACATAAACTCAAAGAGGAACTTCGACAGGATTACAGGCGATATCTTTCTCAGGTGAAGCTTCCTGTCTGTTTGCCGGAGTTTAGTGAGTCTTTCAAAATGACTCTCTCATTTTAATTGAATGAAAATTAATAAATTCTGTGGAAAATCTTTGTAAGGTGGCATTCATTATGAGCAATGGCTGATTTCGAAGACTCAAGCAAAAGTAATTTCAAAATGTCACCACTAGGAAGGGTTATATATTTTAGACTTCTACAGATCTCATTGCCATGAGACTATATATCACTTAATGCATGTTATTCTGAATACTTTTATTTATTTGTCTCTACTTCTTTCTCAGTTTCTTCTTAAGCATTTAAAATACCATCTGTTACTTCCTTAAGTACTTAAATATTCTGTGGTCTGTAATTCAAGTAAGAATATTCCTATAATTAGTGTGACTCCATTTGGTAGCATCTTTTCAATTTTAGAAACAGGAAAACCTTTGATGTTCTGCTTAGCATGATTTATTAAATGTCACAGTAAATTTAAGATTGAAATCTTATGTACAAAATGGCATAATCTTGGGAATATGCTGTATCTCTGCTTAGTCAAATAGAAAAAAAAATCAGGAGTCAGGAACCAAATAATTTCTGTTGTCTGAAAATGCTAATTATCAGTGTCTTTAGTTCTTAAAATGAAAGCAGCGATTTGCTTTAAGAAAATAAATCTTTTTTGGTTAAGTCAAATATTTTTGAATGCAAGACTCTTTTTGAACAGTATCTTTTCCCTGACTTTTAGGGTATTTCACAGGCAAAAAGAAAGGTAGGGTGCCTGCAATATCAATTTTTTTTTTCTTCAAATTAGTCGCTTTTTGCTTTGTTTGAAAGCTTTGTGCTCTTTGAACTTAAAAAAAAAAATCATTACTTTTTTGTGGTTTGTGTGTTTGTGCATGCTGTAGTGATTAGTTGTGATAAACATCATTGTTTTGTGCAAAATGATTGCTTATGTTTATAATTTTCCATTGAAAAGATCTTTAAACACATGTTGATTTCCTTTTTCCTTTGCAGTTGCTATTGTTGCTGTCTAATGCTGACTCTACAAAAGTTTTTCTTTAGTAGACATTTGCTTCAATGCTTATCAGTTACAGATATGTTAAGAGTTCCAATTTTTTTTTTGCCTTGATATACATATTTTATAAAGCTGAAATAAAGTCGTAAACCCTGAAATATTGTAATATGTGATCGAAACCAGAGTCAGGGCTTTTTTCTTACCTATCACCGTGAAATCTCGTCAGTGGTGCTTAGGAAAGCAGTAGAGCCACTTAGTCAGCACTTATTGGCCAGAATGCAAGAATATGAGTATTGTGAGGAAAAAATAATACCAGACGCACATTTTTGCAAGCTTTGTTCAATTACAGTATTTTTAAATTATTTATATAATTATACTGTCATATATATAATTTTCAAATTTAATGCTGTCCATCCAGGTGGTTCAAATTATCTTCCAGTCTTTTACTAAAGTTGTTCAATGTGGTAGAAACACAACCTTCTGTTTTTTCTGGGGCTTTGAATAATATGCGTATGATACAAATTAACTGTATTAGCATGCACTAGAATTCCTGAATAACAATAGCAACAGCAGAATTAACTGGCTTCTTAATCTCTAATCAAAATGATGCTTACATCAGTGTTGCTTCTTGTTTAAACTTCCATTTATTTTCAAAGTTAAGAGTATAGTGTTAAAACTTAATGTTTCATAATACTCACCAAAGTACCCCAATAATTCAATTTTTACATTAATTTCTAGTGTTCTATTCTCAACTAAACTTCAGTTTTACAAATCTGGGTTTACAAGGTTGTTTTTTTAATGTAGTGCAGGTTAGCTATATTAAGTTTGTAAGGCCTGACGAAGAGATAGGCTAACAATCTCTAATCTCTTTTCCCCATATAAAAAGATAGTGCAACTTCTAGCAGCTCTGATAGTGATAATATTTTGGTGAATAACTTGTTTAGTCTTGCTTATGTAGAAAATGCAGTTTCCATATGAGCTTCTAATTTTTGGCAAATACCTTTTGCCAAAGGTCAAATCAGAGGTAGTCTCTACAGATGTGTGAAAACACGCTTTTGTGTGAAAAGAATTACTTAAAAATGAGGATTACAATTTATTTACTTTTTCTGGTAAAAATAACTTAGTTCTCTGTATTAATCTAGTTGTCTCAGTGCTTGAATATTTGCATGGTTATTAAATATTTTAAATCTTTTAGTGTGTAGTTGTTAAATATGATTCATAATGATGTGGTTCTGTATGGGAATGGGTAGACCTCTTACCTGTTGACATGCCTTTAAGCTTTTAAGTGACGTTACGACATAGATAATGGAAGGAAACAATGCTAGTGAAATACTGTATGTAATCTTTTCCCCTCATCAGCCCATGCCACACAAATAGATGAACTTTTTATTAAAGATAATTGGATCTTTAAAACATAGTTGGTTGACTGAGAATGGCCCGAGGATGCTTTTAATGTATGAGTGATGCACGAAAAAGCCGCTAGACCTGGAAGCTAAGGACCTGTTCTAGCATTGGTGTTTGATTTGAAAGGCTGACGCTTTGACTTGTTGTGCAGCCCAGTTCCCAGGCTGTGGCCCAGGGAGATACATGGAGCAACAACATAGTGTTCTGTTCTGGAAGTGACTGATGGTCCATAAGGAATTACACGATTCAGTGGTGGGTCATTATCTTGAAAAGTTTGGGGACTGCTGGTGTAGAAAATAGATAGTGTTGAGATGCAGACTGGTGGCTGTGCTAGTGTTAGCATTGATTCCATCTGTTAAAACAAGAGGTAGATGTATGTTTTCTGTGGTTAGAAAAAGCAGTTTTTCATTTTAAGTATGGTAGTTCCTTGGAAAATTTCTCTTATGCTTGTACAGATGCTTGTGCTCATGCTTCTTGCTTCCAGGACAATTGAGTAATGGTGGGGTTTTTTTGAATAATTTTTTTTTAAATATACAGAGACTAACGTATGTAATCCTTGAAATAGCGTAATAGGGAAGAAGTGACAACCACTTTCAAACTCAAGCTTAAAGATTGACAAAGCCCTTTACTTTGCACGTTCCTTGACTTCACTTCATTTGTGTCTTCCGAGAGCATCCTACATTTTCAAAATGTGAAGGTTGTCGTCGGTCCTTATTTCATTAAATTGATCGGATTTATTTCAGAAAATATAATTCTTAGCAACTACTTAGCAAGTAATATTTGGTATTTTAAAATATATTGAATTATTTTTGTTTTATTTTTAATCTAGAAAAATTATCTGACTACTGGTGAAGTAGATCCATATACTCAGGGATTATCTCTTCCTATTGATGAGCGAAGGTCTGCCAAGGTAAATATTTGGAGGAAATTAAAGAAGCGATGTATAACTTGAAAATGAGCATGGATGTTTAAACTGTTGTGGAAAAATTATTTCCACTTAAGGTTTTTGGTTGGGATTTTTTTACACTGTTTAACAAATTAACATGTCTTGGAGGTGGTCATTAGAATGATTTTCAGAAAAGTGAAATCTGTAAGTTTTGTTTAGATTTTTAATGCTAGGTTACCTGTACACTTAATTTGCAGATAATTAGATGTGTAATTCTATACTGATACTAGTTTGAGGTTTGCTACTTCTAATTCACACCTACAGGGCAGTTGGTGTGTTCAAAAGCTCTTGTGGTTGTGCGTGGGTTTTGTTCAGCCACAGATGCTGGTCTAATAAAGCTGTTTTTCTTACTGTTATGTATACTTTTCTAATTTATTACTCTTCTTACTGCTGCCTGAGGATAATTTGAAATTTCGATAATATTTGCTTGTAGTTGTTTCTGCAGTGATACTCCTGTCAGTTCCTATCAGAACTAAAGGAAGTGTGCTTTCTGCTGTACAGTTTTGATGTCTTTGTATGCTTAACCTACCTGCTTATCCTCTTGTGATTTTTTTTTTTTTTTTAACAAATAAATCCAGGAATCTAAATAAAATGTGATTTGTTATTTCACCTATTGCCTGCTGTTAATACAGGAATCTTCCGAAGTTCCAATCTTTGTTTGACAGTACAGATACTAAAGTGTTTGTGAAAGGAGTACACATTCTCTGCCTGTGTTTAGCCCCTTTGATCTCCCTGAGGTTTCTTATCAGTTTATGGTCTTGCTTTTGTATGCTGGAGAAAGATACCAACTGTAACAATCTCTCCATTACTGGAGGTTAGAATATGAAGATACAACATGCATATGTGGATTTTCTTAACCTCTGATCCATTTCTCTAATGCTTAGTATGATTCTGTGAAAGCCTTAATCAGTCTTACAGGGGTCATCTCTCCTCCTACCCTCATACTGTTGGCCTTATATTTCCAGTTCCTTTCTTGGGTTTGCTTGTGAATTGATCCAGGAAGTTGAATCAGCAAAAACAGAATTTAGCAAATATTTTTGCTGACACAAAGAACAGCACTAGTTGTTGTTCGGATGGGTCAAACCCCAGTGGAGATGCAAGCCAGAAGGAGAAACTGTGTTGCTGGAGGACGACAGGACTGCTGCATCCTTGGGGGTTTTATTTGTTGCCTTGGAGTTGCGTTGTTGCTCTGTGTTTGGGGCTATGCTGTCACTGTCATCTGGCGCAAGACTGCTGCTATGGAATGCTAGTCTTGCCCTTGCTGTGCTTCCTTATGCTTTTTGCCTCTCTTGTGCTGGCAATAACGTTTGGCCGTATGAGGAGCCAGGTGAGAACTCAAATAAGTGAAAATTGCAGTTACGAAAGAGCCCCAAACTCCAAATTGTACTAGGTTTAAAAAAAGATGGAGGCAGCAAGAATGAAATGCCCAGAAAAGGGAAAGGACTACTGCTCAGTGGCAGCATGCATTTATGCCAAGTTTGTCAGCTTCAAGTTCTTGTGAACTTTCTGTTAACCCTTGCGAGTAAGTGTGCTGAAACTGTGAAAGATTAAGTCTCTTTGATTAATTCTGTGGAAATTAAAGACATATCTGAACTGGGAACATGTCTGATCATTGATGGTTTTATATCATAGCAGCTCAACATTCGTAGAGTTTTTCTGTACAAGTACATTGTATCCTTTTTACCCATTTATTTATGGCCATTGCAGAACCTAAAAGCTACCAGAAGATGTCACAATGTGCCCTACTAAACAGTTAGCCTCTGGGCAGATAATGATTAGAAGTTAACATTTGAATTGTGGTTTCCTCTGTTAGGTAAAATGTGCAGTCACACAGCATATTGAATTTTCTGCTGAGTGTTTTGCCACCTGTTAAACACAATGCTAGTTTCTCAGCTTTGGAAAATATCCCTCAGGCAACTTTCATAGCTGTCTGCAGGTTTTATATTGTCACTGTCAGAAAACCTATAGACGCAAATTTTGGAAAAAAAAACCAGTTTGGGGGAATGTTGGTCTCATTTGCAAAAGTATTACTAAGCTGATATTTCCATGGTAATTTAGGCATAAATTATTTTTGTTCAAAATTTGTTCAGGGGAAAGTAAATTTATATATAATGTTCAGATTTTTTTAGTATCTTTTGCTTTTTTATTGGAAAATACTGCAGTGGAGAAGAGCATGATTCGTAATACTGTAATATAATTCTCTTTTTTTCATTTATATAGTTGTTGGAATTAGGGGGTGTAAGAGATGCCCCATGCTCTAAACATAAGGTACTAGTATCAGGAAATAATGTAAATTAGAGTTTGCTTTACCTGGAGACTTCTGTATTTCATATTATATTATGAGACTGTTGATGTACAATTCCTGAATATTTTTAGACCTGAGCAAGCTGGTTAAACGTTTTCACCTTGCAAAACCAGCTAGGACAATGTGGATATAGAATTTTTTTTCTTAGTTTTCCTTGCGTTCTTCGCACTTTTGACTCCTTTCGCAGTCAGCTTAGCTGCTTGTTTGGATTTCACAGTTCAAGTTACATCCTAAGCTGTAACTGACACATCTTGTCTATTCATGTATTTGTTGTCGTGTTTTAATTAGGAGTGGGGCAAGTCACAATTAAACCTTAATGCACAAAAAATATCATATGTTTAAAAATAATCTGTAAATACATTCAGATTGGAAATTAGAAAGTGATTTCTAGTTGTGAAAGGAATGAAGCTTTGGAACAATTTTTGAGTAGATTTAGTAGGAGGAAACCTAGCTGGTTTTAAGAAGGGGCTTGATACACAGTAGTGTGACTGACAGCTAGGCTTTCTGCCCAAGAAGCTGACTTCTACTTAGAGATTTCAGATTAAGAGAAAGTACTATCTTCAGATATGAACAAACATGTCAAAGCAATTCAAGCCCAACTTGGACATCACAAAGAAAGGGGAGGTCAAACACACAGCTCGCATGTATTCATTTAGTACTGCAGTTCTATGAATTTAAAAGCTACTCAAAAATGCAAAATTATGATGCTTTTTTCAATGCCTGTTTTAGGAGAAACTACGGATTGAAAGAAACAAGGAGTACAATCAATATCTCAGGAATAAAGAAGAATGGAATGAAAGACTAAGGAAATTAGGGAAGAAAAACACAGAGGTAATACAGTTTTACTGAAGCTGATGCAAAGAACAACATAAATGATCTTGTCAATTGTTTTATCATTGACTAAGACATACAAAGCAAGACAAAATAAGCAAAGAATGTTGTTTAGTCAGGTCGCAGTTTTATTACTATATTAGCAAGTCTTGGTTACGAGTCATACAGTGTTCTTGAGTCCTACTTCAGTCATGTCTATCTGGTAGAAGGATGCTTTCATTCTTCTGTGTGTCTGAAGTAAGTCCCTGGATTGTTCTTGGTGATAAAAGTTGTGACCAAAAAAGCTGTCTCTGGACAAAATGCTGAGCTCCACACAGTGTTCCTTACCTTCTATTTGTAGCTGCTTTTTCCTCTGTCTGTGTCCAGTTCATGAGAAAGCAAGGCGTGTGCAGGCAGCTGTCCAGTATATGGTGCTGTGCATTTCTGAATCAAATAAAAAATGTCTTTACTACTGAACGTGAGCTAGACACATGCATAATTGAACTCAGATTCTGAGCTGAGGCTTTTGATTTGTGTGGCAGTAAGCTGCTAAGCAGCACGCAGCGGTTTGCTCACTCCCCGCCCCCCCTCCCTAGTGGTATGGGGGAGAGAATCAGAAGGGTAAAAGTGAGAAAACTCGTGCGTTGAGTTAAAGACAGTTTAACAGGTAAAGCAAAAGCCGCAAGCACCAAGCAAAGCAAAATCGGGAATTCATTCACTGCTTCCCATCGGCAGGCAGGTGTTCAGCCATCTCCAGGGAAGCAGGGCTCCATCACGTGTAATGATTGCTTGGGAAGACAAAACACCATAACCTCGAACGTTCGTCCCTTCCTCCTTCTCCCCCCCCTATTTTTATTGCTGAGTGTGATGTCAGATGGTATGAGATATCCCTTTAGTCAGCTGGGTCAGCTGTCTCAGCTGTGTCCCCTCCCAGCTTCTTGTGCACCCCCAGCCTGCTCGCTGGTGGGGCGGTGTGAGGAGCAGAAAAGCCCTTGACACTGCGTTAGCACTGTTCAGCAGTAACTAAAATATCCCTGTGTTATCAACACTGTTGTAATCACAAATCTAAAACATAGCCCCATACAAACTACTATGAAGAAATTTAACTCTATCCAGCCAAAACCAGTCTAACAGTCAACAGGGTATTTTTAGTTCTAGTTAGTGTTGTTATGAGACCCTTTGTTTTAGTAATCTAGAAGCAATTTATTGATCTGAGAGAGCCTTTATACTGCTTGTTAATTATAAAATCTTGTGTAGTATGGGTAAATTTTCTTTTTTAAATATTGTTGCCTTAATTTAGTGATGGACTGCAATAATTTGGAACTCTCATCTAGTGCAGGTTTGATTTAAGAAGGTTTTCCGCTTTTTTTTAATAAGGCATACAGTATTGTGAAAGCTGGGTCGTTCTATGAAGGGTCTTGTTTTTGTACTCAGAACAGCTCAAAGTTTATTGTCTTTGTTAGAACAATTGGCAAGTGCAAATACCCATGTATTCATAAGTTTTATCTAGAGGAATGTTTCTTGTCTGTCTGCAGAAAGATTATTTTCTTATGAGAAAGATCTTCTAAGTGCGTTGGAGTGTCATATAGTTGAAAACGATTTTAATCTGTGAAGACAGCTGTGAGACAGTATTCAGGCATCCTTTAGATGTTGGAATTCAATATCTGATTCTTATTGGCTTCTTCAGGGGTTGGAGTGGTACACAACAGTGATCCCTAGGAAGTATGTGGCAAAAACACAGCTTGTGTTTGTGCAACTGTCTATAAATCTCTAAAGACTTTTCTGCATATTTTGGCATTTATGTTTCCTCAGCTGACTTACCTAATCAAATATATTTAGGGAGTCAAGGTGTTTTCTTTCTGCTTTGTTTGTTATCCCATTGGACCTTTACGTTATATTTTTATTATTCTCGTGTAGATACAAGTTCGCTGTCATAAAAGAACAAACGGGGGAAAAAAAAATCTGTTGAGGATTTGTTGTTCCATCTCTGAGGGGTATCTGACTTGGAGTGAGAGTCAAATGAACGGGTCTCATCATTAACATATATGACCTCAAAAGTTTGATCCAACAGTTTAGATAATCATAGGATAAATTTCATTTGCAAGGAACCTCTGGAAGTCATGTAATACAATCCCCTGCTCAGAGCACTGTTAACTTCACAGTTAGATCACATTGGTCAGGCCTTATCCAGTTGAGTTTTGAAAGGATGGAGAATCCACAGTTCCTCTGGGCAACCCATTCCACTGCTTTAACTGCTTGATCTGAACTTTTTTCCCTCCCTATCCCATCGAAATTTCCTTTGCTGCAACTTGGGACCATTGATTCTTAGAAAACCACAATTCTGGCATCTCTGTAACTGCCTGTTAGGTAGAGACTGCAACTACTGGTTCCTCCTGCCCCCATACATACACCTGCTTAACCTTCTTTTTCTAGGCTGAACGAGCCCAGCTCTGTCAGCCTCTCCTTTATGAGCTGAAGTGCCTTAACTATCTCAGTAGCCATCCTCTGCGCTTTCTCCAGTTTGTTGGTATCCATGGGGTGAGGGTGAAACTGGCACGCTACACTAAAACCTCAATACTGAGTAGATACTGAGCAGAGGAGAAGGATCGCTCCCCTTGACCTGCTGCTGACACTCTTGCTAATGCAGCCCAGGATGTGGTTGGCCACCACCACTGCAAGGGTGCTCTGCTGACTCGGATTTAGCTAGTCGTCCACCTTTAGCCCAGGCCTTTTTCTGCAAAACTGCTTCCTAGGCGGGCAGTGCCCAGCCTGTACTGGTGCATGGCATTATTCTGTCTCGGATGCAGGATTTTGCATTTGTTGATCTTCATAAGCTTTTTTGTCAGCGTATTTCTCTAGTTTGTCAAGACCCTTCTGAGTGGCAGTCATATCCTGTCGTACATAGATCCCTCTTCCCAGTTTGGTGTCATTTGTATCTTTATTTTTCATTACATATTGTGAAGTGTGAGTCACTGTTACCTTTTGTCGCGTTAAAGTGGGCATAAGGGGAGTCTGATAAGCGGCAAAAGGAGAGCCCTCCCGTTGAGTCACGAGGTTCAGAGAAGACCCCCTTTCGTTCTGAACTCTCTGAGGAGAGTCTAGGTGTGGCTGGATCAACTCCTAGTCCCAGGCTTGGTCAACTGTTCATATGTCTAAAGGGTTAAGCCTGTAGCCACTTACCAGATTCAACTTGCCCTTCCAAGGACTTTCACTGAAACAGTTTTGCAAAGTTGAAACAATAGGTAATTTATTCAAGCGACAGGTGTCACGGATTCGGGATTGCTGTTGATAAATGCACTGCCTACAAAAGCTGAGCTCAAAGTAATAGTTTAGCACTTTTGTTAACAATGTGTTCTGGGGATACGTCTGACAAAGTCAGAGGCGCGACTCTTACCAAAAAGGTGTCCCTTCTTGGGGGGGCAAGAGAGGTTCAGGCCCGTCAACCTGTCCGTCAGGTGAAGTTCTCGCTTGGCTCCTCCTCCCAAAGAGAGTTTTCAAGTGCCAGTTTTTATATATTTGGAAGTCTTTTTGTGAGGTGGGACTAAGTCAATGATTGTGTATCGATTAGCTCTTGGCATGGAATGTCGTGTCTGTCAGAAGCGGGATTCAAGCAGTGTGACACCTTCAGAAGGGGCTTCTTGGTATGCGCATCCGGGGGCCATCTGTGCTTTATCAGAAGCAATCTCTGAAGCAGTCTCTGGCTGCGCATCCTCCGAGGCGCCCCACAGATCACTTGGTTTACAGTGATGGGCTGTCCCCCCTTACTTTTGTCTGATAAGATAAGCGCCAGTTAATTACTCCCTTTGTTAGCTCTTGACACCTCATTCGAGAGACTCAGTCAGAGTTTGTCTTTTGTCTTGCATTTGACAAGTCCAGCAAGGCCATCGATTACAGCTTTATTCCACAGATGAAAGATTAGTGCACAGAAATACTATAGGATTTATCCAAAACCATGTTGTTTGCTAGAACTGTGTATTAAACACTGGTCCAGAGTGTCATAGGGTTGTTTTTTATCCACTAATCTATTCTTTCTCATAGTGCCATCTCCTGGGGAGCAAAGAAATAGATTAAGAAATGGTCAGGTTAAAAGGTTGTGCTCACAGATAAGAAGCATTACAGACTTGCCTGAATGTGGATAGAATAAAGATCTCTACTTTCTCGATAAGGTGTAGAGTTCAAAGTGTTTCTTGACCCTTTGCATCTCTGACTCTGAAGGTCAAATTGGAGTTCATAATAGACCTATCCAGTATTGATAACCATTCTTCTGAAAAACATGATATAAGAGAAAGAGCCCTTTTTTTTTTTCCCACAAGAAAAAAAAAAACAGTTTAAATCCCTAGCTTTTAAGCCCTCCTTGAAGCGCTTACCTCCTATCTTTTCTCCAACACCTGTTTAGGGATTGTTTGAGGAAATATGAAACAAAGTTTTTCCTCAATGTGTTTTGACTATATTCAGATCACTTATTTTTTTTTTTTTTTTTCGTTAAACAGAATGAGATGGACAGGAATAAAAAAGCTGTTGCTGTTACTAGACTCCAGCCAGAACTACATACAGAAGTACAGCCCTGTAATACAGGTGCAGAACCTCCCAAGAAGGATGCCTTTACTTCTACAGAAGGTTATGAAGAGCTGCTACATAAGAGATGGCTGGAGGAGGACAGGTATCATAGGTTAGATGATGAGGTTGAATTAACAAGTCGACTACTAAATAAAAGACTTGATGAAGATTTGGATGTTCCCAGTCGAAGACATCGTGGATTTGCTAGCCAATATGTAATTCCTGTTAGGAAGCATCACAGGCTTGATAAGGATCGTGATTTCGGTAGAAGATACTACAGAATGGACTATGATCCTGAGATAAGTGAAGAAATGGACCCTAGATTTAGATATGAAAGCGCTTATGACAGAAAAACTCCCCGGGTTTTTTATGCTGACAGGTATTCTTGATTCCATTTTCTCCTGTATTTCTGTAGTGCTTGTTGACAGCTATGGTTTGCTCTCACTGCAAATTAGACAAGATTCACATGTGAAAGCAGTTTTTTTTGTACTTACTTTAAAAAAAGGAACTCTGCAGAAATTTTTAGCAAAAATATTTCAAAATTGGACCAGTATCTAAGACTATACATCATACTTCAGGGAGCTGTCTATATATTATGGCAAACCGGGGATACTAAAGAAATTGCTCCAGAAAAAGAAGACCACAATTCAGTTTTATATGGAGTAGTTTGCTGGAAAACATGTTAGTATTTGAGAGCAAACCCCTGCGCTGGGAACCCAAGATAACATCTGTTTTCTTGGTCTGTAATAGTTACAGTAAGTCAATTTTCAGTTCAGATTCCAAAACTGGTTTGAGCTTCAGTTTCTGGTACACACCACAATGTGTTAGAAATGTAAAAATACATTTTTAAAAAATCCTCTTTTTTACTGCATGGCTTGCTAAATGGCAGACTTTAAACATACACGTAGTTGAACCAAACCCTGATGGTGTTAATGGGTGCTAATCTCAGTAATGAATACACAATTTGAATAAACATTTAAGAAAACCTAAATGAAACAGAAGAAGGTGTTTTAAATAAATTATTCAGGAGGGAAGTACTGTTCATTATTAAATAGTCTTTATTGTGTTAACTGATAAATCAGTTTGGTTACTTTGATATAAATTGTTCATCTTTTTCTTTTAGCTCACTCATTTAAAAGAAGAAAAAAAACCCCAAAGCATATAACCTTACCAGTCATTCAGGGTTTGGCACTCTGGCCACCTTTGGTTATTCTATTGCAAGAACCAGTTGCTTTCAAAAACTGATGGGTTGTAGTGTGAAATAGTACCAAACTTGAAGCAGATGTGTTTTATACAGCTAAATTCAAGTGAAATAAAGCAGTAAAGTTGCTTGTAAATAAATTTTAAAAAGGTGCTTGATGAGTGTTCATTTGTTCTCTTTACAGATCTTGGGAACATGAGTGGTGTAGATGCTTTTATTTTTTGTTTTTTTTTTCCTTCGTGTTAAGCCTGTTGCCAAAATTATATTATGGTGATTGCTTCAGTGAAGGAAACACCACTGTCCTTCCCTTGTTAGACAAAATAACCACTTTTTATTCTAGAATTAACACTTCTAGAAAAAACGGAAGGCGAATTGTACCACTATAAACAGTGTTAAATATTATGATTGTGTTTTACTGTTAGTTGCTGGTGGACTGGCTAAATGATCTTTTGAGTCAGTGTTTACAGGGATAATTTTCTGGATAGTGCTGCAGATTAATAACTGGGAAAAACAAACTCTGAAATGCTCTTTAAATGGAAAAAATGGAAACAGTGGTTAAATAGATAACAGGAACAAGGTTGCCCAGTTTCTGCTGAATGAGATTCAGAGAAGACAATGCAATAACTGTTCCATCCTGTAGTGTAATATTGGTAGAAATGAGCAAAGGAGGTTTTAGGGTAGGGTCTTCTTGTCCTACAACTTTTCAGAAAGAAAAATATTAGAAGCTTTACTTGGTGTCCAACAAAGATAACCAATGTCCGTATTTTTGAGACTAACAGCAAAGTTAATCCTCTATGTTCATTAACACCAAGAAGGATGAATGTTCTCTTTTTAGTATGTAACTGTTTGCCACTGTCTAATGCAACTGGACACTGGAGTCTAGTATTAATATTTAGAAAAAATATTTTAAAATTTTATCTAATATTTAAAAATTGAGTAATATTTAAATAAAAATGACCATCTGATAAAGTTTGACGGTTTTGTTTCTCAAAGAATATATATATGGAATTATGTAGGTCAAATATCAGCAAGGATGGTGTTTGAACCAGCAATAGACAGTATCACATTGAATAAAAGTATACTAGTTCTTAGTTATTTGAGAAAACACTGATGGTGTTTACATAAATGTTTGTGACCAATATACCACTAGGCAATTTGTTTCTTACTTGGAGAGGCCTCTGAAACAGTTTTAGTTGCAGTTTTCTTTTAAAAGAAAATACAGAAGAGAGTCGTCTTTTTGTTATTGGCAAACTTGGTTCATCTTAAAGGAAGTTGCTGGACCATGAATTGCCTGAGCTTGAATTTGTGCATTAAAATTAAGGTTTGGGTTTTTTTGGTGTGTATTTTCTACTTTGCAGAATTTTTATTGAAATTTTTTTTTTTTTAATTAAATGTGCTTTGTAATCTAGTACTTTTTTTTTTTTTTTTTTCTCCTTCACAAGGAGCTCCATGTAACCTTTTATGAACTATATCAGTCTCTCTTCAGGAAGGAGAAACAGTTACTGACAGTGCATCTTTTGAAGAGTTAGCATTTTTTTCCACATTTCAGGCAAAGTCAGCTTTTCCAGAACACACTTGATTCATGACAGAAACTAAATTCATAAGGAGAAATATTTTTATGTGCTGTGCTAAAGTTTTTGTGTTTTGAAATGGGCTTTATTAGTTCAGGGATGCAGGTGTTTTTAGTGGGACTTCTCAGAAAGGTTTTTGTTTTGATGGAGTCACAAGGGCTGTGGCGTATTTCAGCAAATAGAAATGGTGACGGGAAAGCGAGAGGAAGTGCAAAATGTTTTGGTTCTTGTGAGTGGAATGCTTTAGTCCATCCCCAGCAGCCAGGTCTGTCCTATAAACAGGGTACAGCAGCTTCTTGATGAATTGGGCCCACGTGTCTGCGCCTGCCATGCTGAGCTTGCTGCTTTTTGCAAAATAGGTTGCCTCCTGAATGCCAAGGTTTGTTTCTTTGCTTCCTCCCTGCATCCTTTCATCACGCTATGGACTAGGCTTTCTAATTCCTGACTGTGTTTCAGTCTTACGTGACCAGTGTTGTAAGTAGCAGATTGATCATTATCAAAAAGATGATCTTCAAAGAAGATCATGTTATGCCAAGAGGATGGATATCGTTCTTTGATGTTGTTCTGGTGGGTTGTTGAGATGCCAAATCAATGCTTAATAATCTGCTTCCATCCTGTTGCCTTTGATTATTTGGCTTTCATTTAAATTAGAGCTGGGCAGAGCTGGGCAGGGCTGTGGATCTTTTTACATAGAAGAATAAGATGGGTTTTTTTCTATGTTTACATAGTATTTTTGTTGGTTTGCTTAATAGGAAGTCCATGGCTCTGTCCAGCTCTGGAAAATAAGTAACTTTGTTAGCATCTGTTGGGTACTTTATTCTTCATTGAATACCTGTTCTTGCCTTATTTTATCAAGATAACTTGAAGTCCTCATTGAAAAGCAGTTAATTTGCAAGGCAAGAAAAGCCTGTAAATTCAACTACCCTAGATCTTTTCAGGAAAAGCTCCCTTGTGGCCATAAAATTTTTGGCATCTGGAATTATTTGAAGTTTCAATTATATTACTTAATATGTAAATGATTCAAATTTAGCTCCTGAATTTTTATATTCACCATGTTACCTGTCTCTTATCTTGATCAGAAGTCACCTCTCTCTTTTAAGTGGTATCAGGTGCATAGTGAAGTGTAGGTTGTCATTAAAGAAGGTTTTTATATCTGAATTAACTGTTTCACCAGACTTGCTCAATAGCTGTGTGCTGAAATCTGTTGTAGACTTTGTTGGCTCCTGGGGATTAAGAGCAGCAAGATCCGTTGTAATTGCTGCAGAGCATTCAGCATTCACACTGCATTTCTTATAACTCTTAACTAGGCTTGATAGATAAAGGTTGCATGAACGCAGGCTTGGGAATCCAGATTCCAGAGAGCTGCCTTGACAATGCTAGCAAAGTGAATTATGTGTGGTATTTTCAGAACTGGTTCTGCTGTCCAGTGTGCAATCGGGCTGAGGATGTATTTGCACGAAACTGCTGGACCTTCCATTTCAGGTTGGATGTTTTTGAGCAAGCATGGCTGAATATTTTCTATTTCTTTAAGGCCGTATCTGGATGGAACAGTAAGATATCTGCCTGCAGACTACAAATACGAATTAAAGGAGAGAGCACCTGTGCAGCAGATCTCAAGAACTGGAAATTCTAGGTGTGGTATACAGTGTATTTTTCTGATAATTGCACTACAAAATCACGGTGAAAGGAAAAAGTTTATTTAAAATCCCTAGTAAGTTGTCTGAAATGGCTGATAGTTTTTCCTGCAGCGAGGGTATAGCAGAACAAGAAAAACGTGTTTCCTTTGAGAACAGCTATTGAAGTTTACATGCCAGTTTTCTTTTTGAAACAATAGCTCACCTATTGTCCAACTGAAGACTTTTAGAATAACATGGAATCCTTTTTTGATACTAGTTTTAAAATTCCATCTTTTCCCCTCGTCTTGGTTTTGCAAGCCCTGACGTGATCTAAGTGGATGAGGCAGAAGCAGAACACTTGTAAAACCCTGACATAAACTCTTGACTGGCACCACTCAGTCTGTCAACCTTGCTGAAGAAGTGCTCAACTGAGTCAGTGTTTCTGATGGCTTCAGAAACCGCAGGCAAATGAGAACCGCAAGAAGCTCCTTTTTGCCAGGCGGTTTCTTCTTTTGCTTGTGATATTTCTTTGGATTTTAGGAAAGCTGTTTGTCATAAACGTGTCACATAGTGATGATGTAAGTGCAGCTATCGTGTTTCACACAGACTACAAGTACATTCTCAAGTTTGATCTTTCCATTTTCTTTTTTCTCTTTGCCAGAAATCAGATACAAATTAGTTCTTCAGCTAATGAACAGGCCAAGTCTGCAGGTAAAATGCCACGTGCAACAGGCCTTGTTCTTGGTATGTATAAGAACCTAACTAATGACACTGAGTTAGCCTTTCTTTGCATATTGTATTTTTATAATAAAATCAATTAAAAACTAGAAAAATCAGCTTTTTCTTTGTGCTAGTTGTCCTCAAGACTGGTAATTAAATACTGTTTACATAGAGAAAATAATAAAGCCCCCATGTTCCTTTTCCCAACTTAATTTAATACGGCTTTCTAACTAATTTTGAAGAGCCCAAGTTTCTTCTTAGATTTCATTAACAGTTTAAGGCCCAGTTACATTCTTAAGTTTTTTTTATAAAATGAAGTATAGGAGAAATATTAACCTCCATATTGTTAAAGCCACAACTTGGTATTGAATTCTAGTTGCAGAAATATGTACAAGAAGAAATGATTCTGATCATCTCTTACTGCTTAAATGTAGCCATAAAATTTGGCAAGGAACATTATTATTGAGAGCAGTAGAGAGAAATACTGTTGAAAACATAGCGTTCCTAGCTAAATTCGGAAAATTATATGGCAAGAATAACAAACTGTAGTAGTTCCTCAGATGGGAGCCTTCGAAGGCAAGCTAGGTTTGAATTGTGAAAAAAGTGACTAACAGTTGTCAGAATAATTTCTATTTATTTTTGCATTTGAACTTACCTGATCTGCAGTGCTATATGAGGCAGGTCAGTTTTCTGGAACTGCTTAAAGGCAGCATTAAAACAGTGGTGTTGTAATGGTCAGTCTCTCTGATCTGTTCAGTCAGCCGATTTGTAGCAACCTGAGTGCACAAAGTTGTGCATTTGTATATCTAGCAGTCCTGGTTAGGAGAAGAATATTGCTAACGATGTTGTATAAAGGTTAAGTAAATTAAAACCTGACATTCTTGGAAATGAGAAGTGATTTCAGACTCCTAAAAAATCACAAAACATGAGGTTATCTTGCAAGTTTTGGTCACTTTACAGTCCCAGCATGATAATTGAATAAAAAATTCAGTCAGTCCTGCGTAATTTTTGTTGTTTTTGTTTTTTGTTTTAGTTTCTTTGCAGCTTGCTTCAATTTATTGTTCAGGTCTGCTTCACTGCAGATCGACGGTGCCTTTGTGTATGGAAATATGTTAGGAGTCCTTGTGTCTGATAGTCATATTATATAGAAAGCAATGATGATTTTTTTGTTTTGTTTTTAAAATAATAGAAGACCCCACGCTTATTGTGGGGGAAATACCACAAGTTGAAAGTCTTTTGAGTTCCTTAAAATCCATGGGAGATGTTATCACTGTTTCCTTTTACATACACATATCTGCCGGTACTTTGGTAATTCTTAGTAGTCATGGGAACCATCCTAAAAGTGGAGCATTTTCCTTTCCTCCATGTGGGTTTGACTCTCTTCAGTTTGAACTTTAATTTTTATCCGGAGCAGTGCCTCATAATTTGGACTGCTGTAATAAGTCTTCCTTAGTTGAGCGTTAGGGGAAAAAAAGAAAAAAAATTAAGTAACTTTTTATAGTTGCTATTGTATCAATCATCGTACTCCAAACAAACTGTGTATTAAAGCTAGATTTATTTTTTTTCAAGTCAGTAAAGATCCAGCATTCTTATGCATATTCCCAGGCCGTATACTCTGCTGTGTTTCATGTTTTAAATTGACTGAAATGTGATGTTTTTGCCCAGTACCTTTTGTGTATTTGGTGGAGCACTCTACGTAAATGTGTGGTCCTTTTCATTAGGTGGTCAGGACCAAGAACTTGTCCAAAGGAAAAAAGAGAAGTACAGGCAAGAACTAATAGAACAGATGGCTGAGCAACAGCGAAATAAGAGACGGTAATGGAAAGTTACTCTATTTTTAAAAGATAATGGCTGAAATTTAAAGGAATTTAATGAATTCAGTGCAGTAAGAACAGTTTTCATAACTAAGGAATTCCAGCTAACTAGGTAATATTGCATCCAGTTGAACTCATTGTGTGAGAGCTTTGGTTTTTTTACAAAGAAATTCACCAGCTTTCAATGGAACAAAGAAAAAAACAGATTTTTTTCATTAAAAAAACCCCAATTTAGTTTCTTAAGGTTAGAGAAGCTCTAAACGAAGTTATCTTTTTTTTCTGATAGAGGAGTGTCTAATTACTTTGCAAAGTTGAAAATGAATCTTGTTTTGTCCATCAATTTAGGAAAGTAACCTTTTACTTTCAAAGCACTTAACCATCTGTGGCTTATGCATAATAAGAAAATATATAAATCCCTTGCTTAGCTATTAGTAGGTGTCTGCTGAATGATAGTATGGATACATAAAGCCACATAGTGATATTAGTGAAGGGATAAGGAATTAAAAATAAGTTACTATTGACAGTTTCACTATGATGAAAAATTGTACATGTGGAACAAGCCTGAGCCCTGAAATTACAGTATAGTACTTATTACTGTACTATTGAATCATTCATTTCAATACGTTTATTAGAAACTTCTTGCTGTAACGTGAATAAAGATAATTTTTTAAGAAACGTACTGGAAGGCTGTAGTACAAAGCAATGTGGTGGTTTGTCCTTTTGTGTTCGTTAGATTTTTACTAGGCAGAACAGACAATAGCCAGATCCTTCTGGAGAGTTCTGTTTATTTACAAATAATATATAGTATGCTGCTGCCCTGACTCCAGGGGAAATCAAGTGGAATCATGTCTTCTGTTGTCTTGTATTTTTGGAGTTATTTTGACTCCAGAGTTGTGAGGTCCGTGCTTTGAAAGAATGAATATAGCTGTTGCTGCTTTCTGAGTTGATCTCTTTTTTTCTTCCTTAAAACAAAAACAGTGAGAAGGAACTTGAGCTCTCAGTTGCTGCTTCTGGAGCTCGAGACCCAGAAAAGAAGGTAAGGAAATTGGATTTTCTTTCACCTCTATAGACTTTTTTTTTTTATTACATGTACACTGTGGTTGCTCAGTCGCAACACTCTGTAGGGCTTTTATAGTATGATAAATGTTGTTTTTTTTTCTAATAGGGCATTAGCATAGAATAAAGTTGAAGTAAAGGATGATAAGGTTGTAACTCATTACATGTGCTTTCAGCTTAAGAGGAAAATATTTTCATGGAAGTCATCGAACATTTTCTTTTGCTGTGACCAAGCAGAAATTTTGTACAAGTAGTGGGTGTCATGGAAAAAATACTTGGTGTCCAGGGGTAGCCCATACATGCAGACATTAGTAACATTTTTTTTGGAATATAAAGTATGCTGTAGAAAGTTCTTGCTCATTTTCAATTAAAAAAAAAAAATTAGTTGTTTTGCAGACGAGTTGGTCTCATTGTAGCATTTTTAATTTGTAATTCTTTTTTAAACTATCAAATGTAGTGTTCAAGATTACAAGCATTTTTACAGGATTTTGTAAGAAGCAAGATGTTCAATATCGTGTTGCTTGCGAAACTTAATTCAGAGTTCCTACTGTCCCCTCTTCTTTAGTAGGGTGATTACTGTGCTAAGAATTTTGATCAGCATACATGAAGGAGTAGATTGTCAGCACTAGCAACGTTAGTAGCAGACTGATGGTCACAGAACTAGTATGGTGTGTGTGTGTTTGCAAAGTCCCTGAAGCTGTTGCATCTTGGGTGCAGTAGAGATCTGCTGTTGATGTACAACAGTAACTTCCTCAAGCAGGAGTAAACTGGTTATTAATTTAACTGGTTACCAGTTTAAATTATCAGTGGTGTTTTTTGGGAGAAGCTACAACACAGAGAGAAACTTCTGCCATTTCTGGAGAGTTCAGCAGAGGTGAAAGGAGCTCTTACTTTCTAGAAAATGAAGATGAGTGAATAGCTGTAAGATGGTATTGGCCAGCATGTGAGGCAGGAGACTGAGGATGCACGTAGATAAGCAGCGAAGCTGAATCAAAATTCTTCTTCCTAAATGGGGAAGGAGAACACGAAGTGGTCTGGGTCCATGTCCCTGCCCTCTCTGCTTAAAGTATCTATGGTGCTTTTTTGATCCATTTTGCAAACTGATTCAGCTTGGTTAGCTGGCAAAAATCTGAATCTTTTCAGCTGTGTTAGTTGGCTTAGGGAGGTCAGTTGGCTGGTCAGGGATTCAGATGGTGAAAGGGAGAGGGCTGGAGTGTACAGCTGGGAACCAGGCAGGAAGAGGGGGCAAACTGAGCAGACGATGCTGACTCTGTTGGCACAGGAGGCTGTAAGGTCAGTGTAAACAGCCTTGTCTAATCAAAGCTGAGTAGGCAGAAGCATGCTGTGCTGCAGCGCTCTGTATGCTGTACGTCTCTCAGTCAGAGATTGGAAAGTGCCTTGTAGGAACTTATAGAACCTTTGTAGGAACAAAATTCTATCCAGAGCAAGTCCAGGGCATGTATAATGTTTTAAAACCATTAATTTAGCTGAAAGCCTTCAATTAAGTAGAATTACTACATTCATTAGGCATCAGTCACTGTTAGCTTTAAATTGGCTCTCGTGGAGAGATTCTAATTAGGTGGATTTCTTGATTAATTACAGGTTGGTTAAACAGCAATGCGTGATTAAGAATCTATAAATGTAGTGTTGTGCATACTGCTTGTTTAAAAGAAAACAATCCCCAGGACGAACCGAGTACCATAGTCACATCTGAAATTAGCTACAGAGCTGAAATCTGGGGCGCTTTGGGAGCAGTTCACATGAAACTTGTTAGTGAGAAAGGCTGCTTTACCTGTTCTGCTGCTCCAGACACTGGATTTGAAAAGACAAGTTTAAAAAAAAAAAAAAAAAGTCTGTCGACTGCTTTATAATTTTCAGTTGCTGTTAGCTCATATCTATTATCTAATTTCATATTCATATCTAAAAGTTTCAAGTTAAATGTTATAAACAAACATTCGTGTCTAGTAGATTTTGAGAATTTTAATCTTAATGCTGTAGTCCATGATTGGCGAGTACTAACTGCCTTGTGTATACTGTCTTGCAGCTAAGTGATGAGGAGGTAAACATTAAATATTTTGCTGAAATACTTCTGTATTGTAGGGTATATGGTTTGCTGTTAGATATTTAATATTTAGCTGATTGCTGGTACTAATTTTCTCTGAATGCATGTTAATTAAAGCACTACAGTGTTAGGACTAGTAAATTCAGAAACAATCTGTTTTACACAATGTATGATTTTTTTTTCCTTTGGTCTTCTATTATATTGACTCATTTAAACAAACATTAAAATATTTATGTATAGCAGCTGGTGTAAGGGCTTTCTGGGTGTGATAGGATACTTTCGAAACTGACTTGCATGCCTTCACATTATTTGCATGTTGCCTTTGACTGATTTATGAGGCTGCCAGTTACCAATAAACATTTGATATTTTTATTTTAAAAAGAAACCCCCCCAAATTTTGTAATTGTTGTGGTTGAAAAAATTGATAAAATCCAAGGAACTTAAAAAATAAAATAATGGTATTGCAAGGAAATGTTCATTGGAAAAGTCTCAGTATGTGTTTGGCTTTACTTTTTACTGTTTGTGACCTATTTTATTCTTGGAGTGGGGGGAGGGATTTCAGAAACTTTTCCTGATAGGAAAATATGTTTCCTGTTAGGAAATATAAGAATATAACTAATAATATTTAAGAACATAATTAATAATATTCCATAATATAAGAATACTGTCCTTTTAGGAAACTGGCAGCTGCAGAGAACCTGTACTACAGACAACTGTGGAAATACTTCTTTTTTTCTGAACAATAGCTAGAACTATATACTTTCTGAAACTGGCCATAGTGATTGGTTTTTGTAAATCTGTGATAAACATGCTAGATTTCCTTGTAGTATTAGATTTACAGTAATTCCTTGGGGGGGGGGAAAAAAAGCAATTACTAGCAATTTGAACAGCTAGTTGGAACCCAGTGAAGTGTTTAGCACAACCTGCATAGAAGTTCAGAGTATTTCCTGGTAATAACAAGGTAACTGTTTTTTGGTGGGGTTTTTTTTTTTTCCTTGTAATATTTTCTTTTTCCCCCACTTTCAGCCAAACAGATTGAAGCAGTTTGGCTTGACAGCGAGAGCTTCTGAAGAGAAAGTACCTCCTGAAAAGCCTAGGGTGGCTTTCCAAACTCCAGAGCCCATCCCTTCAGCCTCTCCAGTGAATGAAGACTTTCATGGGAGGCTAGCCAGCACCCTTGGTGAAATAGCAGCTCCCAGGTGCTCCACCATCATGTTCGTTTTGCATGTTAAATAAGATTGCTGTTAAGCATGTTAGTGCTGCTAAGGTAGAGCTCACTAGTGCTATTGATCATTCTCCAAGGAACTAATGAAGGTAGAAATAATATTTTGACAACTAACAGAAAACTGAACTACTTTTCACTGAAGTAAACTTTTAATGTCTATTTCTTCACAGTTTATTTTAAAAAATCTGGGGAGTCTGGATTATTTGTGAAGATCACGCTCTCTTAGTGGATGTTTGTGTAGAACAAGGGTTGTGCTGTAGGAATGATGTCCATGTCGTGAGGATGCTTGGGCATGTGCTCAGCAGTGTCCGCAATGTTAGAAGGCTGGCGTGGCATGACTTGGACGCCTATCAATTCAGCGATCTCCCAGGGCTGAGCTCAGGAGTGCAGCGTAGGCAAGGACAGCTTCCACTGGATGCTGTGATTGAGACCAAACCATTGCGGGAGAGAGGAGCTTCAGGCATGTGGCTGAAGCGGTGCTGTGCTGCTTGCCATTTGACCAGAGACTAATCCTTGGCTCGTTTTATTTACTGTTACTGATGTAACCAGTAAGTATCATTAACTGAACCAGTTAAAGAAGGCGTGCTTGTTTTACGTTCTTTAGATCTCTGGAATAGTGTGGGTTCATGTACTACTCCCTAAGGGAAGGTTAATTTCCTACTGAGGCTTATTGTATATTGTTCCTGCATGGCACTAATGAGAGGTCTTGGGCTGAGCTAAATTTGGAATTTCCCCATAGTGAATTGTGAATTCTCTCTTTTTTTTTTTTCTTTCTTCTTTGTATGATCTCTCTTCAGTTGTATGACAAAACAAAAAAATTCTGTTTTCTTTAAGGCTTGCACTGATGCCACCACCCCCACCACCAGTTTTGACAGACAGCTACAGAACGCCTTATGATGACGCATATTACTTTTATGGCGTTAGGAATCCTTTGGATCCCAATCTTGCATATTGTAAGTTGATGATTTTAGGTGGATTGGTGGTTAGAGTAATTCAGGTGACTGCTTTTAATCTAGTTAATTGATTAATAATGTAGAACTAGTAACCGCAATTTAAACCCATTTCTTAGACATGTACTGAATGAAAAGTAGCCTTTTTTCCAATACTGGCTTTGAATGAAGTAGTTTTCTCCAACTGCAAAAGTGGCTATGGCTTCCAGAAATCTTGTTCATTGCTTGAGCAAGCTCTAGTCTCAGGTACTTAGCCATTACTTCTCCCAGATAATTTTCTTTATCGTTTAGATAATAAAAACATTATTTCTGAAATTAATTAAATTGTGTTATAATTGATTACATGTTTCGGCATTGTTACAATTTTAGATACAATTTTAACTATTTTTAAAGGAACTGTATGAAGTAATCAAACTTTTTATTTTAAGAACTTGTTTTTTATTTAAACTTTGACTGCCTCATGATGATTTCACAAGTGAAACAGTGTGGGGAGGGACTGGATTGTGTGGTGTTTGATTTTTTTTCTTGTTTTCTGTTTTTGCCTTTTTAGAGGAAAAAACAGAAATAATTTTAAAAAGTTGTTGTGCTACCTTCATAGAAAAGTTAAAAGAGGAAAAAAAAAGGTGCAATAATAACTTTTTTACTGGGTGATTTGAATGCAATTTGTATCCACTGGGGAATTTCAGGAATACTAGAGATTTAAGATCAAAAGTTTTTAGACTTTGTTTTTTTTTTTTTTTCCCTCCGGTGTTAACTTTCTTCCTATCTTGAAATGTAATAGGTTGGGGGGGAGGGTCTAAGTTCCAGGCACCTTTTTTACCTTTTCTTCGTAATCTTATTTTCAGACCACAATTTTAGGTCACAGAAGTTTGGGTTTTTTTGGGGGAGTTGTTAGATGTGGGGTTTTTTTGGTGCGTATGTTTTATTTTGTTGGGTTTTTTACCCTTGTATCTATATAACCTCTAGGGTAAAATGGCTTACAGTGTAGAATATTGAAGAAACTAATAGTTAAAATTCACATTACAAGAGTTAGGTTGTCTTAAAGCTTGTTGTCACAAACTGGAATATTGCTAGGGCTTAAAATTTGCAGGCATGAAATTGTTTGAGATGCATCACTTAGTGTCTTGAACATGAGCAGTAATATGCACGGTAATTCAAGCCCTGCTGTGGCAGAGTGCTGCAGGTCCTGTTTCAAGAAGAGTACAGATGCCAAACGTAGTGCATTTCTGCAGCAGGCAATGGGGCTCTCCTCACAATAGAGGACACATTTGGAATGCACGAGGAAAAGCGTTACATTAATAGAGTTAGAATTTCTTTTTGTTAGTTCATTGTGGAATATGTGGATGAAGACATTTGTAAATTTTAAAGGGATTTAGTTGAATCTGAGAAATAGATTTGTACCTTAGCATTGTATTTCTAGCTCTAGAGGGCATGAAGGATTAGCTAAGTTTGTTACAGAAGTCGAGAGTCCTGTTTGTAATTCTGTAGTCATAGAGTTTGAGCAGTGAGCTCTGCTTTTCTAAGTAATGGTGAATGTTTATACTTGAGCATTCAAAATTTAAAATAGTGTTTTTTGTTTTTTGGTTTTTTTTACTGTATAGATGGTACAGGTATGATGGGAATGCAACCCACACCTAATCTGGATCCTCCTTTAGGCCAAGCCCCAGTAGAGCAATCTGTGTAAGTATTATCTGTATTCATATTATTTGTTCATATTGATCTGTATTGATATGCTTTTCATGCTACGAATATTTTGCTGACAACGGATATGCCTTTGAAAGAAAATGTGTTAAAGACAACTCTTCATACTTCTAATGAAGAATTTCTATATAAACCATAATTCAGTGAACACCTATTTGTATATGGATTTATGAAAATGAGATTATAAACTGCCAGGCTGTAGAAAACAACAGCTCTTAAAAATTTCATGCAGGACTTTTTATTTATTTATTTATTTTTATTTTCCACCTTCTGCAACCTATGATGTTTTTCTTTAATATGTGTGGTTTTCTGATTCAGAAGTAACACTGGACGGAAGAATACAGGAGACAGACAAAGAAGCATAGGAGTATTTTCTGAAGAAAAAATAAAGCCTTCCAAAGAGGCAACATTATCTTACCAACAAGAATTACAACAGCAGGTACTGAGTGATAAAGCTTCTGATGCTTTCCTCTTTTACTTTTTAACATATAGTGATTCTAACTGTAGTACTCTTTCAAACATATTTATTTAGTTTGCAAGTCAAAAGCTTTCTTAACTCTCCCTCCCTTCATCACTTCCTTCCTCCCATTCCTCTAACCCAGCTTCGTCTGATTTTAGCTCTTCAGGTGGACAGTAAGGTCTTCAGGTTTTTTTTTGTCAGAGACAGAGCGAATGTTAAGACTGACAGCAAACAGATTGGTTCCAAGCAAGGAGTTTTATATAATTATTTTCATAAACATAAGAAACTGCATCTTAAAAGCAATGAGTTGTATTGCTCTGATACTCCTGTTGTAAGATTGCTTTTGAACATTACTGTTGTAATTATTGGGAGCGCTCCAATTTCAATAAATTCTTCATGATCATTTGGATACTAATTCAGAAGCTTCCCTGATGTTCCAGTGTGTTTGTAGGTGGTGTCTTACCTCTTTTCAGCTATCTTTTGGATAGACTAGACAAATTTCTTCAGTCTCTTGTCTTCCAGTAGACGTCTTAGTCCCCTAGTTATTTTAGTTGCCTCTCGCTGCTGCATCTTGTGGGAGTTTATAAGATGTATTTGACCATAATAAGACATGTTATTTTAGAAGAGATTTTGCCAGAACCCAGTTCAGTAGCATTAACCTTTTCTTATCTTATTCTCCTCTATGTATTTCTTCAGTGGAGGTAAATAATTGCACTGAAAATATGCTAGTTCTAATTATGATCATGCACAGGGATAAATCAAGGTCAAATTAAGAATAAAAAAAACATTTAGGAAATTACGCTTCTCTGAAGGCATTTTCTTAATGCCATTAATGTTTTAAGAAGTAAATTTTTTCTTGCCATATGAGAGAGTGCACAATTTGACATAAAGGTCTAACAAATGTGGCGCGATACAGTCTTTCAGAGTTGTTCTGCGGCTTATGGTTGAAAGTGAACAGAATATGTTCTGCTTTTTTTTTTCCTATAGACAAACCTGACTGACCATTTTTGTAAACAGTTGAAGGGGCTAGGTGGGTCTTTGTGTTGACTCATATCTCCTATGAAGTTATCTGACTACTCGATAAAGGGAACTTTTCTCCAATGCACAGAAGAAATAAATTTATGAGAAATACATTAATATATTTCAACTACATAAATAGCAGCTAATGTTTGAAAAGCTTTGAGAAGTTGGACTTTTTTTTAACAGCTGTTCTCTTTATAACTGCTTCATTAAATTATTAGGAGACTTAGGTATATAAATCTAACCTGATTTTGAAGAGAAGGAAGAACAAACCATGTGAGCAGTTCTGTGTTGATGACATATATCATCACATACTACTGCAGAAAACTTTTTCTTGAGTGGTTATAGAATTGTGTAGCGTTGTACTAGGGCATTTATTGTAAAGAGCCTTTCTTTATGTCATGTCATCTCTAGTCTCAGTTTTGGTTAAACAAAGTATACCAGGTTGAGAGAAGCAAGTGCTGTAATACTGTAGAATTTTGCCTGTTTGATTTTCAGACAGTATAAGTTTCTGCATGACGGGATCCACGGATATGGGACTTTAGATCTACTGGAAGTGTCTGATGTGAATGTTCCTGGAACTTCGAGGTCTTATAATGTGTATCTGTATGTTTCTCTGCTGTGATGCACAACTGTACATGCACGTTTTGACAGCAGTATTCAAGGCACTGTCTGCAGTATAATCAGTGATATGTTTTCAGTATGCTTGATGTAGATGGGGGAATGCTAGCGTTCAGCTTGCTCTGTTATCTTTCTGTTAAAATTATACTTAATGTGGTATTTTCATGCAGATGACTTTGATTTGTTTGGTTTTAGATAAGAGAGAGAGAGGAACAACGCAGACAGGAGAGAGAGGAGAAGAAACGCTATGAAGCCAAGTTACAAGCAGAAATGAGGAATTATAACCCCTGGGGAAAAGGTGGTGGTGGTGCTCCTCTCAGAGACGCAAAAGGAAATCTGATAAGTATGTTTACCAAAATTATGGATTGTGTTTTTAAGATCGATGTTTTCTTGCTCTTGTAAAGGCTCTATTCAGATATGTTATTCCTTGTTATTCAGATGTATTATACCTACATGGGTAGCCCTTTATTGGCAAATAGAAGTAGGTGTTTCAAGCAGATGCACTCTAGGAATATGTGAGTAATTACTTTGATTTCAGCAGAATCATTCAAAGAGTACAAGTTGAACAAAATGGGAAACACAGGATATGTCAACTATAAATGAATTCAAAATGCAATAGTAAAGGGAGAAGGAAGAAAACAAGCTGTTAGAACCAGCTGCGGTACAAATATGCTGAAGTTTTACTTACACATTTTCCAGGAGCAGGGTTTTTTGCTGGTTTTATTTTTTTTAATCCCTTGTAGGCTTAGAAAGCTCTATGTCTGACATGGAAAATTGAAGCATGTTTGAATAAATACATAAAGCTAAGTGGAATATTTAAATTCCCCCAAGTAACACTGCTGGTAAATGGCTGTATAAATAGCAGTCAGGCAGCAGTAATATTTTTTAAGATTTGTTTTTTTCCCAAAATGCTGTTTTATGCAAGACAGGACTGTAGTGAGCTGGGAGATAGCTATGATTCAGGCAAGTTGTTCAGCCACACCTCCAGTAAATCAGAGATAGATAGATTATAGATAGATTAAAATTCAGTGTGGTGGGTTGACCCTGGTGCCCACCAGAGCCGCTCAATTACTCCCCCTCCTCAGCTGCACAGGGGATAAAAATAAAAGGAAAGGCTTGAGGATCAAGATAAGGGCAGGGGAGAGATCACTCACCAATTACTGTCATGGGCAAACCAGACTCAACTTTGGCAATTAATTTAAGTTATTACCAGTCAAATCAGATAATGAGAAATAAAACCAAAGCTTAAAAAACATTCCCCCCCCCCCCCCC
>Ga0065711_1030039_pt1 | contig 33953 bp, 27 predicted proteins | sample Hoacrofraction12_FD_59098 | JGI IMG/M metagenome (GOLD analysis project Ga0065711, IMG submission 59098) | Hoatzin crop microbial communities from Cojedes, Venezuela - Epithelial fraction 12 v2 (version 2) | ecosystem: Host-associated > Birds > Digestive system > Esophagus > Crop | place...
TTTTTTTTTTTTTTTTTTTTTTTTTTTTTTTTTTTTGAGCTTGAAGGAGTAAAGATAAAATCTTGAGGTGGAAGTTCCAGGCTCAATTCTTGCATGCACATACCACCTCTAATCTGTCCTGGGACAAGTAACCAGGGAGGTATTTTCTCTACATACACCGATCCTGTACACGCTGAGCATTTAATGATGTGTGAGCACAGGTTTATAGAAACCCTGCCTTAACTGCTCCATGAAGTAGTTGTCAGCTGGATTACTAATGCTTTAGAAGCTTCTCTGCATTTTACCTGTAGAAGGTGACATCTCTATTGCCCAGATGATGTAGAGGTCCAACTAAGAGATGTTTTTTGGGAGAGAGAAAGCCCCTAGACAAGGGAACCTGACTTACCTGGAAGACATGAAGTCTGCTGTTGATCCTTCTATTATGGTATGCATTGACTGGTAGACCTCTACTCAGGGAATAGCTTGTGCTAGACAGCTCGCTTTGCAGCAAACCCTGAAGAATAATTAGGCCACCTTTTCTATACTGAGAAGAAGAATATCTACCTCTAACAGGGATAAATATAATAAATTATTTATGTATGTGTGTGTTCCTAATATAACAGCTTTTCAGTAGCTTCTTCAGCTTAGAAAAGCCAAAGTAGCAAACCTATGTGATACTACTACTGAGCAGAAAACTAGCTAATCTCTGCAGTGCCCAGGCCGCCTCCCTTCCCGTCTGCTGTGCCATTTTGAAAGGGAATAATTCAGTGCTGTCTCCCCTTGCCGTAGGGGAAGGGTTCTAGGATGGGTGCATGTATGGCTGTTGCCTAACATTAAAATGAAGCAAAATGGCTTTGAGTTTATTTTATAGTTTTTCCACAGAAGGAAAAAAGGTATTTTTTAGCTGTAAGAGATAGGCAGTTATAATAGCATATGAGTGTGATTTCTTTTAGTTTTTGTCTCTGTTGTGATTTTGTAGCTTTCTATGCTAACTTCCTCTTTGTCCTCTTGAATTGTTACCGCTCTGTACCTGGCTAATTCACAACGCTGTGCAGCGCGTGGCACTGAGCTTGTGGGATGCTGAATCATTTGGGGTTCCTTTAAGGGTCTGAAGAACTAGCTTTCTTCTTCATCACTTACCTTTGCTTAAAAGGACCATTCCTTGATAAACACTGGATTACCAGCAGTTGGCAGGAATTTATAGGGTTTGATTAATGTGGACTTGAGTTTTTCATATAAAGTTAGGTATGTCTGTGCATAGATGCTGATCAGGTATGCAGTATTGCTTGTGTCCTTTGAGCATAGAGGAGCTGTAAGTTGGGCGCTTAGTATAATGGTATGAAGATGGGGCCTCATGATAAGGGACTGCAAGAACAGAGGGGGGAGAAAAAAAGCTTGGGAAATATGCTGCAAGAAAATATGGTGGATGACTAACATGAAGTAGATCTAGCACTGAGAGAAGATGTTCCTACATATTACACTGAAATAGCCTACTTCAAAAGACTGTAACCCCTTGAGGTGGGCTTAATGTAAGGCAGAGTGTAAAAACTCTTCTTTAATATTGTCTGGGAAACCAAAATACAGAAATTGGATCAGTGGCTCAGAGCTGTGTTAGACCATGACCTTTGTGTGAGCTTTGCCTGGCTGTAGGTGTCCAGGACGAGTTTCCTCTTGAGAATTGTCTGTGAATTGAAAAGATCCTGCTAGTTATAGCCTGTCTGCAAGCTTGCACGGGGAAGGATTGAGTGGAATGCTGTTTAGGTAAGGCAGCTGTTGCACACATGTCAAGAATGTATCTAGCTGCTGCTGGTGCTTTCCAGTCCCCTGAAATCTATTTGCTAGGCAACAGGGCTGTCACTTGTGTTCTTCATAACTCTCCAGTTTGGTCCAGGCCACTGGGAAGATGTCAGACATGCCTCGTTTAGGCAGGGTGCTTTGGGAGGCTCTGTGGTGGGGTCACTCTTTCCTGTGTGAGTGAATAGTTTCCAGGTGGTTTTGGTGCAGCAGTCATATGAAGTGAACAGTTAGCAACTGGGAAAAGCCCCTTGCTTCACTGCTGCTGCAGGTAGTTCCAGCAGTGTCTTCAGCTGTGGAAAGGGACCAAGAGTAACAGTGTGCTTTAGCCTGAGATCTGTGGTGAGTCTGTTTCCTAACCTGTGTGCGTCCAGCCTTCTGTGCTGACTTTAGTCTCTTGAATATTTTACATCAAGTCAATTCTGTACATGTGTCTCCATCTGGGCCTGTAGCACCATGGGTATGCATGTAATGAGATAAAGGACAGCCCATTTACACTTCTTACCTCGCTTCCTCACGCTTTGGTTTCCTTGACTCTTTATCAGATTTACATACAGGATTGCTATTCGGTCTCCTAGAGCTGAGAGGAGTAGAGGATCTTGGCTGACTGAAAGCTGAAAGACCTGGTCTGCTTTGGGATTACCTCTTCTGTCTGAATGGGAGTGTTTTCTAGACCTTGCAGATCTTCTGATTCCTTGGAAGCTGCGAGTCAGAAGGTGCAGGGATTCAGCAGCTGCTCCTGTGTCATAGTGAGCTCTTGGCTGAGCTCGGCAAGAGCGCAGTTCTAATTTACTGCTATTAGATAAGCTTAGTCAATTTGATTTTTCCTAGGAAGCTTTGGCTATCCTGGAAAATTACTATTCCAGAGGGCCTTTTCTGCAGTAAATCTAAATCTCTTGGAAATCGGGGAGAAGAGTTCTGTCCTAAAACAGATACTATTTCTCCATTGGAGTGACTTTGCAGTCTTCAAAACACTCTGCTGGCATTTGTCTTGCTTTGGTAGCTCCTGTGGACTGCAGAAAGATGGACACCCTAGGCTAGGATACTGGTTATTCCTTGGTAGTGGCATCACAACGCTGCAATGCTCAGATGGTGTGGGAGCTCTGTTCCAATGGGACATAAAGATTTGATAAAAATCTAGTTAAAATGATGAGTTGGAAATACGGTGTCTGCATGACCAGCAGTACTTTAAGCAGTAGTAAATCTAGAGCTACTTACGAAGTTGCTGTTTTGTCTAAGCAATGGTGGCAGGATTTGTCTTTAATGAGTAGATGTTGAATAACTGTTACATTAGGAACATGCATGCGTAGAAGCTGTTTTATTCCTGTTGTAGTCCTATACCTGAAATAAATGCACTGTCTGGGAAATGGGCTTGCCTATTCAGTCTTGAATTTCTGTGTAGTTAAAGTGGTACTGTAGGGCACAGGCTCAGACAATTTTGTTCTTAAACTCTGAATGCTGTTTAAACTCCTCACTTGCCGTTGATTTTACCTGAAGTATTTTGTTGAATTTGGGCTTCAATTCCAGAAATATATTTTTTCCTACCTTTTTTCTTCTGTACAGCTTAAAGAAAATAACTGTAAAACTCATCCTAAAACTGTCTGGAAATGAAGTGTTGTCTTACTGACTGGTGCAGTTCTTGACACCACTCAAAGCTCTCAGCTGGTGGAGTGCCACACTACGCTTTTGGTTTCATCTGGTAAAGGACTGGGCCATGTGGTGATCTTTGTGCAAGTGGGAGAGATCAGCAGGACTCCAAGGACTTCAAATTGCAGGGGCATTAGTAAAATTTCAGTGAAGCACGGAACTGTGCATTCTTTCAGCTGACTTCAATAGCTTCTGTATTGGGAGGACACATATTGTTGAATTCTTCAACTTTAAACCCTGCTTTAATGTTCATGCGTCTGAATAACATCATTGGCACCATGGAACACTGCACATCTAATTTGCAGTGCTTGTATTAATTGTGCAGAGACATTCTCTAATTCTTTAACGACATAAAACATCAGTGGAATAAAACCGTCTTATAAGTTAAGCTGAAAAAGCAATAAGCAAAGCCTGAAAAGGTTCCTTTTTCTTATGACCATGTCTTTCTGAGGGAATGGAAAGGTAATGCACAAATCAGATTTTAACAAGACTGATGGTAAAAAAGGCTGTGTGGTGTTTTTTTTTTTTCTTAAAACAAGGGCGAACAGACCTCTTGTACTACCATAATATAAAAGAAAAAAACCTGAAAATGACACCTTTCCCTAAGATGCTGGTGGTTTCGCCTGTTCATAGTAGGAGAAAAATTCCTTCTAATGGTAGGATCTGGAAAACACTTCTGTATGTTTTGTATTTTATTATTTTCTGTAAAACAAATAAGAGTATCTTTTGTGGTCTCTTGCAAGGTATCATCATTTTTGTCTTTAGGAGCTTAGATTTCTTCCTCTATGCTCACATTCCACTGTTGCTGCTAATGTGCTGTGCAGGAATGATTACATTGCGCAGCTCTGCTGTGCAGCTGGGACTTCCTGCAGGTTTGCATTTTTAAGGTTTTCACCATCACACCCTGCCACCGAGGCAGCAAATAAATCTTGCTGGTCACATACTGTAGAGACTCCGTGACATTTGGGGGTGGGGGAGGAATTGCTGTCTGTGCCCTGTGGAAACCAGATTGTTCCGTGAGCCCCAGCGCTGCTCAGTTCTGTACACATTTCAGTGATCTTATTGACATCTCAGAATTTATCCTTGGGAGTACTGCTCTGTAGTGGGAGGAAAATGAGATGCTGTTACCAAACTGATAATTGAAAGTAATAAAAGCCTTAAGCAAATGCATGAAACTCTTCCCAATCATGGTATTTATGGCCGCAAACTGTTATAGAGATATTTATAGGTTCAATGGAAATACAAAACATATGGTATCTTTATCCGGAAATATTCTTTCAATTATACCCTGCATGGATCTCATAAACATCCCTCTTTCATCTGAAAATTCTTCAGTACATTAGGTAAGAAACATCTTTCCGTTTTGTAGGGGAATGTGGTAAACAAACATCTTGTTCTAACAGATGTTGAAGTGTGTTTTACAGATTTCAATCAGCAAAAAGAATATTCTGTAAGTTTTGGCTCTGGCAGCTTGAAGTACTACAGCTGTTAGGCCACACATCTTGTATTTTGCTTTTCTATTTGTTATATTTGAGATTATGTAGGATCTGTGGCTTTTTTCCTGTTTTTCATCTGTTAAAGCCGCAGTGTCTTAATCTGCTTTCTTTGCAATGTGCTAAAACTCTCCTGCTTTGCAAATGTAGCAGGATGGTACCTTAATGCTTCCTGTAATGTATCTGTATAGGGAATTTTTGAGAGCACCTTCTCCAATTTGTTAGTCTCTGGAAATTGTGTTTATAGCAACTGGATTTGCCTCTTTATAATGCATTGCTGTTTCAAAGGAGTCCAGCGTTAGCTGGGCAGGTGCCTTCCAGAATGTGGAGCTGAGGTTTGACCTCAGCCTAGCAGAGAGGAAGAGACTCCAGTGAGGTCTGGGAGGTCAAGTCAAAAGGCAGTTTTATACTTCATCTTGGTTTTCCGAGGAGCCTGGTCCTGGCCAGAGCAGCTGTTGTCTCTGTCTCTGCCTCTCCTGAGAGGAGGGGATTAGCACTGACTCAGCTCTGACACTTGGTTGGGAGTGGGGAATACTGTGCCACCTTTTTGCTGAGGTGGTGGTTTTCTGAGGTGTGATTCATAAAGCTGGCACTATTTTTTCTGCATGGGTAGAGCAGGAAGCAGACCTGGGATTTTTTTATTACTACTTTATTTTTAAACACCTTGATGGATCTTGAAAGATTCTACCTTGTCTGAGGCACTGTGCCTGCAAGAGTTCCCTGGAGGTCAGTTTGTCTCTGTACCTATCTTGATCTTGCAGGAGCTGAATTGTAACGCAGCGCACACACTGTATGGGAGCTGTTTAGTGGAAGCCTTAATATTACAGCTTTAGGCTGGAATAGGCGTTGTTGCTGAGTCCCTGCAGCACGTTGCTGTCATCTTTGTTCTAGATATTGCCATTTCTTACAAAAAGATCCCCTCCAGCCTTGCTTGCTGTGACTGCAGCTTGATTTAATTAGCTCCTGTTTTGGTAGATCACCTTTCCTGGGCAAAATGAGTCTGTCAGACACGCCTCATGTCAGAGTGAGATCACTGTTTCCTGTTGTCTTGTCTCCAAACTGTATTGCAGTCGTTGATTGCAGTTACTTGAGAGTCTTGGGCATGTATGTTGCAATCTTCAGTGCACGTTCATCTTTGCCCAAGAGTTTGTAGGAGGATGTCAACCTATGGGATGGCTGGTGAAAAATCCATTGGTATTTGCCCCATGCTTTAAAGCCCTCTTATGAAACTTTTCTTCCCACGTTTTCTACGTTGTTTTTTTTTTTAACTTTAGTGCTGCCAATCTCTTATCTGTCTGCTGGTGTGTCTTGCAATATTCGTAGAATGCCTCTTATTCTGGGATCTGTGAGGTTACAAACCTTCCCTTGAAATTCTTCTTCAGGATCCCTGTTGCCTATAATGGCTGAATACAGTAAAAGTAAGTATCACAAGGTGTAATTTTTCTTCCTTAGCTCCTTCTCTTTTTTCTGTTTATTGTATAATATGCTGAAGAGCTGTTGTGTATATAGACAAAGTCTCTGGTTTTGGGGGCTTTTTTGAAACTGCAGCACAGTGCAAATCGATACCGTGGTGAAAAAAACAGTTCTTGTCATCTTGATGTTTTCTGGATTCTTGAAAGGAAGGTGGAATCTATTGGCATGTCTTATGAGTGCATCTTTATGGCTACATCTCAAGTGCGGCTCATCTTGTTGCTCCTATTCTAGTTGGATATTCAGAATCTCTTGGCATGGTAATTCTGTTGATTTAAAATGCAAACCACAGCAAAACAATATAATTGAATAGGAAAATATGTTCTCTTAAAGTCGGGGAACGCTATAGGAGCTAATTTTCCTGACTTTTGACGCACGCATCACTGATCACTATTATTATTCAGCTATTAGAAAGATCATAGTTGTAAATATGAGTTTGTAACAATAATCACAACAAACCAATGTTACTAAATTAGTGAAACAAATTATTCATGTCATCATCCTGCATTTTTTTCTATCTTACCTTTAAGCCCTGGCATATGCTTTTCTGCAGAGCGCTGTGGTGGGAAGGGAAGCTATGCTCATCATGGCTGAGGGTGCTCTCTAGCTCAGGATGCTGAGCAGCACGGTGAGCAGAGGTATCAGCAGGGCTTGTGGCTCCCCATTAACCTGTGCAGGAGTGGTTTTCTAAATCTTCCATTCTCCAAATGTTGAACATTGCTTTTAAAGCATTTGAAGTGACTCTGGGGAAAGGCAATGGTTGAACTCATGAAGTCACACATTCAAAACACACCCAGAGAGGGAGAGTATGAAGGGTACTCATGGAGTTATAAATTGACCGAGGTATAGAGTGGTGACAAGCATGTGGCTGGCTGGGCTTTGGTACTCTTGGCAGCCTTGCCTGTGGAACTGGTTTGGTTGGGGGAACGTATCAGTGCAATGCTGTAAAGTGCTCTCAGGCCCTCTGTCACATCGGCCTGCTCTGCGTGGTGTGGAGTATGCAGCAGAGTGTGGAGTCTGGAAGGAGAAAGCAACTGATGGAAAAGCTCTGTTTCTGAGTAGGTAGACCGAGGGTCCTATATAGATCTTGGGATGCGCTTAGAACTTAATAATGCAAAAGATAAACCTCAAATTTTCTTACAGTTGACTCACTGGGAAGAATAAATTTATCCTCGTAACAGGTGAGAGCCATCTTGCCTGGCTGGTGCTTACCAAGGCCCTACTGCTAAGTAGCAGTAAGTTGTTTGAATTTTTCGGGATGAAAAAGTCCCCCATAGAGACAGTTTTATGGAGCTGATGTTGATGGATGCAGCTTCAGTGCTTCACCTTTTATGTAGGATTTAGCGCTACAGAAAAATGGGGAAGGGTGTTCTTGCTCACATTTGGCTGCTGCAGCTTCCTGCAGTGCGATGTTTTTGTAACGCTAGTCCAGCCCACTGACTTACAGGCTGTGCAGCAAGCTGGTGGTACCCGAAAAGGTCTGATGGGGTTCTCTTCCAACATTTGATTAGATTAGCATCATCTTGAGCGATGTGTTATACTGTGGGTGTGAAACCCCTTTGGGAAGCCTGGAAGCTTCTGAGCTTTTGTTGCCCTATTTGTGGTTCACCTTATGAATAACTGAATGCAAGCATGATGTCAGTAGGCTGAGCATCCACCTGAACCTAGAGCAGCAAATTACTAAGCCAGGTAGGTTCTGATCTTCATTTGGAGAAAGCAAAATTCCTATACAGGAAGAAACTGGGGGACTAAAAGTAAGCGCCAAAATAATGATTACACTTGCTGTTAAAGAGAACTTTTTATATTAAGTTCATTGGCAAGCAGGAGACCCGTGTTAGGTCCTGGCATAGCTATTATCTCAGGTCAACTGCCATGCCTTCTAGAGGTGTGACAGAAGTGTGTAACCACTTTGGGGAAAGAGGAAGCACGTCTATAGGGTGCCAACACTTGAAGACATGCTGGGATCTCAACATCTACAGACTGGTTGGTAGGTAAGTGGCAGGCAACTCGGCTCCATAAGAAGGCATCCACTGCTGCCCTTACCTGTGGAAGAGGATAGGTTAGCATCACCCTGAACCTCAAGCAACGTGCAGTCCTTGTTATAAAAACAGATCCTTGAAAAATCTTTTGTTCTTCAAGTTTGCACTAAGTGATTCCTACACTGGAAGCATGTGAAATTTTGGCCTCTGAATCCCATGGCATGTTTTGGTCAGTTTAAGTGAATAATGCATGTATCTCGTGAGGGTGCAGCATCTCTTCTGAGCTGCTGAACTGAGCAAATAACAAGGTTGTGAGAATCTTTCCTCGCTCTGATTCCAAAACATTTAGTGGTATTGCACCAAGTATTTATTTGGCCCATTTTAATCTAAGAGCAGAACTCTTGCCAAAATTGAGGATAAGTGTGACAACTGTTACACTGATTTATCAAAGTAAAAGAGGCGTTGCGTTAGGACTTTTGGAATTTAATGTGGTGCTTAAATGGCATTTCCATCAGCAAAAAATGCAAAGGTTGATTTATAACAGATAAGTCCAATAATTTCTGAATTTCCATATTAATAGGAAAGTGGTACTTCCATTTGTGCTATTATCCCCATATGTGCCATCTTCTTATAAATATGGAAATTTGGTAATTATCTGTAGAACTACTTTGTTTTCAGATCATACCATAGAATTTAATGAATGAAATTTTTTTTTGTACTGTCTTTTTTAAGTGTTTTATTTGGTCTGGTTTACTGTATTGAAAAGTAAACTCTGTTTAGCCATGTTTGATAGTGTATCTAAAACTAGATGGCTACTAAGTAGCTCATTTTCCTTTAACCAGAAGCACAGTACTGAGCCATACTTAGATTATGTGCTATTGATTTGTTACTTTCTCTGTTCTACAAAATTAAGGACAAGGTGCTGAGTAGAGGCTTGCGAAAGATATATTGTTCATCCAAAGGAAACTCATGTGAACAGTATAAACAGTGAACAAAACCAGGGCTAAAACTATACCTCGTGGAGATGATGGGGTAAATATTAACACCTGTGTGAATGAGTCCTTCGTCCATGCTGCCATATGTAAGAACCGAAACTGGGAGTATCAGGCAGAACACATTATGCTTGATGGATAGTACAGTATCTCGAAAAAGAAGCAGTGTCTGGGGTTGAAGTGGTTCAGAATGAAAAATGTGCTGCTGGGGGGTTTGATTACACTCGACCTGTATAATCTAATCACACTGCTTTTAAACTTCAAGCAGTCTTAATATCAGAGTTGTCCTGTGGTTTTGGCAGTACTAGCCAGGAGATACTCAGCTGTTTTACACTGCCATATGTCTTCTTTGAGTCACTTTTTAGTACTGATACAATAAAAAGCAGGATGAGAGCTATGGATATGGGACATTTCTAATGAAAATGCCAACCTGTTTTTTCCCCTGTTACAAAAGACATCACAGCAGGTGCCTGTTGACAGGGCTTTCCACAATGGGGTTCTTCTGAACCTAGTCAGCCAGTGATAATTCGCCATGTGAAGGTTGTTCTTATTTCTGTCAATGTACTTACACCTTAGGAATCATGGTTCTGTGTCCTAAATTTTGTATGTTGGAGCTTTATAGATTTGTAGAATGGTTTGGGTTGGAAGGGAGCTTTAAAGGCTGTCTGGACCAGCCCTCCTGCAATAAGCAGGGACATCTTCAACTGGGTCAGGTTGCTCGGAGCCCCGTCCAACCTGGTCTTGAATGTTTCCAGGGATGGGGCAATGACCACCTCTCTGGGAAACCTGGGCCAGGGTTTTGCCACTCTCATTGTAAAAAACTTATTTATATCCAGTCTGAATCTGCCCTCTTTGAGTTTTAAGCCATTACCCCCTGTCCTGTCGCAACAGGCCCTGCTAAAAAGCCTGTCCCCATCTTTCTTCAAGACCCATTTAAGTACAGAATAGCCGCAGTGAGGTCTCCCCGCAGCCTTCCCTTCCCCAGGCTGAGCAGCCCCAGCTCTCCCAGCCTCTCCTCCCAGCAGAGGGGTTCCAGCTCTCGGATCATTGCTGGGGCCTCCTCCGGCCCCGCTCGCACAGCTCCAGCTCTATCCTGTGCTCGGGGCTCCGGAGCCGGATGCAGGACTTGAGGTGGCTTTCATGTTGAGAAGTTAAAACTTTCTTCCAGATATCTCATTCTAATTTCTTTTCCAAGTGCAAAGTTCAATTCAGAAGAAATAAATTTCAGGGGGAAACGCTGTTTTCCAGGAAAAGCTTTTTTCCTTGGGAGCAAGATACTTTACAAAAACTTGTCTTTCAGTAGTGCTTTCAAAAGACCTTTCTGTTCTGTGGTGTTAAACACTTTATGCTGCCTGATATTTACAGGAAAAATTACAAATCTGTGTATCTCAGTATTATTTCACCTGAAAAGTGGATGTATACGAGGTTACTGCCTGCCTTTTTCTCTGTCTTAATCACGAGAGATTTATGATGAGATCCCACTGAACTTCCCTTGTTACAAGTATTGCTAAAGGGTGAAGGTACAGTCCAGTTCATATTACGCCTGTATTGCGTGTGAATTGACAGGAGGAGAGCCGAGGCACTGAGTTTGGTACACCTTGTTCAGAATTTGCGGGAAGTATCTTAATGCTTGGCTGGGGGAATAATACACGTTTTTGTGAATCTGTTGTGTGTTGAAAAGAGTTTGTACACAGGTATCGGCAGAGGCTGAGTACAGTATGGATAAGCTGTGACTGGGGTGGTCTTTGTGGTGATAAACGTAGAGGAAATAAATTGTCAGATGTATCTAAATGCTTGGCTGAGGGAATAATATACATTTTTGTGAATCTGTTGTGTGTTGAAAAGAGTTTGTATACAGGTATCGGCAGAGGCTGAGAGTACAGTATGGATAAGCTGTGACTGGGGTGGCCTTTGTGGTGATAAACTTAGAGGAAATAAATTGTCAGATATAGACATCGTGTTTATAAGGAAAACAGTTTAGAATAGGAACAGGCATCTCTAAGTATAGGAGTGTAGTGATGGGCTGAAGTTAATTATCAAAGCATTGATTTTTACCTGGGAGAAAAAGGTACCCATCTGAACATTGAGAAGATCTGGCTTTCTCAGAATGCTCTTTCTGCACCACCTGTAAGATGTATGCTTTGGTGGTTGTCCTTACGTAGATGAAAAATCACACTCTGAGCTGCGAATACTGTTGTGGGATGAAGCCACATTTGTAATGTCAAGGACTGAAGCGATGCTCATTTACAGCACTAGCCACTCTGATCATCAGAATGATTTCATCAGCCTTACTTCAGGAAACAAATGGTGTTTGATTTAGCTGAGCAAAGTGATATTTCAGAACTGGCTTCAGCAATCTTTTTGTAGCTTGACAGTAGGTCTGCAACAGTTGAAACAGAGTAAACAGTCTATCATAGTTGAAATTGGAAGCAGGCGCCTTGAAGCATATCTTGAATGTGCTTCTGTTACATATGGAATTACAGGAGTTGGAAGATTTTTTTTTTTTTTAATGCTTCTGTGGCCTTCCTGTTAAAATGTTAACTCAATCTTGGGCACTGGAAAATCAAGAGCTTGGATGCAGTGATGCTTACAAAATTGTCTTGGATTTGAGTAGCTGCAGCTGATGCTCTGTTACATTTTTAAGGAATCTCTCTTCCTTTGAGGCTCAGACACTTTTGTAACCACCAGTTAATATTGCCTATGCACCTGAGTAACAATCTGTCAAAGTAATTCTTACTGTTCTGTTCAACTGTATTTTATTCAGGCCCGGGACATCTTCTCTGAGGAGCTGAGTGTCTCAGCTGTAAGGCAGATGTTTTGTTTTACATAAATTGACAGAATAAGTAAATGGGGAAAATGGGAGGACTTGAATGCCTTCAGTTTTCTGTCATGATGTTGTCCGCTGCCGTGCACTATTGCTTTTCACTGCCTCTTGCTAGACGTAACAATGGTCTTAGTCTTTGAATTTATGGACTTCAATTCTTTTTTTACAGCTGCTCAGCTTATGAACTCGGCCTCCAACTGGCTTTTCAGATAGAAGTGCTTTGCATGTTTCTTCCATTTTTACTCTGCTGCAGAAGAATCTGTCTGCAGGCTCATGACCCTACCTGAGCTTGATTCTTGGGGGCATGTGGTGCGGCTTCATGTGGCTACACAGTAAGTTTTTCCTGCAAGTCAGCGTTCACAAATGGTTAGTATGTTGGTTTCCTTTTTGGACTCCGTTTAAGGATGATTGCGTGGTGTGGGTGAAGGTAGTAGGTGGTGAGTTCTAGATCCAGGAGTTCTTCCAGCTGGAGGTGCTTCTGATGTATCAGGCTGAGGAAGAAGAACATTCACTAGTCACCTGGCAGCTTCAGATTTCTCACTAATTTTAGTGGAGTTCACATGTTGCTACTCTCCTCAGTTGTTCAGTAAGCCATTGGACATTTTGGCCTGGGGAGGTTCCTTTCCTTTGGGAATAATTAAATGTATCTGCTTGGAAGGAGACGGGAAAGACTAAGGCAGCACTCTTCAGTCTCTTGCACACTGGATAAATAAATCGATATTCAAAGGGACTACTCCATACTTGGGATAAACTGCCCCTCTTCTGAAGATAACTTTTAAGCTGGTAACAGGGCAGTGGGCCCCAATTTGCACAGCCTCTGTAGCTCTGGCTTCCCTAAAGCTGCGCTGCCTTTCAGCACGTGAGGCTGGGACGCCAGGGGCAAGTGTGCATGGGTGGACTTCCAGAGACAGGGCTTGTCAGTGGCTCTGTGCCAAAGCTGGTGTTGCTGTACTGTTCCTGGTGGTAGTCATCTCATGCAGAATTGGTTCGTGTCTCTGCAGTGTTGTACGAAGCCATAAGATGGGACAGGCATTCAGGGAATTGCTTGAGAAAATAAAAGGTGGAGAGCAACAGTTAAGTATGCTGTTTCAACACCTCAGTTGATGGAAATTGGCCTTCTCTGCAGAATTTGTTTGAATGAAGCCTTTTAGTGCCACCTGTGGCTGATTTTCATCTTCAGTTCAAGCTAAACAAAATATTTGGATTGTAGAAACAAGGATTATTCCTCCTTATTGCCGGTGATTCTGTATGCTTTTTTGTTCCTTGCCGAAGATCTGGAAGAAATTGCAGTAGGATGCATACCGTTCAGCTGAACGTGGCATTCTTTTGCCTTGTCATGCTGGCCCTGCTGTTGATACAAAGCTTTCTGCTTTTGTTCTTCCATCTCTGGATTTATGTTGACTCCTGCTAATAAGACCTAAAAGGAGTAAGAACTGACCTCAAATTAAGACCAGGCTATTCCTGCGGAGCCATCCAAACCATTTATAATATTGATCAGTTAAACCCCATGAATTCTTCAAGTTGGTCAACGATGTGAACTGGCAAGTTAAATTATTAGTGAAAACCCTGCTGTGCTAACTTAATTTATGTTGCAGGGCCTCAAAACAGATTTTTATCAGTGTAGTTTTTTGCTTTTTTCTGTAAGACTGAAGGGAAAATATTCTGTTTGAAAAACTGTTTCCTGTGAGGATAAATCACATCAAGTCAGTTGTCCAGTGGAGCTAGAAATAATGCTGCTTTTATTTTAAATTCAATAATATAGGCATCTGGAGCTATGAAAACTTCTTACACATTGTGTGGCCCTGGGAAGTTAAAGACAACTTGTATTTGTATGGTTTTGTATTACCTTGCTTGACTTGAGGTATTTAGTTTAGGGGCGTGCTTCTGTTAGGTGAATGATCAATTGGAGAGGAAAGCCACATATGGAGGAGACACAAAGTAAAACAGCCCTGGGAAAGAACATGGTTACAGCCCTGGGAAGGAAAGCACTTGTGCAGTGCTGCAGTCAGGTCTCCATTCCTCACAAAGAGCACCAGGGCTTGAAGCCATGGAAATAATCTTGGAATACTGGCTCTAGCCTCTCAGGCTTTAAGTATATGACAGTTGTGTATTCACAAAGCAGTGTAAAAGGAGGTTTGGTGTCATGGCAATGAAACTGATGACAGCCTGAAAGAGTGGAAAATAAAATGAACTTTTTTGTCTGTTTACTGTATACTCATGTAAGCCCTGAAGTGAGGCAGCTGAAGAAAAAATTGCTTCCTTACAGAAAAGGAGGAGAAGCTAGTTTTGGCAGGCTTCCTTCGCATAGAGTTAGCCCCAGTGCGCTACTGCGTAATGTCTTCCTGCTGTTGTGTTCCATTGTTCTGAACAAAGCAGTGGCTTTTAAATGGTGCCTGTGAGTGTGTTTGTAGTGTACTGGGTTTGCGCGGCCAGGTTTTGGTAGCGGGGGTCTGCAGAGGTGGCTTCTGTGAGAAGCTGCCAGAAGCTTCCCCTAGGTCTGATGGAGCCAGTGCCACCAGCTCCAAGACAGACCTGCTGCTGGCCAAGGCCAAGCTATCAGTGATGGTGGTAGCATCCTTGCATTAACGTATTTAAGAAGGGGGAAAAAAGGCCTGTGCAGCTGCAGTGGGATAGAGAAGTGAGACTATGTGAGAGAAACAACTCTGCAGACCCCGAGGTCAGTCTAGAAGGAGGGGGAGGAGGTGCTCCAGGTGCTGGAGCAGAGGTTCCCCTGCAACCTGCAGAGCAGACCATGGTGAGGCAGGCTGTCCCCTGCAGCCCAGGGAGGTCCCCACCTGCACCCCAGGGAGGACCCCACACTGGAGCAGGGGGAAGTCCAAAGGAGTCTGACCCCGTGGAGAGCCCATGCTGAAGCAGGCTGCTGGCAGGACCTGTGGACTGGTGGAAAGAGGACCCCATGCTGGAGCAGGTTTGCTGGTGGGGCTTGTGACCCCCGGAGACCCACGCTGGAGCAGCCTGTTCCTGAGGGACTGCACCACGTGGAGAGGACTTGCACTGGAGCAATTGGTGAAGAACAGTAGCCTGTGGCTACAGTGATGCTGATTTGCAAGAACCCTGGGAATTAAATTGGAGTTTGTCAGTTAAAAAAAAAATCACAGCTGCCTTAAGTTTTCAGGGACATTCTCTTGCAGTGTAATTGGCGCCCTCACAGTCCCCTTCGTATGTGTCTTTGTAGGTGAAGCGTCCAGCCCTTCACCAACAAAAGCCAGTTAGCCCAGGTGCAGGGGGAAGGAGCCCGCTGCACCAGCTGCAAACCCACACTGCCTATCAGCAGTGATGCTCCCATGTTCTATCCAAACAGCAAAGTCTCTTAAAGTGAAGTGAACGCTTTTCTGTTGCAGTCTTCTCAGTATATGCACCTTATTTTCTTGCAATTTTTTCTACTTTAATTATCCTCCTTAACAATGTAATTATCCATGTTCATGGTCTACATGCTACTCTTACATTGTTATATTTTTCTACTGAGTTGTAAGTATTGGGCAGACGGTTCATGTGTATGGTCACTTGTAAATCCTGTCACTCTAACAGTGCGCTGGGATAGCTGTGCAGACTATCAAAGGAGCTTTTTAGAATTGTTCTCGGTTTTTTATTTATGGGTTTTTTTTTTTTTGCACTTTGACTTTCAGGACACAAGCAAAGAAATGAGATCAGCTGCTGTCTGCCTACTCTCAACTTGCAGCTGCTGAGTTGTTCAAAACAGTACATATAGTGTATGTATTTTTAGGGTTTTTTATCAAACAGCCAATAAGCTTTGCTCTGACTTTTACCCCTACACTCTTGAAGATTGTACTGTATTCATTGTATCTGAAAGAGAATTTATTTGTAGTGGAGATTTTTCTCCTGACTGCAGTGCTTCCGTAGTGCCTTGAGCTGTTTAAGCAAAGGTACGAAACGGGGCAGCATGCGCAAAGCAGTGGGAAAAACAGAGCCGGTCGTGGCCTCGACCCGATTCATTGCAGTGAGGTGCTGTAAAGTTTTAGGCCAGTCGGATACCTCACGTACTGAAAAGGTCCCTGCAGGGCTGTGGTACGCTGTGCGATAAGATAAAGACAAATTAGTGATGTTGGAAAGGATGCGCGCCAGGGCCTCCCGGACTCCCGAGTATGGGCTAGTTCAGAGGGGAGGGGGAGCCTTGGTGCACCACGGGCAGTGAGCCTATAGATTTGTATGTATTTTTTCTTTAAGCAAGACTTCTTGCAGAGGCATCTGAGTGTGGGTAGGGGCAACTTTCAGTGTAACTCTATAAAATAGCAAGGAACGTACATAAACAAAACCTATCACAATTTATAGTGAGTCTTTGGCACTAAATATAGAGCATTTACTTTATTGCTTTTGGCTGATGCTAAGCTAAATTGGGAAGATAGAACTGACAATTCCAGTTCTTAACGTGAGTGCTGAGCTCTTGTTGGGTGTCTGAACCACCACGTGCCCCTTTTGCTTGGAAACTGTGGCTTTTGTGTCATTTTAGGGTAGCTTTCTTCTTCATACCCCAGTCATTAACAGTGAATAGTACACATCACAGGCTGAGACACCCGCTTGATGCTATTGCTTTTGAGTCATTGGCTGCAATTACTCTTCTTTCAGAAATTTTATTCGTTCTTGTGTTGCATGTAGCCTCCCTCTTCCCCAGACACTGAGGCAAAGATTTGGGGCAGCGTCTACCTGACTGGATACCTGACTGGCCCTGGGTTTTGCTCCTATCTTTTCATGTTTTGGGTTCTGAACGAACAGGTTTGGCTGTTCAGGCCGTCACCAGGGTGTCCCAGAGTAGAAGTTGCAACAGAATCCTGAAGACCTTTTTCTTGTGGTCCCTCCAGAGAAGAATTTTTCCAGACAGAAGACTTCCTGTCACCTGCAAGGGCTTCTACTCACCAAAAATCACTTGAATGAATCCTTGGAGGCTAGCACCAATTTACTTCAGCTGAAGATTAAAAGCATGTTATCTCAAAAATATGCTTTCCTTCCAAGTGCTGCTGTCATGCTTGCTGCATCCAGATACCTTCACGTTATTGGATAGTGTCGCTGGTCCTGTCAGTCACGGCTCATATGAGGCCTTGCTATGTCCTGTTGAAACGGAGGCTAGTCTAGTCATGGGGAACCAAGTCCCCTGGCAGTGAAGATGCTGTACTGTATTCTGTGTTTGAGTAGTTCCTGTGAACATGGCCTGTAATGACTTCAGATTGCAGTCAAGAAGGAGGTACCTTCTGCCTCTCAGTTCTTTGCATGCGGCAGCAGCTGTGAAAATGTGTTTTTACAGCAGCTGTACTCGAATGCCTAACAATTTCTGAGCCATCTCAGACCTGAAGGTGCCTCAGGCATCAGTTTCAAACCACAAAACTGACAGGACAACTGGCTCAGTGGGAATCCCTGTTTTTACTGTGATCTGTTACTTTCCTGCAGAGAGGGGATGTTTGACAAAGGTTCTGCTATTCAATTGTCCTGTTTGCCTGAGTAGTCCCATTTGAAACAAATGATAACTGATTAAACTGACGAGCTAAATTAACTTGCAACATATATTCCCACTCTTTAATTGCCTGCTTCAACTCAAGTTGGTCCCAAGCATTCTGGAATATGCCTATAAGCTCCTGTCAAGACCATGCCTTCCCAGTAATAGGGGGTTGGTTTTGGTTTCTGTGACCACATTTTATTGATTAGAAATTGTGTCCCTACAAAAAAAAGTCTTGAGTGGAACAGTGCAACAAACTCCCTGTGAGCTGATAGGACCCATTTATGTTTGGGCTTGCAGAGAGCGTACAAGTTGATGGAAGGTAGAAGCCCACCATTTAGTTCAGTCTCACTTGTCATCACTGCATCATACCTTTTCTTACTCTGAAGACTTCCTTGAAAAATTTCTTCCTCTGGCTTTTCAAAGGGTGACTGCTAGGTAGTGTTTTGAGGCTTTCCTGCTGTGACAACTGCCTTCAACAGACCTTTCAGAAAACTGAAAGAACAAATGCGTTTGGAAAGAGCTTGTTTTAACTGTTTCCTTTGTAAAGTTTTTAAATGTTGCTTTTATTTCTTAGCACCCCGAGGTCACATCTTCTTTCTTTTCCCTTTGATAAAAATTTAGCCAAATAAGGAGAACCAGCGATATAAAAACGGGCATGGGTCTTGGCCACTTTTCATTCGATGGCATAACTGCCATGCAGATGGATAAATGGTTCCCACCAACAGTCTCCTCTTTGTGAACTCCAGCACTTATTACGCTCTCTCACTAGTTCCTGCTGCCCTTATATTGCTCATTCCAAGAGCACTTGATAGCACAATCTCCGGGCATTAAATTCCAGGTATTTCTATACCTTTTCCTGAGGCTTCTGCCATCTTAGGGAAATGTCATTTCCGTTACACCTTGTGCCAACTCCTATCTATCCATCCGCAGAGGGCCATTGTAAGGCTGTTTCCCATGATATCTTTCCTAGTGACATTTTACATGCATACTATTTTCCCCAAATGAGTTTGCTGCATGCTAAATTTCATGGTAGAATGAATCTCTGCAGCTGAACTGGTACATTAAGCTGGGAAAGTGGTGTGTTATAAGGAAAATGCTTTTAGGCACACTCCTAACAGATGATTTTAACTGGTGTTATGACTGAGTGCTGCTATCTTTCTGTTCACAATTTACAACACAAATGTCTTTTGGTCCTGTGATCCTTAAACACGTAGGAAAGAGACAACTAATTTGCACTGGTAATCTTACAAAAGCCACCTTTATAATTAAGTGCAAACTGTGATTCAATCCACTGCCAGTATGTTATGCCACTTCGATAAACTTTCATTTCATTATTGAAAGTCAAGATTCCCTTATTAAACTTTTCTATTAACACAGAGTCTGAAGAAGCTTCCAAAATCCACATTGCTTCTGCTATATCACTTTTATTCTAATGTAATGTAAATAGACAAATAAGATATCCCATTGTGTTAGCCTAAGGGTGTTAAACATGTCCTTGAAACCGAAGACAAAATAAAGCATAATTAAAAATCTCTTAGTAAGACAGCCCTATGGCACAGCTTGCCTTCCTGGCGATGTGAAGCAAGGTATTGGAGACTGAAGGGCTATTAGGACGCTGAGAACGTCTTTAGGAAACTGCCTATGGGTATGATAGATTCTTGGGCTGGGAGCTTGGCTTAGCTCTCAGTGAGATAGTCTATTAGATTGCAAATCTCTCTCTACAGCTGAGCAGGTTGCTGTCAGCCATAACCTTGAGATGGGACTGCAGCACTTTAGGTTGCCTAGGAAGCTTTATCCTAAGGCTTTCTGTACCTTGACAGCCAGAGGAGGAGGAGGAGGTGTTTCAGTGCGATTGTGCTTATCAGCTGGAACAGAGAGACTTCAGTGATGATGTGGTCTATGCCTGAGGAGGTGTGCTGAACAGTCCTGGTGCTCTTATGAAACAGCTGAGAGAAATTTGGAATGGTTTCATGCAGCAGCATATCAGATAGCCACCTCCACCTGTCCAGGGGACCACAGGCCCTCCAGGCAGACCACTTCTGAATTGGAGAGCAAAAAGAGCGTATCTGTGATGCAGGATGATGCAGGTCTAACTTCAGACTTGTTTAGAGATGTAAGCAATGCATGGTCTGCATCACACAGTGCAGTGCTAAACACGGGGGCTACATCAAATCCTGGAAGCATTATGATTGTGTTAATGAAATGCCACAGTGGGTTTATCTACGCCTCCTTAGGTGTCCTCTCTGCATCTTAATTTACCTGAGGTGTCAAACTGCCAGTGTTTGCAAGAGTAGAATCAGCTCAGTGCACAGGAGGAAACTGCCTTGGTGTCACCCTCGTGCCCTGCCAGCATCGTGTGGGGTCTGCGCTGGGACCAGCAGCAGCACGCCAGGCACAGAAACCACTCTTGATTTGAAGGCAGGCAAACAGGAGGTTTTGGTTGGTGCCTTGTGTCAGTGACTGCTCACAGCGTTGGAATAAATTGCGTCCTCTTCAGACTTGGCTTCCCTTCCCCTGCTTTGCCAATGTAATTTTATCAACATCTTTTAATCTAGTGCTTGATGTGGTTTTTTTAGGCATGGTATTGGTGTACTGTTGTCAGTTCTTCTAAAGGTTTGTGGTAGGCTGAGGGTATTCCAGTGTGGCACCTCACATATATTGATTACTCCCCTGCTCTTAATTTTTTTCTATTTTTGATGCTTTTTCTGTCTTTTGGAGAAATTGATCCTTTTGATCATGGGATTGTATTCTTTGGATTATAGTAATCGCTTAAAGGGCTGAGTTGCTTTGTGCTTGTGTGTTCTCTCTTTGTTATCGTGCTATTTTTTTATTGAGCTTTGAAAAACGCAACTTTGAAGTACTGAGTGAATATAATGGTAACTGTCCTCGGTGCATATTAAATGGTATGATATCCTCATTTTTCTAGAGGCAATGACAAGTTTATCTAATTTCTATCAAACAGTTCCAAATACTTGGCATATCTTTTGGTGAACAGACGTGTTTTCTCAAATTTGTTATTTTCGTAATCTTTAGGTGGCTACGTAGTTTCTGTGGAATTGGAGTTTCTCATATTAAGTTCTATTTTTACACATTAGCAAAACAATTAAGGAGGAAGTTCAACTGAGTGGATTGACCAGATGTTCTGAATCTCACTAGTATTTTGTTTTGTGGCCTTTGGTATTTGACTCACTTGTAAGCTGTTAGGATCCTTGTGTTTCTCTGTGCAACTGTGCAGTTAAGAACAGTTCTCTGCCAAGTATTAGTATTAGACAATCTCTAAAGTTGGAAATCAAATTGAAAAGACTTGAAGCGCCCTTTGAAGGTGGACAGTCTTAGTTGTGGGACAGCCTATTACTTTGTACCTGGAAGCATGTAGATCAGTGCCCACGTGCATGGTGGGCTCTGGGATAGACATGGGTCCTTACAGTGCTTACTCAGAAGGTTTAAAAGTCTTTGTTGACGCCTAGCGATTAGGACTAGTCAGGTGGTGTCAAGCGTTTTCCCTCCCTTTCATATCTCTAGAAGGAGAGATACTACATTCCTATTTCTTATGTTGTTTTGAATTCTCTCTATTGCCTCTGCTTAGTAAAGCTAGTGCAACTGAAGGATGATTATGTGGTCCTAGTGGAGAATCTCTGCTGTGTTGTATTTCCTTGTGGCTGCCAGAAAGGATCAGCCTCAAGTGACAGGAAACTAGGAAGAGCTGAGGAGAGGCAATAGGAGAGAACCTGATGTGGGTATCGTGGAAGTTGGCCCAAGGTGTAATTGGAATATTCTCATAATGTGAAATGGCTTCTTGGGGTTCTTTAAAATGTTTTTTGCCAAATGAACTTGCTCTCTCCCAAGGACTTGACTAAAAGAATATATCATATCTTAGAAATCAAAAAATATTCTGCTTATAATTTTGTTGGCACAACTCCAGAAGCAGCAGTTACAATTAGTGCAAAATGTTAGGGGAAAGCTCCAGACTAGCTGCTCGTGACCAAGCTTCAATTCATCCTTTCCTGGGTGGAAGAGGTGAGACCTTTCCTGGATTGATTGTTTCCATTCTAAATGTTATGGAATTATTAAGCAACGCTTCAGAGTACACTGTATTTATGGCCATTATTTTCTAATGAATTCTGGTTGAAATGACAACTTAAATCAATTCTACCTTTTAGAAGTATAAATAGGAAGGAGAAATAAATAAATAACGCTTTGGCCACAAGGCAGTGCAGTGTTTGGAAATGAAGTTTGGAATGTCCAACTGATTTGTGTTAATTGAAATATTAGGTCTCCAGTTTGTAACACTGGCTGGCATGTCGTGGAACCCAGTGCTGGCACGTGGAGATTGTCTTGGAGATTTGCTTTAATCTTCTGAGCTGGCAGGGTATGAAAGATTAAAATGCACTGGATCTATCAGACTTGCCACCTCTAGTTCAGGCTAGTTATTAATGTGCTATATGGACAGCAATACTTTATTAATTGTATTGCTGGCCAGTGATCAATGTGACAAGCATACAAAGAGCACAGTTATTCATCAGAGAGTTGTCAAGAAGTAATTGCCCTCATATGCATTAGAATAAGCTAGTGTGAATGGACGTGCTTTTATCATTTTTAGGTGCCGATCTGTTGGTGTCAACAAAATTAAAATATGCCAAGGTACTAGTAAATAAAAAAATTGCAAAGTAATTAATTTTGTCTGATACAACATACCACTATCAAGTAAGACAAAGGGTCATACTTTCATAACATTTATATTTTAAAGTGTTTTAAAAGTTTCTTGTCAACAGATTCTTTTCTGTATACAACACTCATTATCAGTTGCACTTTTGTAAGGACAGGCACATGGTTTGCTGCTCTTATAAGGAAAAGTGGGATAGTTGAGACGTAATTTTGCTGAAAACTGTTTAAATTATCAAGTGTGCAATGGCACAGCTATTGTATTACATGCAGAATATATTTAGAGCTACCATGACATTCTTTCACCTTTTGTGAGAAAGCACATCGGTAATAAAATATCAGTGCTTTTCTTTCTGCAGAGGTGAAGACTTTCACTTTTCACCAAAGACTGCTGTTTTAAGGATTGTCAAAAGCACTGGGGAAGTGGCAAAAGTAAGGATAAATTGGTAATATGTCCTGGTCCCTGCTGTGCCTGACAAAATTGAACTTTCTCACATGATGTGTTTTTCCCATCATCCTAGATGACCTCGCACTGCAGCTGTGGTGCTAGCGTGTGAAGTGATGTGGCTGGATGCAGTGCTGCTTTGCACATGTGTGTGCAAATAGTTATCACTGACCACAGTGAGAATGGCAGGTGCTCATCTCCCCTGGGTTTAAGAGGGTGAAGGAATTGTACAGCCTTCAAATAGCACTTCATCCAGCCAAACACAACAGTAGTGTGTGCTTACTGTAGTACCTCGTCAGAGTCCGCTTTTGGCTCAGTACTGGCCTGGCACCCAGGTCTCGATATAGAATTGTAATCAGCAGTGCCGTGGCTTGCATACTTTGGGTTGAGTCTGACCTTAATTTTCAGTTTCATGTCTTGTGAGTACCTTGCTCTATGACATCAGTTTTCATGGAGCTTTTTATTTCAATTGGTATTTAATACATGCACAAACTGAACTTACGCGATAGACTGCACGCTCTCTGTGCTTTGCTTTTACTCTGTTTACATTGTTTCTGTGGGTTTCTGAGAATCCATTGAATAGAAGGTCTGTAGAGAACTTATCCCAGAGGATAATATTTCAGAATGTAACTGAGGCTAAACCTGACTGTAATGATTGTTTATTTATTGTGCACTTAAACAATGATGTATTGGACTGATTATCCAGGATTGTCAGTCTGACAAATTTCAGATTGCCAGACTCACTAAAAGTGGTAACTGATTGAGGCCACAGATGAGCGGAAGTCTGGGATAAGGTAGGATTATATATACTATGTACATAGTTTGGATTTGCTCATGATAGTCCATAGCCTGTGCGATTTTTAGAATGGATTTCCTTGACATTCAACAGCATCATTTTTTAATGGTCTCATCTGGATGTTCTGCTGCTGCTTTGCCAGTCAAAATGATCTCATCTAAATATTACGGAAAGTGCTGATAGTAGAGACTACTTTAGCACACTGCTAATGCGTGCTACTAAGATAAGAGAAATAAAATATTCTTTAAAGTAGGTGTGAGGGATTCTTTGACCAATTTCAAACCCACACAGACAAGAGTGAGAAATGTGATATGACTTTAAATATCATTAGAGTGATCAGCTTAGAAAGCAAATGAGCTGGGAATGTAAAATGAGAGGAAGGGGAATTCGGTTATGGAGCACGCAGAAGCAGCAAGTGAAGGACTGTTTAAGCATTTTGTGTAGTGCCTAGTAACATGAGGCCCTGTCTGATGGAAACTTTCTCATGCTTCACAGCATGAGTGTATATCTTTATTGTACCTGATACAAGGCAGCCAGTGTTTTATTACTGACTCACAGAATAAACTCAGGCTTTGACAAATATCTTTATCCACACGGGGGGAGGAGAGAATTGTCAAGAACAGAACTTCTGATTAGAAGAGTCTTGCAAAGGCTAAAGTTAATTCATAAAATGAGTAAAGCCTCATCACAGTTTCCCCAGCACAGGTGTGGAGAGTACTCAGGTCACATAGTCATTGCAGAGCCCTTGCTGCATCCTCCAGCAAGACTATGAACTTCACCGAAGTCTCCCATGCAAATTCTCTACAAAACCGTTTTTCTAGAAACTCATCCAAATGCGGCTTCGTTTAGCCACTTGCCGATTTCTAGCCTTGAAACGTTTTGCCTCAGTGCCTAAAAATGTTGTTGGCTATGCTTCGGCTTATGGTTTGCTTTGATAAGTGTCAGACTGGCTGCTGTAGTTTCTCTTATTCCTTGATTCCTCCTCATCTTGGTATTTGCCTACAGTTTTTAATGCTCTGGCCAGCATTTGCATGGTCTGTAGGACACTAGAATGTAAGCTTGAGCAGATCCTGGCATTTGTATGTCACAGTGACTTACAGGTTTTGAATCAGTGCAGTTTTAAAAATAAGTGTTCCTGTAGTCTGAAATAGGACAGTGAATTCGTTTTTTCAATTACGTTTTATATAGATTGGTCTTATTCTGTTCTCTTTTGGGTTAAATTGGAGCCTTTGACCTTTGAAAAATGGAACAGTCATCAAGGGGAGAATAGTTTTAAGGAAGAAGCATGGTAGCTAGATAGTAATGCTTAGACAGTTAAAGGTTTCAAATTAACTGATGAACTGATGCTGTTATCTGTTCTAGCATTTCACTGAAGGAGCAGGAGCTTTTCACGTTCTGCAGGCAGAAGCAGATGCTATCATGTTGTTTTCTGCTTGTGTTGTACATGTATGTAACCAGGGGCGTGGCTGGTGTATGTTACAGGAGGAAATCTTACGGCTGTGTTCAAGGTGTCCTGCCTCTGCTAAACCTCACGAAATCCTGTGCTGAATACTGAAGATGTTACATTTGTAAATGTTGATCTTTCAGTCACTTGGTGTCTGTAAGATTTGCATTGGAAGCCTCATTTCCAGTCACCCCACTGGTTGCTGGAGGTGCAGAGTAAAATTTGTGTATGATACTATACAGAAGATCACATTGAATATATCGTTGCTTTGCTCTTTTGATCCCTAGATTTTCTTTAACTAAAGAGTATGACTTATAATGATAAGCTTAGATTCTGCAATACACAGGTAGAGACAGCAAGCCATCAGAGCCTTGAATGCATACAGCGGGACTGCTATGTAACGTTGCTTTCTGTTGGGATACTCGTGACTGGTTCTGTCCTGACATGGAGGATGAAAAGTCAAGAGGCACAGTTCTCTCCCTGGATGTCAGGAATTGATGATGTGCCCTTTGAATAGTGAACCCCGTCCAAAAGTTGTATGAGATTCAGAAGTAGCTCTAGGGCAATCCAAGATGCTGCACTTAATTTAAATAGCTGAACTAAAGGCAGCGGGGCAGGAATCTGCTGTGGGAGAGCTGAAGCCCTGACAGTGAGAGCTGTGTTGGGTTTCTTTCCATTCTGCACAGGTATACAGCTATTTTCTTTTTTCGTGTCATGCCTGACTATTGCAGTGCTTGACAACAGGTAACCTTCAAATCCAACTGGAAATTACTAGCATTTGATGGTGTCTTCCATCAGCAGGCAGAGATGGCTTGGTAGGCTGCCTGGCTGATGCTGGGTAAAGTTCAGCTGAGGGCCTTCTGTATGATCCATCCTTCAGCTGGAAAGGACAACAGAAGATGAAAGGCTGTGTGCTGTCAGAAGTCCTGTGTGTCAGGCAAGATACTAAACAAGCTGCCGAATGTGTCAATTATAGAAGGACAGATTCGGATCTGTTAATCTGGGGTGACTTGGAGTGATTCTAGTCTGAAATTGTTACAAAAATCTGGCTCAATTCTGTTCACTACATGGGCTTCAGAGTGTGTAGTAAACGTTGCTGAAGCAGTATCTGCTTGGTCAGATAGGCTTGATTATAACAGCTTATCGGTTACAATTAAAACCCTTCCCCTTACAGTCTACCTCAAATGTCTTTCCCGGTCTGTAGACTTACAGTGTGACACTCCAGTGTGGCACCGACACGTGACGTGACCGTCCACACTAATTCAGCCTGGCATTCCCTCTTGTGTTTTCTCCTGTTGAGCTGCTTCATCTGTTGCTACCAAGAATTTCAGGCTTGGAAACAAGAAGAATATGGGTTCATTCTGCCTCTCTAGTATTATGTACACACACATATATATGTACTATACATATATGTGTGTGTATATAAGGATTGTTCACACACAAATCTTTGTTTTGCTTTTGGAATATTTTTTCCTATTTTGCATTGTCATAGTACATAGAAATGACAGCTGAGATGAGGAGCTGTCTGCACTGGATGCTGTACAGAAATTCATTGTGTGTCTTGAGTTTACACCAGGTAAGAGAAAGTAGGTAGTAAGAGAAGTATAACCGCTCTTTAGGAGAGCAGAAGTGATGTCAGGGAGGAACAAAATGCTGCTTCCAAATTTAAAAAAAACTGAACAAATGTCAAATGTTTCTGTCCTATGCCCAAGGCACAGAAGAAGACTTCTCAAAAGTCTTGTTTGATCTGTATGCAGATCTACATGGTGTCATTAAGTCATATGTGTATTAATGTCACTCTGAGATTCGTATTTTCCTGTAGGAATGTTTGAATTGCATATCATAGGCAATTAATATAAAAGTCCGCTTAGTGGTGCCTTTTATCTCAAGAGGATGAGGTTTTTCAGTTTTGAAAAATGAAAATGAAAAATGGTCTCTCTTCTGGTCGTTTTATGCTTTGCTTTATTAAAGGGCTCTTGAGTTTGGCATCACACCGTTAAAAAGCTAGAAGCTGATAGCCACAATATTTCATGTGTGGTAGACTTTACAACAAATTACAATGCTGACTGCTGAGACTATCTAAGTTGCTGGAAAAATGGATTTAATTGTCCATTCTGAAACTATTTGCAGGATCAAATAGACTTTCTTTAACTACTCATGCTCTTTATAACTCTGGTTCAATTCCGTTGCAATAAATCTGATGGGAAAGCAAGACGGCAAGTTAAAAACAGCACTGATGTTTTATAGCACCGACATTAAACTGTGTCATCTTCAAATTAAAGTACTGGGCTGAATGGTTTTCCAGTTGTAATGATTTGTTACTATCTGGAGATCTAATTTGCGTTTTAAAAACTCTTCCTAATCAATGGTTGGGGCAGTGTGTGTGTGGAGGGATGTGTTTTCCTTACAACCTCTCTTTAGTTCACTAGCCTGTTGATGTTTCTTGTTGCTCAGATTTGGAGAGGGATTTGCTCCTGTTCAATGAGAATTCTGATGTGTTGCTATAATTAGTTACATAAGTGTTTAAATGACAAACGAGGACAAAAAGAGCATAGAGCACAAATATCATTGTTCAGACTAATTGTTACTGTCTTACAGTCCGTACTGCATTCAATTTCCATTCACAACATATATGGAGCTAGCATGGATACCTCTATTTTGCTCTGGTTTCAGTGGCTGTTGGAGATGAAAGGCAACAGCAAATTTGACTTCTTATGCTTTATGCTGTTTCTGGAACATATTTGAACACTTTGACACTTTTAATATTTGTGAAGTCCTGTGGTAAAGAGCTTGGCTCTGTGGAAGTTACATATGATTGCATGCAAGTCACTTAGTATAGGAAAGGTGAGTTCTTCAGATAGGTCAGAGGAGCCGGAAAGAATATCTTTCTGCAGCCTGGCTGATTCTCTTTCCAGTTTTGATACTCCTGGCTCATTACACCAGCCTTAGGCAGTGAACTGCTTCCTGTAGTCTATTCATGGTGCATGTTTGGGGTTTGACTGTTTCAGCTTGCTGCTGCCCAGCATGGTAGCACAAGAGACCAAGGCAGGATCTTGTTCTTCCTTGCAATTTGCTAAGGCTCGTGCAATTCCTAATGACACTTGTACAGATGAGGCCTCGAACCTGTCAGTCAAAGTAGGCTGTTGTACTCACATAAACCTTTTGTTGTACTCAACAGAGGTCCAAGTACATACAGCAGCTCTCGGTGTCAGGCGCCAAAGCTGTTTTTTCTTGAAGTAACTCAAAGCATCTGAGGGTGTGATTTCCTTTTTTCAGCTTTGGCATGAGCAAGGATACTGAGATGTATCTCAGAGTGGTTGATTTTGGAAGGAACATCTGGATGTCATCTTGTCCGTCAGCAGGGGGGGCTCAAGCAGGGCCACCTCCAGCCAGTTGCCCAGAACCATGTCCAGATGACTTTTGAATGTCTCCAAGGGTGGAGACTCTATGACCTCTGTGGACTAACTGTGCCAGTCACCCTTGGTCATACTCTCACAGTCAAAAAGTGTTTCGTTATGTTCAGCACCTCCTGTGTTTCAGTTTGTGTCCATTGACTCTTGTCTTTTAGCTGGGCACCACTGACGAGAGCCTGGCTCCATCTTCTCAACATCTTCCATTCAGGTATTTATACACACTAGCAAGATTCCCTTGAGTCTTCTCTTCTCCAGGCAGAACAGTCCCAGCTCTCTTAGTGCCGCCTCGTATGTGCTCTGGTCCCTCAATCATCTTAATGGCCCTTTTTTGGACTCTTTCCGGTATGTTCATGTGCCTGTTGTGCTGTGGAGCCCAGAACTGGACCCAGCACTCCAGGTGTGGCCTCACCAGTGCTGAGTAGCAGGGAAGGATCACCTCCCTTGACCTGCTGGCAATGTTCTGCCTAAGTCAGCCTGCTTTGTGGCAAGGGCCTGTTGCTGGCTCATGTTCAACTTTGTGTCCACCAGGACCCCCAAGGTCAGGGGAGAAAGAAACAGGGTTTGAACCTGGAGGGTGGTCTTTGCTGGGTTCAGACATGGGCTATGCTTTACTAGGACTCCAGGGACCGCTGTGACTTGCATGTGCTGCTCTTACGGTGGAGAAGGACAAGGCTTCAACCCGTGTGTGGGTGCACGTCCTCCTTTCATCAGTCCAGCTTGTGGCTGTGGCAGACTGAGGTGAACTGCCTGGCCTGCAGGTCCCCCTTCGGGGTTTCACTTGCCGAGGGTGGTAGTTAGACGTTTGAGCCGCATGCTCGTAGTTGCTGTGGAGGGTATTGAATCTCAATAAGCGCAGCTGAAGAGATCAATGTGGGATTCGGAGGTAGGATGTGAATTCTTGACTGCCAGTTCAGAGCTGTGGAGTGATTTGTCAGTGTAAGGGGATGAATCTGGTGATAGCATCTTCCTTTCTTTTCTTTTTTTAATTTTATGAGCACAATTGTTGCAAAGGCCATACTCATTTTGCAGCGTATTTGTATTTTTGTTTGCTTAACGTGCATTTTATTTCCATGTTTATGCCCTCAGGGACTTCACAAACTGATCTAGTTTATTGAAAGCGTGTGAGATTGCTTCTGAGAATACTTACTGTGCCAAAATTTTCTTTCTTTTTAAATAATGAGCAATGCTCAAATTGGATAATTCAAGATTTTAAGAAACAGGGTGATGAAAAACAGGGGGCATGCCAGGAAGCATCTTCACTGTGTTTTTTTTGTTTGAAGGGAGTAGCCTATGAAAGTTTTCTGAAGTGTTTTTAAAAATATGTATTTGCATATAGTGCCAACATGTTTCCTGAGAATTCAGTAGTGAATTAGGTCTCAGGAGATTTGACTTGTTTCCTTGGCTCTGTACTAAAACCTCTCATAGTCTCAGACAGATGCCGTTTTCTTCATACTCCTGTTTCTTGCCTGTGAAAAGAATAATTGTAGAGGTCTGAGGAAGCTATACCTTGTTGGCTTTTATTTGAGATAGTAAACTTTTGAGAGGGGAACTTTCTAACTGTACATTTGTATGGCACTTAATGCACTCTCCAGATTCTGCCTCGAGTTAAATTTTGAGAACTAACGCTTTCAGACTCTCGCTTCCAGGTACAAGTGGTACTGTCCAAAGCAGAAAACACATACAAGTGAGGAAGAAGTCTCTCTTGGCTAGTAAAATAAAGATACTTCCTAATATCAACCAACTTACTATTTTTCTGGAAAAATTGCAGGGAGGATGCCTTGAAATGAACAGAATATGAGCACCATAGCTCACAGTACTCTGGGGAAAAATGTGCAAGTGCAGCTCCCCCAAAATCATAGTCCTGATCTCCGGCATTTGAACGCAGGACAGTTTATCAGCCTTGGGACCTGATTGTGAGGTCCCATTTTCATCCCTCAGCTCTTCCAGTGCACTTCTTTGTGACTGTGTTTCATACTGCCTGTGAAGAAGGTGCTTTAAACCAGTGGGAACTGAGGTTGGACTGAGGGAAAAATGTTGAGTTGAAACGGTGTAGCAAGGTAGTACTTTCGCGTTGCTCACCTTGTGCTTTAGATAGGAGGCATTGCTAATGAAGTGCTCAGCAGTGTTTCTTGAAAAAGAATTGCTTCTTGTACAACTAATTGAGGCAGATTTCCACCTTTATTTAATGAAATGTTCCTATCAAACTGGAAAGGACATTATCAGGTTCCTGAAGCTCAGCTGATGTTGTGTTTGCCCCATGCTTTTCCAAAGCACTTGGACATATTGTGGTATGTTGCTGTGTTCTGGAGGGTGATTTTTTTGTTTAAAAAGCTCTGTTGGAAGAGGAGGGTGTGAGCAGAACAATAGTTCCCAATACAGTATGCAATGAGAAATTTTAAATGAAGGAGTGTACTTTAATTTCAGTGGAAGGGGGAAGATTAATGCATTACTGTAAAGTGCTCATGAAAAATTTTTGTCTGCATAGTTCAGTATTACAATTCATAAATGACATGAATCAAATGTGGATTGATTTTAAGTATATTAAGTTTCTTTGCAACAAGTTATCTTAGAAAACTGAGCAGAAGATTGTTCTGTATCTTTGGACCTGTTCTGCTGTATTTTTGGACCATTTTTTAAATGTGCTCCTCAATTCATGGAGTGTATGAAGAACAAACTTGTTTGGAGATGGAGAGAATTTCACTGGCAAAAACCAGAATAACTTTATAATAGAGTAACTTAGTAGCATCAGGCCTGGGTAAACCAGCTGTGATAAACCTAAACGAGATGTTAATCAAACATGCATCTTCCTAGATTTTTATGTAAATTGCTACTTTTGCTTATTCTTTCTTAGTGCTATCTGTTCAAGACTGAGCTAGTAATAAAAAAGCCAAAGCACTGAAAGAATGTGACTGTTCTTTCATTAAGTAGCATTTAGGGAAGCACAGTGAGATGCTTGTGAGGGAGCTTATTCTGAGAAATCGATATTTTGAAGAAGGAAAAGATTTGGATAGTTTACCTAGCTGTCAATTTTCCAGGCTGTTCAGCCAAGGTTGCTACTGCATGCCAAATCCTGCAGCGGCTTAATTTGAGATACAGCACCAGTTCAACAAAACTGTGTCTGTCCAAAGCAGAATTGAAGGTGATAAGATTAAGTGAATAGCTACCCTGTTTCCAGGGTAATAAAATTCAGTAATTAGGAGTTCAGTAATCTCAGGGGTTTTTTTAGGTAGGCCCCTGGTGTTCTAATTAATTCAGTATTCAGTTTGCCAGTTTAGGATTATGTTGAGATTATCACTCTGATGTGTGCCAGCTGGACTTCATTGCACCTGAAGGCCTTTAATTTGAAGATTATCTGGAACCTTGATCCTAATGCTGGTGACCTCTGTTATCTCTGGTCTTCAGAAAGTGTTTCTTTAATGGTGTTATTGCACTGAGAAGCATGGCAGGCAGTCATCCCCAGTATTTGTGCAGGCTCTGCTAATGAGTTAGGATCAGCACCTACCTTCCAATTACATTTTACTAATCTAGAAACTAACAGCTGCTGAGGTTTCTCTGTGCTTGTGTAGAAATCTGATATTTCTTTTCTCTATCTAAATGAAGAACTGTGGAATGGTTTTGATTAGGAGTGAGAAAAGCTACAGGGACAGTGGTGCTGTCTGCCTGATTAACGAAGTCTGAACCTTGCATGTAACTGGCTTGAGAAGTCAGTCAGGCTGGGAATTGAGCGGGGATATGTTTGCAGAGCAATCGGAGCAGAAAATGGAAGAGATCTTTCTAAAAAATAAGCTCAGCTGCTTACTGTTTTTAGGTCCACATCCTTGATCTAATATGAAGTTACCTCCCTTCCGTTCAATGGAATCAAGAGTAAAAGCTTGTTTAAGAGTTTTAAATAGCTCCATGTGTAAATGCAGATTTCTGACATATAGACCAACATCTATTAAAAAGACACTTTCAAAAAACAGGTATCAGAAACCCTTTTTAACATACTGCTGTTCTTATAAACTTATCTTCACCCAATATTATGTCAATGTTATAGCAAAACAATTCACCATGCACGGTACCACTCTGGAGGAGTTGGGCGCTGGAGACACTGGTTGTAATTCTGCTTGTAGCTGTGCCTGTTCCACACACAAACTGCACCCCGATTTTTCACCAGTATAAATTAAAGTTGGATTACCAGCTGTTGGTGTTAACTTGTTTCTGCTCTATGCAACGTGCTATAGGCTGGAAAGAAACATTCAAAGTTGTGTGGCGTTATTGGCAACAAACACATTCATGAAGAAAGCCAAATGTGTGAGGAGCACAAGGCAGGGAGGCTGTGTGGCACCAGGCTGGAGCCACAGCACCTGAGCCTGACCCTGTGTCTGGAGCAGCCGTGCTGGTTGCTGCTGTTTCTGCTGTCATCCAGGGAATTACTTTGCAGCTGGCAGCTTTTCGGGTTTGGCTCAAACTGGGACAAGGTTCATGCCTGCATTTTGCAGCATCTCTGCTGGTACAGTAGCGGATCAATTTTCAGTGTGATGTGCTGTCCCCATAGCACACATTAGTGTTAATGGGAACTTTACAACCGAATCCCCCAGCAAATATAACACTGAATTTAATTCTAACTTGTGAATAATCTGACCTAAATATTTCCCCCCCACCCCCTCTCAGGTACCTACCTTGAGTAGAGGCATGCTGCAAACTTGAAGATGACAGAACATTTTAGGGAGAGAATCTTTTTATGGAACTGATACAATCATAGGAAATCAAACAGTCTTTGGGGAACACGCTGCTTACATCTAAAGGGTATTCCAGTTACAGGAGTAGGTTTTAAAGAGGATTTGTGTGTTCAGCACAAGATGGGGATTTACTTGCAAGTTTCACTCCATGGGCTCTCTGCCTGAAACCTCTGAAACACTTTTCCAAACCACAAAACCAACAAGACTTCTTCTGAATCGGTTCTCAGACTCTGCTTCCGTCGTCTGTTTACTTTGAGCTTTTGGGTTTGTCTGTCAGTGCCTCTAGAAAGTTACCAAAATGGGATGCTGCTGTTGGAGCCACCAAAACAAATTCCCTTCTCTGATGGGAAGCTTGTTGTGCAAAATGTCCAGGAAGCTCCTCTTCTGCTGAGGTTGCTGTGGTGCAGTGACCTCTCCTGCTCAAAACCTGGATGTCACCAAGTGTCACCCGCAGGGCCCTGTGAGAACAGTCTGCGATGATGGACAGGTTGCCAGGTCTATTTATGGCTTTACTTGTAGCTAGCTCTCCTACAGCTTTTCTCATAACCTGTTGCCAAAAATTATAAAGCGCTGTACATGATCTGTCTTTCTAATCCACATTTTTTAGAGCTGTTGAAATAGCAGGGGGTTTTGTTGTTGTTATTTGGCTATGGCACTGGTGGATAATCCTTTCTAGTTAATCCAAAATGTTCAGATATGGAAGAATTTTTTTTAAAAAATAAAACATTTCTTCTTATTTTTAATGTATAAACTTTGGGGAAAATATCCAAAATGTGTTTTTTTGTGGTTTTTTTTTTTTTTTTTTTTTTTTTAAAAAAAAAAAA
>Ga0065711_1030040_pt1 | contig 33951 bp, 20 predicted proteins | sample Hoacrofraction12_FD_59098 | JGI IMG/M metagenome (GOLD analysis project Ga0065711, IMG submission 59098) | Hoatzin crop microbial communities from Cojedes, Venezuela - Epithelial fraction 12 v2 (version 2) | ecosystem: Host-associated > Birds > Digestive system > Esophagus > Crop | place...
CCCCCCCCAAACCCATTTCAGTCAAAATAAGTTTGCAAAAATATTTCTAACCCAACTTTTCTTGCCTGAAAGGCATTTTAGAGGGCACGTGAGCTGATTTGTATGTGCAGTCTGGGAGCAGGCTTGGACCCACAAAGGTGGATGATGATGAGAAGCTGTGGGTGGTCTGGAGCCGCAGTGGATCCTGCTGGGAGAGGACCTGTGCCTGGGACTGATGTCTGTCCCTGGTTCAGGTCCAGCCCGTGGACAACCATCTGCCAAAGACACAGGGCATAGGCTGATGATGATCCATTCTAAGTATTTTATGTCATTTCATTTCTTGTATGAAAACAAGGTCAGACAGAATTGTTTTGGTGTAGGTTTCACTGGTCTGGCTAGCAAAAAGGAGAAGTAATTGTTATGGGTCTTGAAATAGGAGCAGAGGAGCTGGAGTAGGCAGAGTCCCCTGAATGAGTGACTACGTGTGCTAGTTTGCTTCCCTGGCAGATACTGGAAACAATCTGTCCTTCTTTAGATGGTTCAAAATCCTACTTAAAAAATCATGCACTGAAGCAGATTTTAGTTCAAATTATTTGAAGCAGTTCCAGTTTATATTTTCAAAGGAATTTGATGCCTTTATACATGTATATATGGCTTCATATTAAATATTATATAAAAATAATACAAACGCTAGTGAAACCACCACTGAGCTGATCACAGAGTTCATTAGTTCACTGAAAATACATTTCTCATTATACTAGAAAAACCAACAATCACAAATTGGCAACAGCCTTTTTCTTGAAATAATTTCTAAAAATACTGATAAGGAAAGAGAGAAAGAGAAGTGTCCATAACTCTGTGTAAATGCTTTCAGAAAACAGCAGAGGCCTTTGTCAGGGAAAGTATCTTTCACCCAAGCTGCCCACCTGAAAATATGGCAGAGTAGTGTAATCGTGTGTGCATTTGTGTCTCCAGGTTTTAAAAATTTCCTCCCCAGTTAGATAGTCCCATTATCACTCTTCTCATTGCCATAGTTGCAGATTTGTATGCTGCTACAAACACCCACAGTCTTGGCACTGAAACCTCAAATTATTGTAAATCAAGGTCCTCCTTTCACGGATATGTATTCCATCTGAATTATATGTAAGATTTTTAGCACTATCATTTTGGGGTTGTATGTGTGCAAATGTTTAGGCATCCTTGACATAAGGGCAAGGGAAAAATCACGTACCTGTGTTTGTGTTAAGTCAACAGGGGCCACATCTGGGATTGCTGTGGAGACTCAGCTTGCCTTAATAGAAAAGGAGAGCCTGGTTTCTCTAAATCACTAGCCTGTTGTATTTACAAGCAATTTTTTTATCATTGCAGGTAGAAAAAAACTTGCTTTTTCTTGCCTTTAAATAATGAATTGACATTGCAAAGCATTGATTAGGGCATTTGTGACAGACTGCTGCTTGTACAACATTCAAAACATTCTGGCTACAGCACCACATACCCTGTGGAGTGCCAAGGTTTCTTCCAGTGCTCACATTGGGAGCCAGATCCTCAGCTCCACAAAGCACTAGAGGGCAGACTAGACTAGAATTCCCCTCTCTAAATGAGGAACAAAAGAAACTAAGCTCACAATTCTACTCAGAAATGCAACTTAAAGCTAAAAAGAAAGCCTCATATTGCATCTAAAGCCTTTAACAGGAGTTGGGCCACTTCACAAGGCAGTTTTTTTGCCCTTACTGGCAAGCTGTATTTTCGAGCACAAGCCACAAGTGGTTCTGGAGGGAATCAGACATGAATTACTGTTAGCTGCAGCCCTGCACTGCGGAGGGGAAAATCTGGCCCCACAGTTCTCGTGGGGGATCTGCTTTTATCAGCGCCGATGCTGAGAGCTGTGATTCTCAGTTCCTTCAGAGAAGGCAGCACCCTGTGCCCTGGCCCTGATCTGGGGGTTGGCCGAATCATGGTCTTGCCTCTTCATTGGCCTGTAGAAGAAATAGCTGACTTTTGTGCTATTAATGGCCCAGTTCTGCAAGATTTCCTAATTGCAGAGTTATATTTGCTTCTGGCTCATGCGTGCATTGGAGCAGAAGAAGATGGGTGACAGTTCAGCCTGTCGGGATGCAGAGCTGATCCCTCCTCTGCAAGGAACTGCTGCTACTTTCTCAGTTCTGCCGAACTGAAATCGCACTGACCTGTCCTGACGTCACTCCTGATGTTGCTACGTTATTACTTTTACCTCCATGCATTCAGTTATTGGTGGGATCTGAGCTAATCAGGGTGAAGCAGCTTGGCTTGGTGGCATGGAGCCATTAACTGAGATAAAATACTGGTGTGAATAAATTAACCCTGTGTCAGTTCACATAAGAGGCACAAAGTCTGAGTTTTAGCGGATATACGTATTTTTTAGTCAACCCTCTTGCATTTCATCTTCACCCCTTATCACTTTCCATTCAGAGTAACCATCCACTCCAAATTTCCCAGGCAAATTTAAGTCTGTTAATCATACTTTTTAAGTGTACTCTACAAACAACGTATATTAAGTGTGAAAAAGAGGTCTTCAGTAATTTTGTTCATTCCTCAGTCAAGACAGATTACTTTTTATGGTGTATTTCTTACCATTGTATCCAGTTTGAAAGTGCCTTTCATTTACAAATTTCCTCCAGGATTTTTGAGGCCAAGTTTACCCCTGGTAGAATGTAAATTTTGAAACAGTCAGATACAGTATCTGCATTAAGATTATTACTAGTTTCAAGGTATATTCCCTGATTTCTTACAGTGTCCTGCACAGAATGTCCTAGTGTTGCTTAGCCTAACTAGGCTATCAGTTCCCCTTTCACTTTTCTAATACCAAACTGCAGTAATTTACCTGGATGGTGAACAAAATTAACAAACTTGCATAAAGGCTACCAAAGACACTTATTCTGAGAAGTGCATTGGTCTGCATTTTCTTTTTTGACACAGTGATGAAGGATGGAATGAGATGAAAGGAATTACCAGTCTCTGCTGCTAGTTTAGTTCTTTAGACTTTTCTTTCCGAGTATAACAAACTCTGAGTTCCAAGGGTAAACACAAATTTGGCCGAGCACCAGCCAAATAAATAATTCCTTAACACCTTAGGATTGTGCTTTGTCTGAACAAACAACCTGGAGGGAGTTTTCTGAAGCTTTCTGCCATTGCAGCTGGAGCACAGGGAAGTGACTTTCCTTGACTAAGGAGAGATTGAGGTGAAAGTGTCAAAAAAATCCACTTTTCCATGTAAAATTGACCTGCTATCAGCACTGACCTGCTGTGGGTGCTCCACAAAGCATTGGTTGTAGGAGTGAGGGTGCAAAAGCAGATGAAGGGTGAAGAGCATGTACTAAAGTCCATTGGAGATGGTGAACACATCCCCATTGCTTTCGAGTCCAGCTTCGAAGGTGCAAGAAATCACTCACTCACGAGCTACGTCTACCCAGCCCTACTCAGCCACACAGCTAAGGTCTGGATTAAAGGATTGAACATGATTGGAATACATTTATTTTCCATGCTACAGAGCTCCATGGAGTAGAAGAAAAAGTCTTTTGTAAGCCAGCTGCCTCCTGGCTCTGATGGTAGACTTGCGATAGTGTCTTGAAATCTTGTACAAACACAGCTAATCTTTACGATTTCCTTTGTGTACAGAACAATATGCACTTCTTTGTTGCTTCGGTCGACAGGGATGCAGCTCTCACTGCTGTTGTGTACGAATGCAAAAGAAAGGGATGGATTTATGGGCAGGGTGCTGCCGTTTACATTTAAGCGCTTCCCTAGCACTGAACAGGACTTATGAAGGACTTAGTTAAGACATTTGAGGGTCCTAGCAACCGGCAGACCTATAGTTGAAAGGATGAAAGACAGAAAAAAGCAATGTGAATTTTGTCCTCAGTTGAATTTTCTCCTTATACCTTGAATTGTAACCTTTCTCAAAGCCAACAGATACTCCAGCAGAGTTATAGGATGCTGCTTAAAATTAAACAGCCCAGAGCTGGCATATTTGCTTAATATAAGGTGATGCTTTCTTACGTAATTGTCCAGTCATTCTGAAACTCTTCTGCAGAACCCCAGAATCAAATTAATAGGCAATAATCCTTTTCAAGGCCAAGTTTCAAATTAAATATGTAAGCATGCGCTTAACTTGAATGTTTGATGAGATCCTTGTGCTGCTGAATACAAATCTAAATTATATTCAATACAGCATGTTTTCCACAGGTTGTTTGAGAGTTTGTGACCTCTGTGTTATAATGAACAAGCCTGTTATTTATGACGTATAATATAAAGCATATCAGATAGTAGTGTACAGTGTATAGCATATAGTATAGTACCATATATTAGTACAATTAGTACTATATAGTATAATATTATAAATTACATACTAGATATAATACATATGTAATACGTAACATGCAACACATAATACATATTAATTAGTACTACTATAGTACTAATATCACAGTATAATATTATGTATTCACACATTGTATGCAATATTTATAGCTAATCTATTGTATTTCTATATTTATTAATATATCAATATTTATTTTACATATATAATGTTTACTATTATGCACTACAATATACTGAATTTAGCATACAATATATAGTATATAGTATATAGTGTAGTTTATGGTATATACACTGTGTAATCTACAACAATGCAGTATAAATTATATCTGCATTTTCTCCCCTGCATTTGACATTTCGAACATAGTATCTTCACATTAGTTTTACAACTGTTCTCTTGGTAGGTGCATATAAAGATTTCACTAGAATACACTTATGCATGTTTAGACCATTGAGTCAATATTCTGCCTCTCTCTTGAAGAAGGTGTAACATAATAGAAGGGAATAAAAGTGTGAATGGGGCTATGATAGTTAGGTGTGATGGACTTTATTTTCTGTACAGTTTATCACTTGGGCTTTTTTTTAATCTCAGTAGAAACATTCTGGATGAGGAAACATGTCTCATGCAGGAAATTTAAAACAGTGTACACAAGTTACATGTGAATTATATACATAACAATTTATGTTTTTATTTAGAGCCTAATTTCTCTACTAATGGAGTCAAAATTACATTTTTGAAGTCAAAATTACTCTTGAAGTGAATCTAGAGGCCTTTTAATCCCATTACTTAAAAAATGTATTTACATAATGTTTATATTACATAGTCCTTTTCTATTATATGCACTCTGTTTTGTGTACATTTCCTTACAGGAAAACCAGATAATGTTCTTGCTATTGAATTTTAAGTTTGATCCTTGTTCTCAGAAACAAGTATAAACTATGTAACTGGACAATTTGAAGCACATTGGGTAAATGGAATACAACCTTGTATAAATATTTAAAATGTTTTCCGTATTTATAAGGATGATTCCCTTGAGGAAACAGTCTCTCAGGGCAGGAGTTAATTCAAAGCTAAAGCAGAGCAGCTGACTTTTCATATTCCCCACACTGCTACAATGTTTATTGATTCAGAAGCAAGCCTGGAAAGTGATGGTGTTGATGCTAAAAAAAAGAATTTACCCACCCTCAGTGAAATACACAGAAAAGGGAACCCCAGAGTAAGGTCTAGTCCCAACAGGGTTGTCACACAGAACATGAGTGATTGCTGATGAGGAAAGTGTGTTTGATGGTTTTCTGATAGATTTTTGCTGTTTATCCCCATTCTGAGTGGGGTGGAACTCGTCAGCCAGGAAGCAAGACCATTGAGACCTTCTGCCAAAGACGAAGCCTGTTGTTAACGAGTCAAAACCGGCCCCAAAGTCATGATCTCAGGGACCTGCCTGCGAACAGTGCAGCACTCCAGGAGGGACACACTCTACAGGGCCCCCTGAAAAATCTAAGAGAGGAGTAATTTAACTAACAAGAACTGCAATTAAATGGAACCTTTGCCATCCATTACGTGATCAATATCCAGTTTCAGGCACAGACTAGGAAGGCAATTTGCACACTTCCTGTATAAGACTATAGCAGTGCCCCAGACATCTCTGAGAAGACATTGTAGAGAATCAGAAATGCAATTATCTTGAAGATAATTCACTCTTGATCTTTCTGAGCCTCCCTTTCATCCTTGAAAAGTTAATGATAATTAAAAAATAATCAAAAGTTAATGATAATAAGAAAAATAAAAGTTCATGATAATAAAAAATATCTTAGAGCTCTGAAGCAACCTGCCTGCATCATTTCATCAAAAACGGTCTTTTGTCAAAAGTATTGCTTTCATAAGAAAGGACAGTTTTAAAAATTTTAAGGAAAGCTGCAGTTATAGTGTTCTCCTGAAGGAGAACATGGAAGGGTTAACATGAAAACAGAGTGTAAAAATGTAGAAGTTTATTTCATATGTAAAAAAGTAAAAGAATCAGAATGGTGTGTCATTTCTAACATTGAATCATGTTTTATAATTTAAGTTTTACAGGAAGTGACAGCACTTTTTTCCACATTGTTTTGTAACAGAAAGAATGGAAATATTTTTTTCCTGAGAAGAGATCAATCACAAGCCTTCCCTCCCACCGCTTCTACTGTGGGTGCCAGTGTTTCTAAGGTTCAGCTCCTTAGTACATTAGTATCTCTGGGCAGAAAATTACACGATTATTAGCATTATCATAAGTAAACTGTACCATCTTTTAGTTCTCTTAGATTTTTTTGCAGTGTTTTAGGAATGTGTTTGGAAGTACCTTTCCTTCTCAAAATGATCTGCGACTCTTCACCAGAAAGCTCTCAGGACAAATCCTGATTAATTTTTTGCATGTTTTACAGTGTTTGTAGTGATTCAAATTTTTATTTTAAGCACTGAAGTTTTGAACACTGGACTGGAGACACTTCTGGTAAAATGCCGTACTTTATGTTGAATTACTCTTTGAAGGACTTACCTGAGACGGGAACACCACTGAGCTGGGAACTGTGAAAATGTTTTGGGCTAAGTCCTGGCCCATTAAAGCCAGTGGCAGAAATCCTGTTCACTACGATGGAGCCAAGAGTCAGGTTTCACCCACAGTGGGAGATGATCCTTGTCTAGAAACTCTAGACCTCACCACTCCTGTGCTTTGGCAAGTGAGCCAGGAAACCTCTCCAGCCACCCATTCACAGCACAAAAGCTCCAAGAGATTCCTACCAATAGGACTCGAACACACACACACACACAAAACCCAAGGACGTGGCCCATGCAACAACCCAAATTTCTTTGTCTCATTTCTGGAACTCTTCACTGGCCCCTCGAATTCTAATTGACAGCTGTAAAATGCCACATTCATTATTGTCTCTCCATTGTGCTTTTAGGCAAAAGCAAAGGCTGTTATATCTCACTGCTTGGTATCGGCAGCACACAGAGTTAGACAGATAGACGCAGACTTTGTTTAGTGTTGGAAAACTATTCTTCCTGGAGTTTATTGTTTGTTTGGTTGTGGGTTTTGTTTTTTATTTTTTTTAAATACTCTCAGACTACAATTCCCTGCATCTTTTAGCTCCTATTTTGGAAATACCTTCATGGTAGGAAACTTCCAAGCTCATCGTCTCTACAGTGTTCTCAGATTGTAAGGTTTTCAACATGTCTTATATTTTAAGCCTGTATAATTTAACTGAGTGAGAGAAGTCACAGATGAGCATGCCTTGTTGTCACCTTCACAAACTTTCTTATACTGGGGATACAGATCTTCTACAAAAGGAGGAAAAAAGTTTCAAGGCTTGGTTGAAGAAACAGAATATTTATCTATTTGCCCTTCAAAGTGCCTTTGGCTTCTCTTGAGCCTTCCCCCTTCTCTTCAGGGGAAGCAGACTAACTTTACTGCAATTATGGGTATGGGATGGCAGTTTTCATATGAAAGAAGTGGTCCAGATGTGAGAAGTAAGTAAATCATGTTACTAATCTAGCCTGCCCCTCAGTTCTTCTGGTAAGCTCTTTTGCTGACTGAGATGAATTTAAATCTGCAGTGGGTTTGTGTGAAGAAGTAATATTAACAGTTCAGTCAGGAAAAAATGGCCAAGCTTTTGAGGATGTAAGTTACCTGGCCATCTTAGCTATTTTAAGAAATGGTACTGCTCTTCCCTACAAAGCTTGTCACATTTATAACCTAAGAACATCACACCCACCTGTTAAAGAATCTTTACTGTACTCTATCTGTCCATGTATATAGTCTTTCTCGTGAATTTCTTTGAAGGGCAGTGAAGAACTGGTAAACTCAACATTTCATGCTGTTTGATCAATCTTCTACTGCGGAATGTAAACAGGTAAGGCTCTAATCTACTTCCATTTGCAGGGAACCAAAAGTAGTCCAGTTGCTCTTTTGACTGGTATATTTTGGCTGATCTATGTTGTATCCCATTTGTGGGATCGTGAAGTTTTAGAAGAACGGATTATTGAAAGTCTTAAAACGGTTTTTTATCACATCTTATTCTGTCACCAGGTTTTATATTTCATCAGCCTTCTCCATATTTCAGTTCCATCATTGTTCACAGAATTCAAGGGAAAAAGCCAGAGAAGACTGAGAAACATAAAAGGAAAATATGAACAAAATAACCATCTGAAGCCAAGTGTTGGTGGGAGGTGCTACGCATAATAGGGTAATCCCATGTTCCTGCAATAAAACAATCACATGATAGAGGATAAAGAAGAGTCACAAATAATGGTGGGAAAGTCTTCTATAAAGAACTTCAAGAACAAATATAATTACCAAAGACTTTATTAATTGTGGGGAAAAGAACTTTGACCAGCCTTTGCTATGATTTGGAATGTTTACCAATGGTGCACACACAGTTTACGAAGCCAATAAAAAGCAAAGGCTATAAAAATTCTGACAGAGGGAGGGAGGAGCCTGTGTGTTGTGCCTCAAAGAGCTTTGCAGTAGTGCTGAACAATCTTCTTAATTTACACAGGCGTGATTCATACTTGTGGCCGGAGCAACATTTGATGTAATCTTGTTTGCCTGCACTGCCTGCAAGCACCACAACATTCATTTCCTGTGTCTTAAAGTTAAAGCTACCTGTCCGCAGTACCACAGCCCCAGGTGATGTGTCATCCCTGTTCCCAGCATCATAATCCATACGAGGTCCTCACAAGATAAAGCTCAGTGCTTTCTTTCATTGTTTCTGCACCATGTCTCTTTGTGGAGGCTGGAGCCAAGAGCTCCTCAACTCTGCTGTCTGGCATAAGAAACGGCAACAAGGGAGAATCTGTCACCCCATGGAGACAACCAGCTTGGAAAACAGATAGACTGAGCAGCCAAGTTAAGCGCCACACACACTTACATGGTGACTATTTTGGCATGCCACCAAAATCTGTGAAGAAAGGAAAGGGACAGAGAATTTTTCTATTGGCTGAATGCTAAGATGTCATGACTATCACATATGAAAATTATCTGTCTTTTATGGTTGAGGGAGACTTTTAAAGATTCAGAAGGGTAATTCTCTTCAGACTAGTCTTCAGACTACCAAATCTCCAGCCATCTACAAGGACAATGCCACAACCCTTTGAGAGGAAATCTGCCTGACAAAGCCACAGGACTATTTATGTGGGGCCAAGGGCTGGTTTGCAAATCCCTGAAGCATTCCATCATGTAGAGACCTGTGTTGATATGATAAGGGCTATGTTAGTTTTTACTAGCTGGAAATTGTATTTTTATTTATGTCATAGTGTCACAATGATATATGACTATCTTTGCAAGTCTAAATATATATATGAGGACTTTTTATTTTTAACAGTAACAGTCTAAAATATTCCATATCATGACTAGAGAGAAGTTAGAAAAGAAAGAAGTGAGGCCACAAGAAACTTCTGAGCCAGATGAAATTGAATCTGAGAAAGATCTGATTGAAGAAATATCTTCAACGAAAGAGGCAGCAAAATGTTGTCCCTAGTCCCAATGACTGGCAGCTTTGTCATCTGTAGTTCTCCAGCTTCTTTCAAAGCTGGTGTCCATTCCTGATTTAAATATATAAATTCTCTTTAATATGTGAATGAATAAGATCAGTATTTTAATGTGTGAATTGTCCCATGTAGCCTGGGGCCTATTTCTGTGCTAAACTTTGTATCCTGTTACAGTCCTATCATAAGACTAACTATACAGAAAGCTCATTGTTTGCAAGTTACAAAAAGAAGCCTACTAGTTCATGAAACAAAATAATTTTTATCTCTGTTGCACATCCTGCAGTGGGAGCATATTCTCAGAACAGCAATTTGCCACTGGAGAGTGGTAAGTGGACCTGGGGACTGACAGTACGGTCCTTTGGAAAGAGCTGGTTTCAAAAGTTGCTGCTATTTGTTGGCTAAGAGCTCCAGCTTATGTTCAAACAGCCCCTCATGTTTCCTTGCAGAGACCCTGCCCCCTAGACTGAAAATCCAGACAGCTGCCAGTATTTATCTCATGGAGTCCATTGTTTTATCTTAGTGTGCAATCAGAAAAAGTGAGAGAAAAACACACACACACAACTTCATGAACACTGAGCCCACATGAGGCACATTTGATATTTTGGCAGTAAGCTTTCATTCTTCCAGCTGTGCCAAGTCAAGAAACATGCTAGGAAAAGAAACTAGTGCATAATTAAGTCTTCCTTTTTTTTTTTTTTTTTCCCCTTGGAGATTTCTCAGTTGACTTTAATTATTCTCTCTCTCCCTTTCTCTCTCGGCTTGGGAATTAGCTTTGTTTTTAATTTTTTTCCAGTGAGTTTCTTGCCAAACAGGTTTGTTTAAGTTCTCACCATTCTACTGATTACTAACAAAACAGTTCAGCTTTCAAATACCAGGCAAGATGAGTTATATAGTGGGGAAAGGGAAATGGGGATGCAGCACTAATATTTATTTTTTTACTATTGATAGTACTTTGTCAGTGCTGTTAAATGGCTCCTGCTGTTGGGATTGCCATTTCAGTCACGGGTTCTCCCCCTTTGCTTCCTGCTCATGGTTATAACCTGCGTCCTTGTCTATGTCCCTTCTGTGAGACCATCTTCCTGTCATCTTCCCCCTCATCTTCTCTGTAACTCAGCTGATATGGCTCCACAGATGAGTGGAGTTACTGTAGGGAAAGGACAAAAGACAATGCTAATAACCATAACTCTTGGACCGTGGCTTGTCTTAATCATTGTATCTTCTTGTGCAAGCAGTAGCTACCCAGAGGCTGAAGGCAAAGCAAGGCATTCCGAAATATAATGATTAGTAAAGAAACTTCTGATGCAGAATTGCAAAACCCTTAGTGAAAGGTCCAATATAACTCTGATTCTTTAAATCTTAGAGAAGAATATATATACTGTTTTCCTTTCCTATCTATTGTGCTGGGGAATTTTTAAATTTCTGCTCACTTAAAAGAAAACACCAGTTTGCACTAGCTGAGAGTTGAGACTTCTCAGTTTAAATGTAGGTCCTTACTGAAAAAAGCTATGATGGTGAGATCCAGGTCATGAATGGTCTTTAAAGCTAAGAGCTGGACCATGCAGGTAAGACTGGGTCCACCCTCAGACCTGTGTCCTCCCTGCTTTTACTGAGAAGGTTTTGTGTACAAAGTGTTGGTTCAGGCGACCCTCCCCCCCCCCGCCTTTGGCACCTTCAGCAAAAAGAGTGCAAAAGCGTTTGCACCATCCAGCACAAAGAGGAGGCATTCAGCTGCTGGCAGGTAGATGGAGGGAAAATACACAGGGGAAAGGCTTGCTGTGTTTCATCTCTTCACACTCCTCCTACAGTGGCACCAGGATCTAGATTTAATAATGTGAATGGGGTTAGCTTGTCACCAGATTTGGTCTTAGTTTAGGGATGTGTTAGAGAATCTATAGTCCTTCCACTCGTGGGAAAAGATCCATGTAATCATACATGTACCAAAAATTGTTTTTCAGGGGACAGATTTTTAGGCTAATCCAGTGAATAGCTTTAGCTGAAAGAAGGGATAAATTCTGAAGTTTTGAAACTTGTTAAAAGTTTTCTTTTCAATTGTCAAAATATTGTGTCCTTTTTAAAAAACATTTTGGATTTTTTTTTTTAGGTTCAGAAAATGAAAAGAACTTTTGAGTTAAATGAAAGAGGCAGCTTTTCTCAAAATGTAATGCTTTCAGAATCTTCTTTAAAAAACTAACAAACTCAAAGGTCTGTCTCTTCCACATGTGCATATTTTCTTCCTTCTGAAAAAAATTCTTTCACTGAAAGACAAGAACTGCTTTCTCCCCCAGGCCTAATTAGGATCTCATATGCTGTCATTCACTTGAAAACCTGTTTCTATCCTATGTCTTCCTGAATGCAGAGCCAAAAGATTAAAAAGAGAATCCATGCAAAACAAATAACTGCTTCATTCTCCAGACTATCTAATGTTTAGAAAAAATGTAAGACAAATGACATTTTGTGCCGTATCTTGAAAGTGGTCAAGGAGAACATTGAAGTTTCCCTACTTTGCAAAATTTAACTGTAAATATTCAGCCAAGTGTTCTGTTAGTGTCTTGTGACACCTGTCCTCATGTTCAGGTAAGATTTTTCTTGGGATTTCTAGCAAACACTCAGATTTAATTTTACAGTTACTTTTAAATAGAGATTGAGATTTACAGAGATGCCTAGGAGATCCGGACACTGCTTTTCCAGAAAAAATGAACATTAACTTGAAATTGCCAAGCAAAATATTTTCAATCCATTTGCAGAATAACTTCTTACATATAGCAAGTATTAGGCAAGAGTCTGGTGTCAGCAGTATTTGTTTCTCAGTTTGTTTTATATGTTTTCTACAAGGAACAGAAATCTGAAGCTTGCACCACAAACTAGAAAGATAGCTCAAGTCATTTCAGACAATGAACAACAGAAAGCAGGAATGTATCCATGAAATTAATCGGGAGGGGGACTTCTGCCCACCGGAGGAGAATTCCTCTTGACCAGCTGTGATATCATTTAACAATGACAGCTCTCTGGTTTGTAAGTGCAGCATGTGTTTCCAATGCCTGTTTGCAACCGTTTGGTGAAACAATGATTTAGGGTCACATCCTGCTCGTTTGATCTGCTTGTAGTTTCTGTGCCTGTGATGGGACAACGGCCATGAATAAGGTGAGTAGGCTTGTGGCCTCCAAGGGAGAATTCCCAGTGTTCTAGACCTCAGACCCGTCCTTAACTGGAAAGTGTTAGGGATAAACTTTCTCCGCGGGTGGCCTGGGTCAGCCACGTCTGTCTTCGAGGTGCACCATAGTGGCCACAGTTGGTGACAAGGTATTAGATGAAACAGTAGTTCCTGTGTCCATAACCTGTCCCTAATGTTTTGCTCTGAAGGCATCACAAATACTTTGTTAGGAACATTTTACAGGAAGCACTTTGGGAGGGGAAGGGGTTAGAGACTTTCCCATGAACTTTGTTACCCCTTCTTCCCTCTACTTCCCTGAAAACCTAGTGTGAAAGCAGATAACATGTGTCTGATGAAAAGCCACTAATGTATATGCTCATCTTGCACTAAGTGAGACATAGCTGGATATTTACATGGCTTAAGGAATGCTTGGTCTTTCTCAGGACCAAGAAAAATAAAGTCATCAGCCACCCCTCGTGATGAAAAATGAGGTGCTGCTCCTAACCATCTGCAGCAAGCCTTGTAGCATTGCTTAATTGTTTGTTTCATTTTTTTTATAATGTTCTAAAACTTGGTTCAGATTATTTTGTTTCCAAAGCCTTTGCCCCTAAAGATGCAAATAACTTTGTTTTTTTAAAGAAATACATACACAGGGACATCTGTGCATAATTTTTAAAGAGCATGGTACAGGAGAAAGCAGGTTAGTTTGGGACAGGCTGGAACTACACGCTGACAGCAGGAGATGCAAAAATGGCTATTGTCTTTGTTAAAAATAAATAAATGAAAGCTGGAGGAAATTCTTTCATTAAATTGGAAACAGCATTATCGAAGGGGTTTGCAGTGTTAATTAAGTCACGTAGCTCTAAAATATAATTTTTGCCATGATAGCGTTGCATTTTAGGACTCAGTGTAGAGATAGCAGCAAATGTCTGATTTTTGCCCTGAGTACAAGGTGGTGAGGATGCGTTTGAACAAAGGATTACCGCTTATGAAAACCTTAAACAAGGGTGAGGGGGAAGGGAGCTTGCTTTGTCAGTGAAAGAGAAAATACTTGTCACTGCAGATGACCGCTTTGCTGTGGGCTCAGCCTGTGGAAGAAGAAGCCTACCTGTCAAATATGCAGTGATCTGCAAGCAACAGGATGATCTGTTGCTGCTGGCTGTGTTTATAGAAAGGTAGATCTATCTATATGAGACAAGGCCTTTGCTCGTTCAGTGTAGGAACTCCTTTCTGATATTGACAGGACCAGATGATTCGTGACTAGATGCAAAAATTTCTGTTGCAAACAATAATGAAAAATCATTGATTTGAGAGATTATGATTTTTTTTTTATAGGGTATAGATTGCCTTTTGGCAGAACAAAAGCTGCTGAAGTCAATAGGTTCCTCAGTCCTAAAGAGGCCATTATAAGAGGTGGTAAAGAAATAAATGCTTTAAAAAGATATACATTTATAAATGTCAAGGCATTTTGCTGCAAGTTTGCTCTTCATCTGCCCATGCAGCCGTGGTGATTGAGAGGAGTTTTAGTCCAGATATGTGTCGCTTTCATTCATTGGACTCCACAGTCTACTGCCCCTCATATCGAAGAAGATGCTTCTTCCCCTCTGCTCTGCTCTGATGAGACCCCCCGGGAATCCTGCTTCCAGCTCTGAAGCCCCCAGCACAGGACAGACCTGGAGCTGTTGGAGCGGGGCCAGAGGAGGCCCCAGCAATGATCCGAGGGTTGGAACCCCTCTGCTGTGAGGAAAGGCTGAGAGAGTTGGGGCTGTTCAGCCTGGAGAAGGGAAGGCTGTGGGAAGACCTGACTGCGACCTTTCACTACGTAGAGGGGGCTTGTAAGAAAGATGCAGAAGGACTTTTTACCAGGACCTGTAGTGACAGGACAAGGGGCAATGGTTTTCAGCTGTAAGCAGGTAGACTTAGACTGGACGTAAGGAAGGAATTCTTTGCTGTGGGGGTTGTGAGGCACTGGCTCAGGTTGCCCAGAGAAGCTGTGTCTGCCCTTTCCTTGGCAATGGCCAAGGCCAGGTTGGACAGGGCTTGGAGCAACCTGGGCTGGTGGAAGGGGTCCTTGCCCATGACACGGGGGTTGGAACTGGATGGTCTATAAGGTCGCTTCCAACACAAACCATTCTATGATTCAATGATTGAAGTTGTTGAATTTGCTCTATTGTACAATGGGAAAGAGATCTATTGTTTTGCAAGAAATATGTGCTGCAAAGGAGACCAGGACATGAGAGAGACAAGAGTTCCCATGATGCCTCCATGGTTGTTCATAATGGTTGTGAAAGAAATTAAAAATCACTACAAGTCTGATGATGCATCTGTAGGTAATTCCTTGTCAACTGTAGTGATTGACTGGTGCTCTGAGATGTGTAGTTTTCTGTAACCTCTCAAAAGTAGATTCTCTATGTAGCTATAGATGTTTTGCTGTGTAAATTTCTAAAGCATAATTAGTCCTCCTAAAAGAGAGCCTGTGCATCAAAAGAAAGCAAAACACTGAATCCGTCAGTGGCCACTGAAATAACTTCCCAAGTGGTGGTGGATTTGCATTCACTTTGAACTTTTAAAGCAAACTTGACTGTCGCTTGCCAGGGATGCTTTTGTCCAACCCCCACTTACTGGGGTTGATGCAGGAATTAAGGATAGCTACAAGAAACAGTGTTATTACAAAGGGCTATTCTGTTTTAGTGAAGATGTACTTAGTAATCTCTCTTACAATTTTTTTTTCCCTTCAGGTGTATACTCCCCATGGCAAGTATCAGTCTGAGAAAAGGAGTTAACTAGGACTAAATTGTTCATTGTGAGTCTTCTGACTACAAGAAGCAGAGAAGTTCTTCCCACAGACTCCTTTGATTTCTGACTGTGATGTTGCCCAATGAAAATACATAAACTGACTTTTCCCCAAGAGCTACATAAAGGCAGCTATCCATGCATGAGGTCCTAGCTCCATATCATGGTCGCATTCACAGTGCATGAGACAGTTTCAGTACTTCAAAAATATTAAAAAATATATGTTTGGAACATCTTCTATTTGCTCATCACCATCTTAGATGACGCTTTTAGTTGATTTTGGGAGTCTCTGAACTCGAGTCCATCAGATATCTTTTTACCGGGTTTTGTTATCTGTGTGTTAACACCATCCAGTTCCCACTGTTGCGCAGCAGCCATGATTTTGCATTTACTGAACCTACAGCTTATCCCATGGTAAAGCTACTATAAGATATAATTTCACACCCACTAAGGTATTACAGATTACCGTATACCAGTATAATTTCAAGTGATGCACTTACCTCATCTTGTTTTCTTATTTAACAAAGGTGTCCATTCCATGTATCTGGATTAAAATATATTGTTGCAAAAGTCTAACAAATGCAGACTGAATTCCTTAGTCTCTTCCTCAAGAAGAATCTACTGAAGAACATAATCCTGTGGCACAAAAATCACACAGTTACTTATGCCAATTTTCACTGTAACATTTTCTTTAAAAGTCTTCCATATTTGCCATAAAATAGTGATTTTCTCCCAATATTAAACCACTTCAGGGTTAAATTATACGTAATTATGCTCTACTGTTTGCAAAATTACATCTGCTATCAATGACAGGTACAGGTATAAGGTAGCATTTTTTGGTTCAGCATGAGCAGACCGACGGCATAATTAGAAAGTACATTCAGTCATCTACCAAATAGGTTGTACTATTTTGAGAAATTGCTATGGAAGGTGATGGTAACAGGTTGCCAGCCTTGGAATGGGTGAACCCTATCCCCTCTGCTTTGCCCAGGGCTCTTCCATATGTGGGGTGGGTGAAGAAAGACAGTAGGAAGAAAGTGAAGTTTGCAAATGACGTTGAAATGATCATGTTGTTTCCTTTCTCACAGGCATGTTCGATAATATTTACTCGCTGAATTTGTCGCGAAAATGGAAATTGTGAAAGTAGAGGAAAATTGGAGATATTGTTTCTAAATTTTCAGACATTTCTGAAAGTCCTATTTTGTTAAACATGAAATTAAGGGCAGTAATGAGTCCTGCTCTGCGTAATAAGGGTGAATTTCTGCTGGGTTTATTCAGAGATGTAAGAATAAACTGCTTGCTTTAAAAGTTGTTAACAGAGTAAGAAAGTGGTAAATTGCACTATTCATTGTTCTTATTTATTCACCTTAGCCTGGTCTCTTCATAGGAGACATGTATACATGTGTATGAATTCTTATTCATCAGTCTGATGTCTTGGCATTGGAGGAGTTACTATAAAACATAAGAGCTGTTTGGGGCAGTTAGAAAAGTGCTAACACCTCATTAGTGCAGCCTGGCTGCTAATGCATCTGTCCAATATGCGCAAAGTCGTAATAGCACCGGCGACTCAGGGAGCTGTCAGCTATATTTCCTTAGAGGACTTCATCGAGTTGTCTTCCTCTGATGGTCTCCTCTCAGAATCTGTGTTCTTGAACGTAAACATGTAGGGCCAGGCAATGTTGACCAGGTACGAGCAGCTGATGATTTGTCTGTTGGATTGCAGGGAAGATATTACAGACTCTTACTCAGATAATTAACATCAGGATTTAACCCTTCAACTCCTCCTTGCTAGTCAGCAGAATTTCTCTTTTCATTAGAGGGTAATGCCCACTGAAGAAAATGGCCTCTGACATATACCCTTCTGTACACATATAGAGATATTGGCTCTTCTTATTGTCTGCTACTCCGGAAAGGAAATTAGGAGTGATGGCGGACAGCTCTTAAACAATACGACCTCAGTGCTGTGATGTTAGTTAGAACAGCAATCAGGATGTCAAGGATTATCATGGGACACCCAGACAAAGCAGAGCACCAGCAGGTACAATTGCTTACTGTGGTTTGAATTCTGTTGTCACTCTGTCTCAAAGGGGGTCAAGGAGAAGGAACATGAACAAAGGCGGCAAGCTTGGTCAGAGGTGCGAAATGACTTCTGCTCACTGCAAAGTTGAATAGGTTGTCCTTTTCAGCCTGGAAAAGAGGATGGGGTAGAGGTTTACGAAGTCATAAACGATATGGTCAAGGGCCCTACTGCTGTGCTGCATCTCATGCTTTTGCCGTGAGTATTTTCTGTGAGCAGCAATGGAAGGAGAAGGAGACCCTCAGTGGACATTTGGTTGCACTCGGTATGGTATTTTCTCTCTCCTTACTTGCTTCTTCCCAGCTGAGTAAAGCTCCTCCAGCAGTGTGTGGGGGAGTACCCTTGGCTGTGGGAAGGTATTGGTTGGTATCTCTGCGCCCTGGCTCCTGTCCCTGCCCCACCATTTTTGCCCCATCCTATACCCATCACAGCCAGGCTCTGCCGCAGCACTTGTCAGTTTGCAAACAAAAAGAAGCTTTTCTTTTTCTGTAGCCTTTCTGTAACATCTTTGCCTATAAATTTCCCAGGCCTGCTTCTTCCCCAAATGTGAGTCTTTCATAATGGCATCTGCTTGTACGAAATGAGATAAATCCCCATTTTGCATGAAACAAGAACAATAAATGGATGTCATATTTATTGTAATACTTAAGGCTTTAATTGCATCTCCCCTCTTAAAAGTGAGGGGAGGTGGCTGTGATAACAGGCTGTTTATCTGAAATTTGTCAGCAATTATCCTGAGAAGGTGCTTGTTCTGACAATGTTCTGATCAGGAGCCAGGGAGCGAGGGAAAGTCTTTTGTTGCAGTGCATTTCCTTACTGCCATTAATCCACTCCCTTTGATTGATTATTGCCCATATGGATTGTTACCAAAGCAGGGTTATCTACAGTACTGACAGTGAAAGGCAGAGGGGATCTGGTTTATTTCTTGCTAGATGTACAGGCAAGAGTAAAGCTAGGAGGGAGGGAGGAGTAGATGGATGCGTTTCTTCAGGAGTATTCAGCTTCAAGTACAACCACTCTTTCTCTGATTCATGCATCCGAGTAGGTTATGTCCAGCATTCAGGGCTATCCTCGCTTAAGGCATGTGCAACCACAGGAGAAAGGACCGCTGCAAAAAGGATGATATTGGTTTTACTTAAATTCCTTGTATCCTGCTAAGTTGACTGAGTAGGGAGTTGACAGATCACAGAGGGCTTTCAAAAGCAGGGGAAGCTGGAGGGCGACAGGTGGTGTTTTGAACATGAAGTATGTTGAGCTCTGTCACAATACTAAATCTTAAGGGCATAGTATTTGGTCTTTTTTTCTCTTCTGTCTAAGTTTTAGACTGTCAGAACCTTACTGATAGGTATTGCATTCGGTGTTTTCCACTTGTTCTAACAGTTGCTTGTCTGACACAGTTGAAAATATTTACAGGTCTTAGGACAAATTGTCTGAAGTCCACTGATGTTGTACTCCAGGTGACATCAGCACAAATTTGGCCTGGCCAGGGAAGGGAAAAAAGTCAATATGAAATTTTGTTGTACTAAGCCTTTAAATGAATCAAGGTAAAGTTGCCAAAAGCTGGAAGTGCTTTCATTCTTTCCGAAAACAGCTCTGAAAAGAAGCTCACTGGTTCCTAAGGTTCAGGTTAACTATTTTCAAGAAAATGAAGCATAATCTTAATTAATTGTAATGAAAAAGTTTATGATGAGCAAATGCACTAAAGAAATGCAGAATCTTTATCTGTGGTTCCATATTGTAACAGATGAATAGTGCACCAGACTCTCAAATTACAATTGTTGCTCTGAGAAGTTTGAGTGATGCCTTCAGTTACAGCTGGGTCACAGATGAGTGAGAAGCTGAGACATATTTAAAAGGTGTTGAACAGTTTTAGTTTAGTCCACCTTTGAAAGCAGTGTGCACAGTTCAGCTGGTGAAAGCTTCTTACTTAAAGTATGGTTTATGCAGGGAGAAGTTTTTTTGTTTTGTAGAATTTGTACCAGCTATAGCAAGAAATGTAGCATAGGTGAGCAAACCTATTTTTCTGCTCAGGTAGCTGCACTCACGCCAGAAATTTGGCAGAATAATAACATTGTAACCCTCAGAAATTGCTGCTCATTTGAATAAACCAGTAACTGAATTAAACAGGGTTGCAAATAATTTCCAAGTAAATTAGTGGGATTTTTAAAGGTGAAATGCTTATTTTTGTATTGATTCTGTATACACTTACTGCTGCAGGACCTTTGCTTTTTCAGAGCTGAGATCTAAAAGCTTTAAGCCATTTTTGTATTCCCTTATCCCAGTAAAAATACCAGCAGTGATCTGTGGGTAAAAAGGTTTCTCCAGAAGAAAATAAAGAAGTTAGTTGAATATGTAGTGTTCTGCATGAAACTGGTAACCGGGCACATGGATTTGAGGTGCAGTTAGGGAACAAAAAGTTGCTTATGTAAGGGGATAAGCAGACATAATGGATGGAATTAAGAAATGGAGGTTTTGGTATATGTATCAAGAAAAAGGCTTCCTAACGGGTAGGATGGGCTGAAAATAATCATTTACAGGAGGCATTGCTCAAGACAATTTAACTTGATGGGACAAAAAAGCCAAGAAATGACTGAGCGAATCCAACTGAGCTTTTTTGTGTCCTTACATACATCACTGAAGAGCACAAAAAGGGAAATGAGAGGCAAATATTTTTGAATTAAGACACTGAAACCAGTATTCCTGCTCTCAGGGAGGCCAAGATCTAGCTTCAAAAGAGGGTTTGCATGCAGGCCCAAAGACTCTGTCATCCAATTTAGGTGCAAACTGTGAGGTTCACATCCTGACTCCTATCCCAAGGACTACACATTTTAACATTGTCTTGCTGGACAGACTTTCTCTAGGGATGGAGGCTCAAACAGCAGCCCCCTCCACTGATGTGGTGACCGACAGGAGACTTCTTTTTGTATCCTTTCCTGCTGCAGTAGCACCGACACCCTCGCTAGTGCAGCAGCCCAGTTTTAGAGGTGAGGGTGGAGGATGCTCTCCCCTCTGGACAGCCTGATTATTGGAGTAGTCTCCCAGCAGGGCCGTCACGGTTGTTTCCTGCTGGACATTAAATCCAGGCCCTTCGCCTGCAGATGGATGCCTGCCTTATGATTTAGACTTGTGCCATCCAAAATGTGACTCAAGCATCATTTGTTTTCATTAGAAATAAAAAGGATCTGTTCCCAGCTGCGTTAGGTGCTCATGGTTTTGTAAGAGACCGTACAGAGAAGACCATGAGAACTGTGGGCTGATCAGACTGCAGAGGGGATGAGCGGAGGTAATGTGAAGTCACAGCTGAGTGTCTGCATGGAAATAGGACTGGCAGTGCAGGCAACAACTCAGGCTAAGGCTGGAAGCACACAGTGAGGTTCTTTGCTGCCAGGGCTAAATGACAGCCAAGTGTGAGAGGGTTTTTCTTGGCTGGGTAGTCTTAGATCCACCAGTGAAAGCTGTGCTGGGGAGCATTACCGTTTCTCCCCAGAGGGGACACGGGAAATGAGAAAGACATGTCTCAGTGCATAGGCTCTCCAGAGTTGTCCACACTGATCAAAACTACCAAGTTTCGGGTCTCTGATGAAGTTTATGTCAAAGTTTGATTGACTGTGTGAAATGAGCCATGAAAAGCCTGCTGAACTTTTCTTCTCAGACCAGAAGGGAAGTGAAGCATCTGCTGACTTTTATGTATTAACGTGCAAGTATCTGTATTTCCTGACTGACACACTTGTGTCAATGCAGGCATTCCATCTGCCCCAGTCGAGTAGTCCCCGTGGATGTTAGACAGAGAATCCAAAGGGATTCAGCCATGCTACAGCTTCCTTCCTTCATGGATTTGAAACAATATACAAAAGCAAACCAAAAAACCTTTATCATAAAAAAAATCACTTCCTCATCTCTCCTCTAGTATCCTTGTCCAGGCTTTTTAGTGGGTCATGTTGCACTTCCCCACAAAGCCTGCTAAGACTTTTTTTCCCTCATGTTCGAAACAAATGGAAGTCGTGTAGATCCAACCACACACAATGTGTTGGAAAGCTGCGTGCCTAACTCTTTTGAGCTGAATCACAATGGGTTTGTTAGAACAAAGAAGCAGAGACTCAGCTAAATCCTGAGCACTGGAGACTTCTTTAGCTGCACCATGCCCAATTTTTCTCTCAATCTGTGCACAGCATTGTCAAGACTCAGGATAAACCATGTGTTGAAATACAAGGGGCAGGCAGTATGCAGATGTCAAATTCTGTTCTGTTGCATACTTTATGATTCAGTTACTGCAAAGGTGAGGATTGGCATGGGAGGTCTTGTTAACTAGAAAACAACAAAAAAACCCAACCCAAATCCTAATATTTCCAGTGAGACAGCCGGAGGAGTCTTCTGAGACTGTAACTATGTCACTATTTCTCCTCCATATATTCAACAAGAAAAATTAATTTTTTCTTATCAAGTAGTATTTATTGAAAAATATTCAAGCAAGCTGGTAGAAAGTGTTCTGTCACAAAATTTTAGGATAAGTTTTAGAATTTTATTCCAGTGCATGTTCAGCACAAATTTCAGTGTCACTAATTAGGAAGTGACACATTTATTTCCACCTGCTAACATTTTTGGTGTATATATGTATTTCCAGTTTTGACTGTTTTGGCTCTTTCTCTGAACTGGAAAAGAAAATAATGAAAAATGTTTTAAAAATTCTTCTGTTCCTTCCATCTGAGTTACTCAAAACCACATTGTATTAATTTTTGTTTTGGCATAAATGCACATCTTTTGGGGGTCATCTACCTTAGATGTTTGTTACAGAAAGATATATGGGCAATGTTACTGTCTAGCCTGAAAGAAAGAAAGACCAGATTGTTCCTTTCTCTATCCTAAAATAATTTCAAAATCATCCGTGGGCGGAGGGTGGTGGTGGGTGGGACAGGAAAGGAACATGTCAATGCATAGTAACCTTCACGTTTGTATGAAGAAGAAAAGATACGGGTGTAAACCAGCAGCTACTGAGAAAACAGCTGTGGAGGCAAAAGAGGTTACTCACCCTTGGTCTTCTACATGTGCAATTATCACCTCTCCATCAGAGGTTAGCGATGAAAGGGTTCGTCACATTTGGAACTGCCAATGGTATGATTGTTCCTGAAATTACATTAGAAAAACTAGTCAGATTGGATTAAGTAGTGCAAATATATCTTGGTAACCTGGCTGTTTCTAATGGTTAAGCAAAGTCAGCCGACATAGCCCAAAACAAATTAGGAGCATGCAGAGGAGCAGTCGTATTGTTAGACTGAATGTCAGCAAATTTAGCAAGGGGACAGCAGTGCTGAGTTTATGGGGTGGATCTCTGCCTCCAGTTTAGGGGGGAGATTTTTCTCAAAAAACAGTATTAAATTCAGAGTAGCCCTTGTTAAATCTTTAAGCTTATTTCCAGAGCTTTTTTCTTCCTGAAGTGGTACCAACTGTGTAGCATATGAAGTAGTTTAATGGCAAACAAACCTCAAAATCTGAATAGACCTCTTCAAATCAGTAAAACTTCCCTTCCTCCCTCTCACCCACTTTTTTTTTTTTCGAGCGTAGACTTTGTCTGAGGCATTTGATCAGGATATCACATATTTCTTTTCAATGGAGACTGTGGCCTTCTAGATATCTCCTCTTTCAGATAGGTTTTTGCTACTTTTTGCTACTTTTTGGGTGGATTGAATCACCTAATCACAAATGTCTCAATGAGGCTCCTTTCTAGTAGCAATACTGGGATAATATAAAGTCAGAGCCTTGGAACAACCTGTTCATGCATCCCTAGATAGCCATTTTTGACAGGACATATGGAAGATTTAGTCAAACCCCCCACAAGGTAAAGAGTGCCTGCTTATGGATTTCATTAGAGACACAGAACATGAGCCAAGCTTTTTGAAATTCACAGTCTCTCTGACAAATCTGGACTGAACAGAAAGCAGAGACTGACAGATTTTAAAGGTCAGAAAGAACTTTTATGACCATCCTGAGCTGGGTGAACAATGGACAATGAAAAAATTGATAAATTATTCAACAGCACTAAGTATTTTATAAAAAGCTAATCCAGAAACAAAGGGGTAAGATTTATGGAAGTCATAGTAAAAACATCCTGCAAACACAATATTCCTCTCTTCTGTAAGACAACTGTATTTTAATTGGAGGTGTGTGTTTTGCCATCTGTTTTTATGTACGGGAAGAGAATATGTTCATACAGCTCATGGCATTTGATTTAATAAGCTGCTTCAGCCAACATTTTATGACCTGTAAATGGCAATTCACACTGTATTATATCTACCATCCTTGAGCATCCCGAAGAATGGTGAGAAAGCATGAATGGATCCCAAACCAGAAGACAGAGCAGCAACAGACTACACGGGTGTCGCAACTAATTAAAAACAAAAGCAAAAAAATATGTGCCTTGAATACAGACACTGAGTTTCTAAAAGTTGTCTTTTTTGCCTCTCTAACTTCGATAAAGATCACACAACAGTCAAAACATTATCTAAGTGGGGAGTACCAATCTCTGTCTTTTTCAGCTGGAAATACCGAGCAGGAGATTTCTGGAGCATCTATAATGACTGAAGGTGTCCCACCTACAGTGTTCTCAGATTGGGCTGGAAAAGGAAATAAGGTAAGTTTTTGGGATGCAAAACTATTTCTCTCACTTCGGAGGGTGAAGAACAAACTGCAGGACTATTGTGCCAGCCCAAGAATAATATCATTCTTATACCTCTTCCAGAGAGTCTCACAAAGTTTCCAAGTGCTTTAGTCACTCTGTAAGAGCTTGTAAAGTTTTGGAAGAAACAGAGGAAAAAACAGGAAGTGCCAACTTGATGAAACTCTGTTTTGTCCATACTGGTAGGTGGGTACAACCACAAATAAATGATCTATTTACTAAGCACATGTCACACCGCACTTCTTGTAGCTGCACTCTTTATTTGGAGATAGATGAGGGCATTTTGAGTAGCATTTTGAGAAGATCAGGGCATATTGTTCTAGGAAGGGCATGAGGACATGTTGTCCCTCTGTTCATCCTCTGAAGCATAGTCCCTGTACATGCCTCTCGTCAGAGTGGAGGCAAAGTTATACTGTTATCTCACAGGTGAAATGTTCTTGAATTTAGGAAGTGTGCTGCCAGTACAGCAGCTTTTCTCACTGGCACAGAGGGGTCTTTGTCCACCCAGGTGCCACGAGCTTGACTGCAGCCCTGTCATGTCCCCTCTGCCTGGTGCTTTGAGAAAGAATTGCCTTTGTTTGGTGTTTTTCAAAAACAAACCTTAATCAAATTCTGCCTTTTCACTTACTGATTTAAACAAACAAACAAAACCATCACAGACAGTCTTGGTATGTTTTTCTGGGGGGAGGGGGGGGTGTGGGAGGAAATTGCACAGCACTTAGGGACATATTCCAAACTTGTCAGAAAAGCCACACTAGGGAGTTTCACTTATCAAGGCTTTGTAGAAGTCATTCTGCTTGGGTTTAGTCCCAAGTACAGCTTTCAGTTTGGACGTAAGATAATGCAAAGCAAAAGTGCTTTCGAAAATCCTCAGTTTGGTCTGTTTTTTTGCTGACACTACAGCAAAATGTAAATATTGCATTAGTGTTCTGCAGCTCTGCAGCTGACCCCAGGTACATTTGTCTCAAGTGCGCTCCAAAGGTTTCTGACCTGTAGCCAGCCTTTGGCTCTGCTGTTCTGAGCTTCAGGTTTGCAACAAAAGTCAGTGACAGATTTCATGCAGCAACTGCCTAAAGAATTACTATAGCCACTGCCAGACAAAACAATCCTGTCTTTGAAGGAGAAATACTAATTTACATCATATGAATTATCAGAGAAATAACTGGAAATTACCTATGAGCTACGTCTGGAGCTCTGTAGTACATCTCCTGTTCCACTATATTTGCTATGCTTATAGAGAAGTTAAGATACTGGGTATCTGCTTTCAATTATGAAATTAAAATACAATTAATCAGTCCAAGTGAACAAACAATGATTTCTTTAAAATGTCTTTTTTAAAATGTAAAAATATTTGTGGGAATCAGATTTCCATGGTTAGGATGTTTTCACTTAAGGATCCGTCCTGTGAATTACCACTGAGAAGAGGCTTTTTTTTATAAAAAACAAAAGAAGTTAGCACATTTCCAGCTCTGCCACATACAGAATAGCGTTATTTGAGTTAAGCAGAAGAAGTAGAAATTATCTTTGTTTTTACTGAAATGATGTTATGGGGCAGGTCCTCAGATGAATTAAATGACCATAGCTACTCCACATAAATCACTGTTTGTGTAGGAGCAAAATGGGAAAGACTACAATGGTAGCTGTTTGACAAAATATGAACCGGCCAGCTTATTCGTAAATCTGAGATGAAAACTATATTCAACACAGTGATAGACTAGACAACTGAGCATTTCGTGTTTGCGAAGTCTGAAAGTGAAGGTAATTTATAGATTAAAATATCTGTCTAGTTATAAAACTCTGCAATAAATTAGTTTTAAATAAAAGGAGTTTTCAGCGTTACTACGTATATTCAGATTCAGGTCTTATTTCTCCTGCAGTAGCTTTTCCATTACAAAAGGCCATTAAAATTGGCAGAATATAGTCATGCACTCCTTTCAAGATGCTTTTGCCTTGCCAAAATGGCTCAGTGTTGTGGAGAATCAGTCCTGTATCTGTCTGAGGGAACGTGTTGTTACGCTGTTTCTGAGTCTGTCACGGTGGAGGTGCACTATTTAATGAAGCAGAGCAAGTGCACCAAGATTCACTTGCTGAGAGCTGAAGTTAGACAAATTCATCCTGAAACGGAAACATCCCTTTCTGTCTAGGAAAGCAGAGGATTTTCCTTTACTCCTAATATTTAAGCTCAGCCTGGATGACTAAGATACGTGCTCTGAGCCTGGCTTAGTGGGAAATTATGGCTTCAACTCCTGACTGATCTTCTGCGGTTTGTGTTATGTGGGAAGTCCAACTAACCTAAAAGAGAAGGACAGCAGAAGAGGAAGGAGAGGGGTGATAGAAATCCCCTTGACATCCCGTGAGTAGTTTGTGCAGCGGAACTGAGACCCTGATGAGTTTTCCAGTCCCTCTGCCTCTCTCCTCCACCGTTCTGTCCTCTGGCCCTTCCTCTCCAATGTCACGGGGAACTGGGATCCCCCTTCTCTGCTCTTTCAGCTGTCCTCCTTCACCTTTGAAAAGATCTTGCCTATGATCTTCCAGCACCGGTCTCTTCTAGCTCTAATATCTAATTACATTACTCCAATGGGTGCATACGTGACTCCTTTTAACTGTAACAGATAATAGTGGTGCACTGATGAGTTGCTCCACTACAGGCTTAAGCAGGATGTGTGTACCCTACGTGGGTATTTCTGTGCACATTACTTTGATAAAAGGTCAGATTAAAAAAGCCCCAACTCTAATACTAGCTTCATGGTATCTTCTCCCTTCTCTGCCCTCCTCACTATTCCCTCAATGTGTTTTTTTGAAACCTTATGTGTTTCCAACCACTTTAAGGCCTTAGCACTGCATGAGAAGTGTAAACTGATGTAAAGCACAGGATGGAGTGACATAGCTGGGACCATGTTAAGCAGCTCAAACATGTCTCTCTACTCTTAGATAGTCAGCCCTTTGGAGCAACACAAATCAGCACTGAAAACGTTATCAATCAGTCTCATGTCCTGGATATTACAGGGTGTCATGAAAAACTGGAAAGCAGTCAAATATTTGGACTTCAATTCCTTTTTAAATGGCAAGATAAATAATAAGAAAAATAATTTTCAAACATGAATGTGATTACTCAAATTCAGGTTACGAAGAGTCATTTCAGTTGCAGTGATTCTGTTGCAAAACAACAGATTTTACGACCCCGCAACCTTCCATGATACGGAGCAGGAGGTGGGAATGATATGTCTCTGCTCATATTTTCTGTGGTCCTCTGGAGCGATACTCATGCTGTACCCAGTGTGAATGACACTTGTACTGACCAGCCACAGGAATTTGGCCTGTATGAAGGAACTTAACAAGGTTACATCTCGTGACATCACTTACACTATTTGTTACTGCATTGACCCACAAACCCGGGTGATTCAGTTCTTGAAAAGTATATGTGGGGAGGCAGATACAGTATGAATTTCCATGCATTCCCGTGCACTCTTGCATTCAAATCTGCACAAGTACTGAATACTTTGCTGAGAAGGAGCAACAACATCAGAGTGGTTTGGTCATTTTTATTTGAAAAGACGACGATGCTTGACAGACACCAAGGGACGCATTTTCAAGCACTTTGTGGGGTTTTAGCTACATGAGTCCCATCAACATCAAAGGGACTCAAGCAGCCAAATCCACATGCATTGCACTGAAAAAAGTACCCCTGAAGGCCCAATTCACAGGAGCAGAAACAACACAAGCCATTTTACCCCCAGGACTTTTGCTTCCGTGATCCATGAAGAGAGCCAAATATGCTTTGTGGCTCATTAAACCTTTTCACAGTACACAAGTGAACAGACACAGCTGGGTAACGGTTGGTGCTTCCAGTCCCTGCATGAGGAGCCAGGGAAGCATGCCGTAGTGTATGTTCATTGTGCATTTAAATATTGTACTGAGATTTTCCTCAAAAAAAGACACATTAATTATCTTGAAACCCCAGTGCTTGTAAAGTATTTCCACCTTTCTCTGGAGAAATGTGTTTAATGAGCCTTTCACCTTCACGTCCGACTGTTCCAGTGATTGGCAAATCCATTATTTTCTTGCCCTCTTTCTTCAATCTGATCATTATTTCATTGGCTATGTAAAGGTCTCAATCCTGATTTCTACTGACATAGAAAAACCTCAGTTAGGCATGAAGTTTCTTATAAAGCACATGTCTGCTCCTCTTTTTTGATATTTATTGCCTCAAACATATTTATTATGCTGCAGGGAGCAGGAATCCTAAATTAGCATGGAAGACTAATGAAGAGGTAGGTAAGGTCTCCAAAATAAAAATGAAAAATGAAAAATAATATTAAGACTTTGCTTCTGGCTTCCAGTTCGTGCTGGCATTTTCCCTGTTTGTTGCAGCTGGGAAAGAGCTTCAACATTCACTCAAGGAGTTAAGATTTATTCTTGCTTCATGTAAGACCTTTCATGTGAAAGTGAATCTGTTTATCTGCTGTTGCATGCCAGTTTTCTTTGGAATAACTAAATGCTAGGTAATGTTGTAGTGTAATAGCTGTGTTTAGCTTGTATAACAAAGCAGAGAATTGGGTTTAGAAGTTCACTTGTAAACTACACAGTGTATTCCTGGGTAACTCTGTCTATTGTGCATTGACACTAGTGAAAAAAAAAAAAGTTATTTGGACTGTTATCCCTAGATTTGGGGGTAGGGTGAATTATCTGAGTTTTCTGAACAGCTGGGTTTTATAAAACTGTTGTAAGCCATTCTTCTTCTTTGAGAACCTGCTGGTAAGAAGATATATATTGGGACCTAGCACTCGGGTTTGGAACAAGTCCATGAGGAAAAAAAGCCATTTCTATCTGTATCTGTTTGGTCCCGGTCCAGCTTTTAATGAATCGTGATCTGTATAATAAAACCCATTGCCAAAGTTAGCAGTCACAGTGGAGTGCCTGAAGACTGAATTGTCTCATGGTGCCTCTGCTTCCAACACTGTCAGCATGGAAAGGTCCCATCCTCCGATCCCCTTCTGCGTTACTCCTCTCCCGAATCGATGGATGGGTGTCAGTTAGCAGGGCTGTGCTGTAGGACAGGTCACCAGCAGCAGCTTAGCTGTGAGCCGCCAAGCTCCTTCTCTTCCCTCTGGAAAATGTGAATGGGGAGGCAGCTTTGTTACTAATAATGCAAACTGGCAGGCTGGAGGCTTGAAATAATGGTTGGGATATTCACTCTTCTATTCTTCACGTTTTCACTTGGATGTAATTTTTTTTTTTTTTTGGTGAAAGGTATCCACAGGCTATCTGTCTTTTCACCTTGTTGAAGAACGGGTATTACACTCGTGGAGCAACCAGATTCTCTCTGTATGACCAGGCTGGCATGCCAGTCTTGGCACACATCACAGCCTTTCGTGCGAGGGCAGCCGAGGCTTCGGGTGGCATTTAGTTTCAAGGGCAGTTCATGACAGCTCAGGCTCCCTGAGACACAGGTAACAGGCAGGAAGAAGCAAATTCATTACCAGCTGCTACATCACCAGCTTGGCTATTACAGAGCACTAACTTTACTCTGCTGTCATGCCAGTAGTGTCTGAGCAACACAATATCTTGTCCCAGGTTGTCCTGTGCTCGGTAAGCCAACCTTAAATGACTTATTTACGAGCCATCTCCTCTGGATTGGGCAGAGCCTGTGTCCAGGACGTGGGACTAGCCACATGGCAGCTCAGTTGAAGCCAATAACAGAGGCAAAGAGCTTTGAAACCACCCTACTCTCATCGCTTTTCTGCTTTTTTTCAGTGGCTGTGACACAATTAATACTGCATTTCCCAGCTTTTTGTTCCTTTGTTTCGGTGGCATGTCTCAGAGGGAAAATCCCCTCGTTTCACCAAAGTGATTAAAATCACAAGAGTGACAGGGATTGACACTTGCTTTGAACTTGAGGTTTCAGCAAGATGATTTACTGCTGTTGCTGAAGCGGGAGCACTCAAGTGCGACTCTGGCTGCATCGCATGTGCCATTCTCTTCAGTGTATAACGTGTGGTCTGGGGTGGGTGGCAGAGGTCCAAGCCTGCCTCCCACATGCAGTGCATTCTAACAACTCCAAGCACAAGGTCTAGTGCATCAGCCGGAGAAGGGAGAGCAGCCACCATAACTCGCATTTGAGCTGGTCCTCAAAACGGATCTGCTCTGCTCTGAAGACTGCCTGGGAAAACCTGCATGCTACCTATGGTAGCATCAAGAAGTATTTGTCCAAAACAAGGGAATCAGCTGCATCTCAGTAGTTCATATCACTGCAAGAAGGAGCTCAGAGTCTCCAGTTTGCTCTGCAGAAGAACTGGTGGCTTTGCAATGGTCCTTTGGGAACATGCTTCTGCTGTTTTGTGTACACCTGGTCTTCACAAGGAAATCAGAGTATTGTGTGACTGTAGGTGTGTTTTGATTACAGCCTTGATGTATAGTTTACCCTCTAAAATGAAGACTTGTCTGCAGTCAAAATACCCTAGAATCTCAAGAAACCACAGTAAATAAAAACAGAGGAAAACCATCAGTATTTCATTAGAAGATGCTATTGGTTTTTTTCCACTGGAAAAAAAACCCCAAACCCCTAGTCATTTATATTTGTCTTGTTACTCATTGTGTTTGAGAGTCCTGCTTTAGGATTCAAGACTAACCTTTTGAATTGGTCTTGGACTTTGTCTCAGTAACTTCTCCACTCCATTTACTGAGAATGTGAGCCCCATTCTAGCTGTCTCATGGAATTGCCACTCTGGGAAAACTGTAAAATTTTGATTAAAAATAAGCTGCTCTCCAAACCAATTTTTATATTCACCACCTCCTTTTCCTTTAGGTGCTCCTTCTTTGCCGTATACATGAAGACAGGGATGTCCCCTGAAGTGCTGCTATAAGGCATCTCTGAAGAATCCCTGAGGCAATAAGAAGACACAACTCCTTAGAGAGCAAAGCGAATTCCTGCTTAGAAATACGAAGTAGAAATTAAGGAAGGTCGGCCTCAGAGCTAAAGGAAGACATCTTTCTCCTTTGCTGAGAGTCAGGAAAGTACAATTCTCAGGCAGCTGCTAGTATATGTTGATTTTTTCATGGGTTCATCATTACCCTGGTTTTCTAAAGCTATAAGCAATGCCTAAAGACAAGGGTCCTCAGAGGACCAATACTGGAATGCCCCTACATTGTCAATATTTTGTGACAGTGGTTTGTTTTTATTGATTTTCTTACTTGCTCCCCTGTTTCCTGCAGAGAGATTAGTGGGCGGTTTTGGTCCATGCAAGTTATGACATCTTAGCCACGGGACACTGCTGACTACGACCAGTCTGTGAGGTGTCCTCCAGTGGTACTGGTATCATTCTGCTGTGATTTTGGTTCCAAAATACATCCTCATTCAACTTGGTCTGTCAACTGGTTGCCAAAGCATCTTGATATACCTACCTTCGTTGTGCAATATTTACCTTTGGCATAAGATACTGAAAATACTTTGGTTTTTTCCTAGCCACATAGTATTTCCTCATTTGCAGGCACTGGAACTGTAAGCCCTGTTATTGGCATAATTAGAGGGTATAGGTCTATGAAAATATTCAGCTTTAACCATTTATAGATAATTACAAGGCTGCTACACATCCTGAAAGATTCTGTGACTTAGGCAATGATATTGTGTCTTCTCTTTCCTTTATTACTCCTCATTGTGCTTTCTTGCAAGCAAGGAAGTGCCTAATGGAGCTAGGTTTGTGTGCCAATGCGTGTGTACAGCTCCTGTGTAAGGCGTAGGAGGAGGCTGGGAAATACTAATTGCTGTTGCCTATGCTCCTGCTGACATGCTGCAAGTACAAGAGCAGAGATAGTCCAGCAGAAGTTGAGGGGTGTGTCCTATGCTAAACTTAGTTTCATATCATACTTTCTCCACAGCATCCACAGCTCATCCTTGGAATTTTTTTTTAATGTTTTCTTAGCTAGTAGCGTGGTCTCTGTGCATAGTCACAGCACAGCAAATCTTTTTAGAGTGGATCATCTGGAGAGTCATTTGCAACATCTGTATACTGAACTTTCCTTTCCTGAGGGTCAACCTCTGTTGATAACAAACTTATAAGCATGGCACTTCAAAGGGCTGAGAAATACTTCTTGAGTGGCTCTGGCAGCCTGCTTTTGTCTTGTAAGTCCTTTGTCAAAAAGATCAGGTAAAACATGGAGCTACTTTTGCTCTATTAAAAGCCATAGCATCTATTCTTTCATTTTGTCCCCACTCTTACTGAACTATTAGCAAATCTGTTGTCTCTCTTGCTGTCTAATCAGCACCCAGTTCAGGAACTTGTCCCCTTTCATAATAATCAGCCTAGGGACTAGAATTCAGTTTACGTGGTTTATGTTATGCTCTCATTATTACTGTTCTCCTAATTCATATCTTGGGGTAGAATGACTTGAGCTTCTGAAAACTTGTGTTTGTACAAGCCAGCTTATTTGTAACATTATGTGCTGTGCAATTACCATGTGCTGTGTAAACAGAGCCAAGACAGTGCAACATTCAGGCTTTGTTTCTTCATCCAAATAGAGGATGAGGATGGATGGATGGATGGATGGATGGATGGATGGATGGATGGATGGATGAACAGATGGATGGAAGAAGAAGGAAACATCTAGTAGAGTAGCTACGTCTTGAAAGTAAAACAGTATAAATGTCTGAATATTAACTCTGCATCAGTGGTTCCTGGCATGCTGCTTGTGAATTAAGGTGAATCCTTGGCAGAACTTGCTGTGTTTTGCAATTCTGGGACAGACACTAGGAAACACAAAGGCAAGGGTTTTAGAAATGTGAACATGCAGAGAGGGGCTGGAGCAGTCTGGTGACACTGATTGATAGTACGTCTTACCAGTTGAAATTTGTTGGAAGAAAAAGAGAGAGAAAAGGCATGCAGGCTGGAGGTTAAGGCTCTCACCTGGGAGAGAGCCACCCTTGTCTTATTTTACATTCATCAGCAAAGATGTACAAACTGACCCGGACCCAAGGACTCCCTCATTCCTTGTGTCTGGTCACAAATTTGTGCTACATCCTGCTGTACTTTGCACCATTTATTTTTAAAAACAATGCAAACTGTGTCTTAAGTTTGTCTGTTGTCTTATTCTATAACATGAAAGGTAGCATTTCATCTTCATGAAGAATAACATTCAGTGTGGGTCAGCTTCTGGTGAGAAGAGTAGTAATGTGTGTATTTATTTATTGCCCTGCTTTCTACAATGACATGACTGGCTGCGTAGATGAAAGGAGAGCAGTGGATGTTGCCTACCTCGACTTCAGCAAGGCTTTCAACACTGTCTCCTGTAACATCCTCATAGGGAAGCTCAGGAAGTGTGGGCTGGATGAGTGGTCAGTGAGGTGGATTGAGAACTGGCTGAATGGCAGAAATCAGAGGGTTGTCATCAGCAGCACTGAGTCTAGTTGGAGGCTGGAA
>Ga0065711_1002431_pt1 | contig 33949 bp, 21 predicted proteins | sample Hoacrofraction12_FD_59098 | JGI IMG/M metagenome (GOLD analysis project Ga0065711, IMG submission 59098) | Hoatzin crop microbial communities from Cojedes, Venezuela - Epithelial fraction 12 v2 (version 2) | ecosystem: Host-associated > Birds > Digestive system > Esophagus > Crop | place...
TGCTTGAGGGTAGGAAGGCTCTGCAGAGGGATCTGGACAGGCTGGATCGATGGGCCGAGGCCAACTGTATGAGGTTCAACAAGGCCAAGTGCTGGGTCCTGCACTTGGGTCACAACAACCCCATGCAGTGCTACAGGCTTGGGGAGGAGTGGCTGGAAAGCTGCCCAGTGGAAAAGGACCTTGGGGTGCTGGTCGACAGCCGGCTGAACATGAGCCAGCAGTGTGCCCAGGTGGCCAAGAAGGCCAGAAGCATCCTGGCTTGTATGGGGAGTAGTGTGGCCTGCAGGAGCAGGGAAGTGATCATGCCCCTGTACTCGGCACTGGTGAGGCCGCACCTCGAGTACTGTGTTCAGTTTTGGGCTTCTCGCTACAGCAAGGACATAGAGGTGCTGGAGTGTGTCCAGACAAGGGCAGCGAGGCTGGTGAAGGGTCTAGAGAACAAGTCTTATGAGGAGCGGCTGAAGGAACTGGGATATTTTAGTCTGGAGAAGAGGAGGCTGAAGGGACACCTTATTGCTCTCTACAACTCCCTGAAAGGAGGTTGTAGTGAGGCAGGTGTTGGTCTCTTCTCCCAGGTAACTCGATAAGATGAGAGGAAGTGGCCTCAAGTTGCATCAGGGGAGGTTTAGGTTGGATATTAGGAAAAATTTCTTTACTGAAACAGCAGTCAGACATTGGAACAGGCTGCCTAAGGAGGTGGTAGAGTCACCATCCCTGGAGGTGTTTAAAAACCATGTAGATGTGGCACTTCGGGATATGGTTTAGTAGGCATGGTGGTGTTGGGTGGATGGTTGGACCTGAAGATATTAGAGGTCTTTTCCAACCTTAGTGATTCTATGATTCCATGATACAGGAGTAGATTAATTTCAAATTAAATTTTCCTTGCACTTAATGTCTGTAGGCAAGATAATGGCCCTTAGCTTAATCTTGCTGAGATACATGAGCAGAACAAGGAGAACGTGATCTGATTTAACAGTGCAGCTAGGAACTACTTTGGTTGACGACAGTTTCAGGACACATAGCTGGGCATCTGTGAGATGCTCTTCTCAAGCCTATTCTGTACTGTGTTCCCTGATCATTAGTAACACAGACAAGCTTGTAAAAGGCTTTAATTTGTCAAAGTCCACCCCAAGTCTAGCTAGCTCCACATCTTGTTTGCCCAGACCTGGGAAACTGAGACCTGGAGGGGTTTTTTTGCTGTGTGATGTTAGAAATTTGTGATGGACAGTGTGAAGTAAGTAGAGAGTAGGAGATGAACGAGGAGGTTCATAAAATGAATAGGTTTGTCTGTATTTTCATTACATTTTAAAATGAGAGAGAAATTTAAAAGATTCTTAAGGTGCCTGACTCCAAGATTTTTTTAAAATGTTTTCTTCACAATGCTGTTTGCCCCAAGTCAACTGCTAAAGAGCTCTCTCAGGACAACTGATGGTCAGTTACTCCCTGTGTTCTACTTCCATTAAGGATAAGAAATGTTGCTCAAAAATTTGGCAAAATCTTTTCATAATAACCTAACTGGATGGTTTCTTCATACATTTTTTAGCCTTTTCATGTGTAGAAGAGGATAAAGTGATGTCTTTAATGTTAGGATGTTAAGCATGGCAAGAGGAATAATTGTAAAAATGATGCTTTCATAAAGCATTATCCCTCAAAAAATCTTCATGAAGGCTTTTCCTTATGCTGGAACAATAAATGCAGTTTTCTAAATAAAAAAAAAAATCATGCTGGAATTGGAAATTTTTTTCACAGGTATTATTTTATACACTATGCTAGTTTTAAACACATTTATTTTTAGCACTGGATGTTCTGTGTAATGTACATAGACCTGCTTACAGACATTTGCTACTTGAGTTAATTGAATGAATGTGATGGAGGACATTTTTTCCCTACTGCTGCTCACTGGTTGCCTCCAGACAGGATGAATTCAAACTGCTATGATAGATATGCCCTGGATTTGTGCCACGTTTTCTTAATTAAAGAAGTCCTGTTGACTTGAATGGGAGGGTGAGTTGTTAACGCAGTGTGATCCAGCTGTGGGGGCCTTTGGGTTGTGTCTTTCTGGCCAGCTGCACTTTTCCAGAGGAGATGCTTCCAGCAGGAGGAGACATTCAGACTCTCTTGTTGCAGCTGCCAAGGAGGGATTTCCAATGGAAGGTGCCCCTTTGTAGGGACCACTCTGTCATGTGGTTTCCTGGTCAAAGCACTGGCATGGGCACAACAGTAAACAATGGCACATGGAGAGAGAGGCACATAACCTAGTTCTATCTTCTTTTTGATAGATGTTGAATGCACTTGGGTAATATTTATTGATAGTGTTCAGCACTTTGAATAGTATTTGTGTGTGAGCGTTCACACACATGTTCCCATGTAGCTACTAATTTGAATATGAACGTTGACTATGAACAGATGTTGCCTACATGATGAGTGGAAAGGATGTATTTTTTTTTAGTCAGGGCCCTGAGCAGACTCCTAAGAATTTGGTTCCTGATTTACCAGAGGCTTCCCTTGGGAGATTACATAAAAAAGTAATTTCTCGATGCCCCATGAATGGAAGGAGGATAATGAATGCTGCCTTTCTACTCAAGATTGCACTGACATGCTCAAGAATCACGTCATAGAAAATAAGTTAGCAAAAGAAGAGAAGAAAAACAGAAACTTCAAAATTAATAAAGAATAGACACTTGATTTGTGGTAAAAGATCAAGAAAGATTTAAGCATACCTGACTACCGCTGGTCAAAAAGAAAAATATGAAGTTATATAGAAAAAGGAGAATATAGAAGTTATATAGAAAAGAGAACTACTGAACAGAATATGCTTGAATACTCAAATACAAAGTTTTTTTGTCAGGAAGTAGGTCATTGATGAATAGTTGAAGAGAAGAAAATATCAGGAAAGACATTAATTGAGAAAGTCAGAAATGAACAAAAATACAAATGAAAGTCCAATTTGAATTAAAAAGCAAGAAAATATGACTGAAATGCTCAGTTTCTCTTTCTTACATTTTCTCTCAATTCCACTTTTAAAAATAGATGCTGTATTGTCACTCTTAAATCTTTTATGAGCAGTTGTTGGTATTGAGGGCATATTACATCCTCTCCTTGGTATCTCTGTTATTTCACACTTTATTTTTTTTGTAGGCCCTTGCTAAATGCCATTTGTTGGTAGTGATTTAATGCCAGTGATATTTCTCAGGTTGCTCTGTAACTTCCTCTTTAAAGAACTTGGTATCTGTCAAGGTCATTCTCATTTCCAGTCATGACAATTTGCCATAGTGACAAAATTTCTTCACCGATGATAAACTGATAGATAAAAGGGTATTCTCAACTCCAGCTTGTTCAAAGTATTGTTTTCCTTTCATTTTCTCCAGTAAATTGCATAAAAACACTGGCCTTTATCAAAGCTTACCACCAGTGACATCTGAAACATCACAGTGATTTCCCAGCTCCTTGCAACAATGAAATAACAGAATTATCTCAGAAAATGCTATTAAAAACATTGTAACCACTGAGATTACAAACCCCACCTGTGCTATCTAAGACTCGTAAGTGTTCAGGACTTTGATTTTATGGATTTTGTTTTTCTGTTAGATTGCTTTGCTTTGCCCTTCAGTTTTGTGTTGGTCTTCAGAGCTGTTATTTTGTTCATCTGCCTCTTTTGAGGAAGTCTGGTGCTTTTGAGCTAATACGTCACTACTGCTATTTTTAGAAAAGTAATTTCTGTTTTGATACAGAGCCTAATTACACAGTGATTACTAATTGAATGACTTTCACCTGCATGCATATCATTTGAGAGCTGACATCTTCCTTGAGTATGTTTCAGGCAAATGCTGAAATGAGGGCACACCCAGAAATGGCTAGAAGTTGCAGGTCCTCTTTTGGCATACTGCTACCTACAATGTGACAAGTGTGCAATTGCTTGGCTCAAATAAATCGGCTTTTGCTACAAGTATTGCTGGAGAAAATAGATTTATATAATGGGTATTTGTAAAACCTTCATTTGGTGGACTCTGCTCATAGTTCAGTGAGCAGATCTAGGTAACCATCATCAAATACAAAATCAATTTATGGAATTTCACTTAATTTGACCATGATTTTTGGTCACATATAGATGTGACCAAGCTGCATTCATTGATAATACAAAATCTTGTCTGGGGACTGAATGGTACAAACTGTAATGTAAAGTGGGTAACAGAGCTCCTGGGGTTTGTCCAGGCTATTCCTCTGAACAAGATCATCCCATGGAATGATGTAATCTTTTGCAATACGTATTCAGTTGTGTGGGTGATCCTCTAGGCACTTCTGAATTTCAGTGGGGAATTCGGCAAAAGTCCTCAGGGGGCATTCAAATATTTCATTATGCAGAACCATGGAAGTGGTGTTGGCCACTTAATCACTCTCTATCTCACACACACACACACTCATCACACACTTTCACTGAACCCAGGGACATCCTGCTTTCACAGCTTGATCACTTGCTTTGCCCCAGACCTATTCTTAATTATTGCTTGTGCATTAGAAGAGTAATTATTTTTGTAGTCTTCCTCTCAATCAGTGTCTACTTTTGTGACATATTAGGAATTCTTATGAAAATCCTTGATCTGTTTTCCCAGGTGGAAGAATCATCACCACATTTAGTCAGTCCAACCTTCCCTTTGATAAATTCCCATTTGTCTTTATTGCTTTCTCTTAAAGTCAGATTGTATCATCTGCCTCATTTATAGCCATCAGAGATGTCTGATAACTGGAGTATCAGCCTGCCAAATGTGACGATACCCCTCCTGCAATAATCTCAATAACTGAGTCTACCTGTAGACTATCCCCTGCAGCAATGATGCTGAGCTGTTCTGACCACGCACACCTTACGGAATGGATCTGTCCTGACCTTCCTCCATGCCAAACAAGGTCAAAAAAAGTTAGCCTCGTGTGAAGAGTTGTATCTCACAGAATGAAGTGATTTGACAAATGTCAAGTGATTGAGGTACAAAGAGCAGAAAAGTAAAAGACAAAACGAGGATACATATTTCACTCCTGTTCCATAACTGTAAGGGAATTATCATGTCCTGGGGTCACCTAAGAAAGAAATGATTCCCTTCAATTTTAAAATTTCTGCAATGGAGTTTAGAACAGAACATGTTCCCTGTTAGCTGCTAAAGTTGTGCTTTGACCACTGCTTCATCCAGGGATCCTCACAAAAGGAGGAGGTACCTTTTAATCATCAGATTATTTAAAGTGACCCAGATACAGAAAGCAAGGATTAGATAAATCAGTCCTCCCCCAAGCTGATCTTGTTATTTAAAAGCCCTCTGGTTTCCTTTCCTCTATATCCCTCTCTAAGCTTATTGCAAACACATTATCCAAGAAATATTTTTGTTTAAATTTGCCCCCATTATGGTTACCGCTTCCTGTTTCAACACATAGGAGATGCCATTGTGACTGCTAGAGTATTCTTATCCGGACTATGGATCAGACTGAAGCAATCCCTAGAGTAGCTCAAAATTTCCAGCCTCAATTTGCTTTGCCAAAAATAAGCGATAAGAGAGCTTGTTGAATGTCCGTATTCAGTGTTACCATAAAAGCAATGGGAGGATTTATGTGATTCTCAGAGAAGTGATCAGCTTGTCTCTCTCAGGATGCCCTAGGATTTGCTTTGCCAGAGATTGCTTTCCCCATGGTTTGTAAAGATAATCTTACCTTCAGAACAGGGCATATTTTGCATAGTATTTGCTACTCCATTATGACAAAACGTTTTAATTCCACCAACTGGGCTTTCTGTTTTTGTATCAGTATGTTTAGAGAGCCAGATTTTTAGCTGCTGTACATCAAAAATCTGGCTGCAATTCGTCATTGCTAATGTAATAAAGGATCAGACCCATTATCTCTTCAGTGGAGGGGAAAAAAATAAAAGGAAGAAATGCCTTTTGGAGGATTATATGGATTTTGGGAGATGTAAACAAAAGTCATACATTAAGAGCAATGAAAGAACAGATATATTTATTCATCCTGCCTTTAACTAGTCCAAGTTTAAACTGCCTGTCTCTTACAGTGATTATCAACTAATGAGAAACAACCCTTATTCCTGATCTTGAAGTATAATCTCAGGCAACCGTGGAAGTGGAGTTGAGTGGGATGCCTGTGCATGCAAGATGGAAGCAGTGCTTACAGATTGACAGAGAAGTACAGGATAACAGAGCGTGAACATAAGATAATGATTGTTAATATCAGTGCATTCATGTGGGTCTTTCCCATTTCCCCAAATAATTCATACAGTTACAGGAAAAAAAACCCTGTGAGGATGCCCACTTTATGGTGTCACCTGCAGAAGCAGCAGCGTGGTGATCTGGAGATATGGGACAGCCTGGCTTTCTCTCAAAAGCTGCTCTGAGGATCAGCAGCTCCTGAAAACAAAGGAGAGTACTGAGCCAGTTTGATGTCTGTCTCAGGGATCCCGGCTGCAGCCATAAAATAGCCAAATGTGTCAGGATCTCAACCAACAAAGACTGAAAACAAGCTGAAAATATTTACAACCTATGTCTTAGACTGCAAGTTAACAAAATAGACTCTGTTAAAGTGCTATAAAGGGACCAATGGTCCAGGTTGAAAGATTTGAGACAGCCAGCATGGCTTTACCAAGGGCAAGTCCTGCCTGACCATCCTAGTGGCCTTCTGTGATGAAGTGACTACCTGAATGGACAAGGGAAGAGCTATGGATGTCATCCATCTGGATTTCTGTAAGGCCTTTGACATGGTTCCCCACAACATCCTTCTCTCTAAATTGAGGAAATATGGATTTGATGGGTGGACTGTTCTGTGAATGAATAATAGGTTCCGAGGTCGCACCCTAAGGGTAGTGGTCAATGGTTTAATGTCCAGATGGAGGTTGGTGACAAGTGGTGTCCGTCAGGGGTCTGTACTGGGGCCAATACTGTTTAATATCTTCATCAATGACATAGCGAGATCAAGTACACCCTCAAGAAGTTTGCAGATGACACCAAGCAGAGTGGTGTAGTTGACACACAGGAGGGACGGGATGCCATCCAGAGGGACTTGGACAAGCTGGAGAGGTGGACCTGTGTGAATTTCATGAGGTTCAACAAGGCCAAGTGCAAGATCCTGCACCTGGGTCGGAGCAACCCCTGCTATCAATACAGGCTGGAGGATGAAGGGATAGAGAGCAGCCCTGCTAGGAAGGACTTGAGGGTACTGATGAATGAAAAGCTGGACATGAGCCACCAATGTGTGCTCCCAGCCCAGAAGGCCAACCATATCCTGGGCTGCATCCAAAGCAGTGTGGCCAGCAGGTTGAGGGAGGTGATTCTGCCCCTCTACTCTGCTCTGGTGAGACCTCACCTGGAGTCCTGCGTCCAGGTCTGGAGCCCCCAGCACAGGCAAGACATGGACCTGTTGGAGTGGGTCCAGAGGAGGGCCACAAAGACGACCAGAGGGCTGGAGCACCTCTCCTGTGAGAACAGTCTGAGGGCATTGAGGCTGTTCAGCCTGGAGAAGAGAAGGCTGCGGGGACGACTTAGAGCAGCCTTCCGGTGCCCAAAAGGGGCTTACAAGAAAGATGGGGACAGGCTTTTTACAAGGGTCTGTAGCGACAGGACAAGGGGTAATGGCTTTAAACTAAAAGAGAGCAGATTCAGACTAGATATAAGGAAGACATTTTTTACCATGAGGGTGGTGAAACACTGGAACAGGTGGTCCACAGAGGTAGTGAAGTCCCCATCCCTGGAAACATTCAAGGTCAAGTTGGATGGGGCTCTGAGTAGCCTGATCTAGCTGAAGATGTCGCTGCTTATTGCAAAGGAGTTGGACTGGATGACCTTTAAAGGTCCCTTTCAACCCAAAGCATTCTATGATTTTAATTTAAAGAAATAGTGGGGGTTTTAGCTAATGATTTGATACATGGCCTTTAATATTTATCCTTAAAATGCATGAACTTTAGGAGCCAACGTGCCAGCAGGCAGGGTAAGGGCTCACCAAACACGCCACGTTCCACCCTCACTGTAATGACGCAATCTGTGATGGTAAGCACCAGCCAGTGGAAATGTTACCTGCATATATTTATGAGAGCGTAGATACAACTGAGTCAGAACCAAATGAATGCAAACATTTTATTTATAATTTTAGTGCAATATTGTCTTCCAGCCATCAACCATATACATAAATAATTTTTTTCATTGCTGCCTTTCCTTTACCGTGTTTGGAAGGCATAACCCAAATGCTGTTTTGGACAGAATTCAAATGCAAGACTCTCCCTGGGCTAAGCTGTTGGGCCCTAACCCATGCCCAGTATCAAGGCTATGTTTTCTTGTGCATGACTAATCTGTTCTCTTCGCATTATTCTCCATCAGCTCAGTTTCTATTACAGGTTCCCTCTTTGTAAAAATTATATTTCCAAGGCACAGAACATCTTGATCTCTGCATGGCTGTGTTTCAGGCTCAGTTATCGCTTTGCTGTCCTTGCAGAGAAAATCGTGATATTTGAAGCTGCTAAAATAGAATGTTTGTGCTCTTTAAATTTGGCATCTGAGCTAGGGAGGTGACTTACAGTAAAATACACTTCCTGAGAGAGGGGTTCTTGTAACAGTGAGGCAACAGGTGTCATATGCATAGTGCTACGGCTGGAGTTCTGTGTGATCTCTTGTGAATGAACTTAGCAAGTTCATCACAAACCCAGACAAAATCATTTATCTGTCGCCTTTGTAATTGTTGCAGTGGTGTAAGCATAGAGTGGAAAACACTATTTATATTACTAGGGAATTAGTGAGACAGCTGAAGGGGTGGTACTATTTTCGGTGTAGGTTTCTGTGTCACTACATTTTTAAAAGTTATTAATTACAAATCTATTTTAGATTCGTAATCTCAAACAAGTAAATACTCTTTCATTGTTTTGTTTGTTTAACCATTTGGGCCAATAAAGTAGAATCACCAGCCTCCCTAAATCTAGTAATTCTGGCCTTTTTCCTAAATGCTTTTCTCAGCTTTTATCTTTACAGTCTACGGGACATTGGGGCCTCAGCATCTGCTGTGTGTAACAAATGTAAGGCTCGTCACCTAACTGATTAGCTACCACTTGTTTGGGCATTTTACAGTAGGTCAGAATCCAGAAGCTCTCCTGTACCCTTACAGATGTGCCACTTCAAACTAAATAATTCTGTGCTCACAAATGCTTACATCTAATTTGTGTGTCATCGTTTTTACTAACACTTTCCAGCTTTGTTAGAAAAGGAAATGGTAGCCCAGGAAAATGAACATATACCAATGTGCTGTTCATTGTGAAAGACGGAGGAAAGAGCCTGGTCAGAAAACATAAGGTGCTTTCACCAATACCAGAAATCCACAGTATTTAATTTAGCTGGTTGTTGATGTATCCAAAAGATGTTTTTACTGAATCTCTCTCTCATAATGTGGGTATAGGACAAAACAAAAATTCCCTGTGTGAAGGTGTTGTCAGCATCGCAACAGTGCAGTCAGAGGGGCAGGAGGACAAGAGAACAGAGTCCACATTCTTCCTCAGTCTCTCAAGATTGAGCCAGATGTGAAGCTGGGGCAAATCACTTCTCTCAGAAAAAGGAAAGAATCTTGAATTACGTTTCTGAAATGCATAATCTGTTTTTTGTACTGGTGTGGGTTCAGCCCTTCTCCTTATGGGTGGTAGAATCAAACTCCCTGTTAGGGTGCCAAGGGGAACGTATAGAGGAATATCAAACTGTTTTCTGAGTGTTGCAGTGGTATATTTTACACAAACAGATCATCTTATGATAAGGCATTTAAAGATAAAATCAAGCAGCTTGCAGGTAGTACATGTCACTCCTCAGCAGCGCTGATACGAATGCTCAATTGGCACTACAGGCTCACTGGAGTACAAAATGCAGTACTTTTCCAGTAGTTTTAGTTGTTTTCAACTATGAAAGCCTGCTAAAATACAGCAATTTAAATACAGTTGTTTACCCCAAAAAAAAGTCTGAATTTTTTTTTTAGTGTATATCGTATTTTACAGTTAATCGCTATTTAGAGTTCCAGTTCTGACAGTAAACATGTTATTTCTAATCCTCTTTAGTCATAGATGTAATAAAGGGTAGTCTCCTTCTATCCACCATTGCATTCTCAATTTCATGCTGCGTAAGCTGTCAGTTGAGCAAGATGGGCTTTTGATTTCAATATTCTTTCTTTGGAGTAGCCCACTTTCCCTTGACTATATGGCAAAATGAGACGACTTTAGGTACCTTCAATCTGGCAACTTAAATTCTGTGAATTTCGCTTTAGCATATCTTCACAAATTTGACAATTGCGTATTTGCTTGAATATAAATATACATGTAGTAGTCCAAATATTTCTGAGATTTTTCTCTTGAAAAAGACTATCGATTAAATGTTTGTTTTATGGAAAATGTATTTTAATGGAAAAAAAAGAGGAATGTGAATAATTGGTAAAGTTACTGCTATATAAAACTTCCAGGTTTTGATGTAAGCTAGCAAAAAAAAAAAGACATTTAAAAGTTAAAGTAGGTACCTTGGTCTATCCTTAATTCACCCTTTTAGGCAGAGAATCTCCCCTGCTAAGATACAATCCTCTTATGAACAGTTTATTTTTAGACAGGCTGAAAATAATGCTCTGAGCATAATGCACAACAAAGTTCCCAGAATTGTGATGTTGTTGATCTACCAAGTTATGTGTTCTTAATTTAGCTTGCAGTGTTGCATTTATTTGTAACTCTCAAATTTCATTGATTAAAATTAATTAATTGTCTGGATTGTTGGTGGATTTTTCACTGAATCACGGAGTTTCTGAGGTCAGAAGGCACCTCTGGAAGTCATCTTGTCCAACGCCCCTGCTCAGGTAGGGCCACCCACAGCAGGCTGCCCAGCACCATGTTCAGATGGGTTTTGAACATCAAGGATGGGGACTCCACAACCTCTCTGACCAACGTGTGCCAGTGGTCAGTCACACTCACAATAAAAAAGTCTTTCCTGATGCACAGAGGGAACCTCTTGTGTTTCAGTTTGTGCCCATTGCGTCTGGTCCTTTTCCTTCCCTGCGTAACCTTCTCCTACTTGGGAGAGAATACTTTTGCTGGAGTGGTTGTTTCATCTCCTGTGGACATTACCGGAGACTGAGATAAAGGGAAACAGTGAGACCTTCTTTTAACTGTTAAGGTGAGGTGTAGATGTCTCTGGTTTAGGCTAATATCTGTGGACAAATGCAGAAGACAGGGAGATCAATTTTATGTCACTGGATAAAGATTTAAATCAGGAATTTACCATTCTTGTTGAAGTTGAGCGGTATTCTGAAGAGTAGAAAAAGTCCTGAAACAGTTATTGAACTTAAGGGCCCTAGAAATGATCATAATCTTACTGTGTAAAATGATATATTAACACATGACCATAAATCAGAATATTTTATAATCTGTGTAAGCTGTTTCATGAGTAATATAAGTGTGTCTCACTCTTGTCTCATTCTTGTCTCATCCTTTGTGCTAATATCTGTTCCTTTTTGGGGCTGGCTTAAATTCTGCCAAGAGCAGAGAGAGGAGGCGGCATGGGGAGGAAGGTAGAACAATTTCGCAAAGTCTTCTCTTAGGTTACGTAAAGTGTCGGGTCCTGTGAAGGAAACTCTAGAGTGACCCAAAGGAAGCTGAGCTTTTATATGGACAATATTCTGTGTGCATAATTTTCTCTGAATGTTGCTTGAGAAGTGCAGTTGCAGAACTGTAGTAAAGGTTGCAGAAAAAGCCTAACTAATTTGGTTTTCATTTATGATCTTGAGAAAATAACTTTCATTTCTGTGATATGAAGCAAAACTGGGGAGAGAAGGCTACCAAAACACCAAACCAAAACCCCATGCAGTAAGATGGAGGCAGAGGAGGTGAATGGTCTGGGTCAGGCAATCTGCTGATTGTTTTGACCTTCTGACTGGTAATTACATCTTGAAGAGTAAGTAGGAATGAGTAATTGCTGTATGTAAACAATTGCATTAGATGTCAGTTGTCTCATCTTCCCTGGTAATCTCAGTGATCTTCTAATACCGTCTTAAACAGTTTCTGGAGGTCTTTGAAATAAAATAGATATGTTTGTCTGGGTTTACAGTAGCTATTTAATCACAGGATATGCTGCTGACTCTCGTGTCATCTTAGAAGAGGCAAAGTGAGGGAAGAGATAATGTATCTCTATTTTCTTTCTTTTCCTTATCAGGATGAGTATATATATATGGATATATGGTATGTAGATACTATAGGTATATAGACACTGAAGGCCACATCTTCATGGACAAGCACGGGCAGGCTACTCGTTCCAACGCACTGGCTGCTAATCAGAGTTTGGAAGGTGTGTGCTTCGGATCATTTGGTACTGCATGCAAAGTATGGTTCCTTGAAAGCCTGCCATAAAATAAAGCTCAACCAAGCTATATAGCTATTTGTATGATTTTCTAAATGCTCTAATAATCCCTCTGCATCTTCAAACTGTGTTCTTCATTAGGACTTGGGCAGAATTTAACGATACAAATTCTGAGTCATATATAGACTTGGCAATTTGCATTAATAGCTTGAAGAATCATTGAGAGCTACTAATTTTCTCAAATTAGCAAGTAAATCAGTGAATGTAGTAGAAAGAATAGAGTATGAAATATACTCTGTTTAGCGTTAATTTCTCATTATAACTTTATATTATAGTAGTAAACATCTTGCAGTATATATTTGTAAGGATAATGAAAGCTGAGTACTCTGTCCTCACTACAAATACTCTGATGAAATCATTGTTTGAAAATGAATGTTATATATCATTACAAAATTAATTTCTATTTTTCGGATGATGCACAGAACCTAAACATACTGACATGACAGAATTACACAGCTGGGCTTTCAGAAACAGCAAAATAAAGTGCATTTCTCCTTTTCCAGGTCACATTTGAATGCCACAGTCAGTATTTTTATGCTACTTCTGGGCTGTGTATATACAGTATGGGATCATAAGCTGAAGGAAAATTTATTGAAATAAAGATTCCCCACCTTTGTGCCAATAAACCTTCTGTATCCCATGGCACATCCTAAAATAAGGAAGGGAGACGTCAGTCTCCTTTGCAATACATCCGTGGAGAATCATTAATCAGAATTTCTTGGATTCAGTAGAAGGCAGTTTGGGGTAGTGAAGCAAAAGCCTAGGGAAAATACATTTTCTTCAGTTTGCAGAGATCTGGGATCTTGAGCTTTGAAATAGGTGTAGAAGCAGAGCAGAGAAACCAAGTGTTGGCATGTAGCTCCTAGAAACTAAATGATGAGAAACTGGGAAGGAGACACAAAAGTGTGTCTGATATAGGCAGTTTTGCATATAGACCTTGACATGCTGCTACAATTTCCAAAATAAGCTAGATTTTAAGAAAATATATACAGTAGTTTTAAACTATAAATAAAGCATGAAGGAAAAAAAACCCCTGTGATTTTATTTGCACAAATTTCCTTACCCCTGATAACTGTAGCTTCAGGTATGAAATGAAATCTTGTTTGATTTAGTAAGAATCAGAGACAGAGGCAACAAAGGGAATCTGGTTGTGGGTGTCTACTACAGGCCGCCTGATCACAGGGAGCCTACTGACGAAGCCTTCTTCCTCCAGCTTCCAGGAGGCTTCGCGCTCACAGTCTTTCATCCTGCTGGGAGACTTCAACTAAATGGTCATGAAGTCATATAGGTATAGTTTATGCTCTCCTAATCCAGGATTTATTGTCCCGATCCTCTTCCAGAACTAGGGACTGGAGTTGATTAAAAAAAAATGACATTCTTCAAAGCTTTTAAGCAAATTGATTTACTCTGGCTTGAAAATTCTCATATTCACTCAAATATACATTAGTTGGTGTGATCCTTGTATTCATTCATATAATATTCAGTGCTATAAGGATTTTATAAATGGCATGTATTACCATTTAAAAAACTGCTATGTGAGAATTTAGTACTAAAACACTGATGAGGCAGGTGGAAAATTACTGTTAGTTATACCTAATAGGTTGCTATTTTGTTTCTTTCCGGACTGGGAAGGAAAACCAAAACAATGAGCTAACTCGGTTACCTGCGGTTTTCACTGGGCTATTCTGTACAAGTGTAATCAAAAAGGAACCAGTCTGTTCATAATTCCTACTGCCAGCTCAGTCCTGATGCCTGGCAATCCCCTGCCCTTCTGCACCTTCCCAATGACACGCCGAACAGCGTTCCTTCATTAGACGCTGTGAGGAGATGCCTCATCTCCCCGACACTGAAGAGTTGGCTGAGGAGCAGCCAGGAGACCAGGGCAGCCCCCGACTCGCCAGCCTCCCAGCCCCGGCGTGGGTCTGGAAGAGGCTAACTCGTTTGCCTGGTTTGTGCTTCCAGTTTGCTGCCTGGTTTTAGCAGTGATTTGGGGGGAGGGAAGCTGCCCATCAAAATGCAATGCAGACCGACCTTACTGTGAAGAGGCTTTTCATGATGTCTAACCTGAATTTTTTCCCCAGCAACCTTAGTAAACTATGCGCTTTTCTATTTGCTTTAGTCATTGTGAACATGCAGAACAGACCTTTACCCTCCTCTTTAAAGAACTGTTAGCACGTTTTCCTTCAGGTTTCCCTTTCCAGACAGAAAAAACACTAATTACTACTCTTTTCTCAAAGAAAAATAGCTTCCCNAGGGAGATATATTTTAGTGCAATAATTGTCTTTTATTACAGCAGAATGAGCTCATTGACCAGTGGCCCTCTGGTAAAGCACTGTGACCTTCAGGACTTTTTCTGCAGAATTCTTCTTCAACTCATCGTTCACTGTTCATGTAGTTTGTTTTTCCTGCAACAGTGGAGAAACTTGTATTTTCCTTACTAAATTACATTTTCAGCTGTTTTCTCCAGGGTAACAGGAACCTTTCAAATTATGATCCTGTTGTGTGGTGTGCTTGCAGACCATCTTGTTCATGCTGTTTGTAATTGTAACAAGAGCAATCTGTTCCATCGTTCAAGTTGTTAATGAGAATATTGGATAATACCTGCCAAAGACAGGCTCCTGTGCAAAGTGGCTCAAAATACATCCCGCAGTTTTGGCATTGAGCTGCTGTTAACTGTTCTCTGGGTGTCGTTTTTTAATTATATATCCCAAGATTGTTCATGGAAGTGCCAGAATATTATGCATATGACATATTATCATATGGCGTACACAACATAAATGACGTTTATTGCCTGAGCAAGCTTCTACATTTGTAAATGCAGAGGGGGTTGTAAAGACATCAGTTCTACAAACAAATATATTATTGAGTGACTGAAAAATGAGATTTCATTTTATTAGGAAATTACTGGGATGTTTCCACAGCAAGTTTGCTAGAAAGAAGAATATTGGCTTCTATGAAACAAGGTTCTTAGTTATTACAGTATTTGCATTAGTTCTGACTGCTTGTGTAAATGTACAAGCTTATCATTCATTGTGATAACACGCAAGGAAAAAAAAAAAGATTGCATATTTGAAGCCTCATTTATGTTCTAGCTAAACAAGCCATCTTCTTATGTTACATGGGGATCTACCAAATATTAAAGAATTTTTAAGGCCTTTTTAACAACCTTAAAACCTCTTAGAAGAAAGCTATTCATCAGGCATACAGCTCACTTCCATGCCATTCTTTCATAAGGATTTTGTGGCTAATAAATTAAAATTGTTTGCATCAAAGTATTTTAATGGGAAGAAAGGACTTGTGTTTCTGATGAATCTGCCTGTAGTTTGATTAACTTAAAAGAATTTTTTTAACGACTCTATTATCCAGAGCCATTTTTTTTAAGGACTCTAGGGCATTTTAAGGCAAGTTTATAGTTAAATGATAGATGAACTTTATGGTCAGATGGATGAACTTAATGGAACAGATGAATTGTGTGGTCAGAAATGCAGTTGTTACTTTGCAAGGTTGCGTTCCTTTACGTTTGATGATTTGCAGTGTTTTATGTATTACAAAATTTCTTGTAGTATGTTAACCCTTTGTCATCTCTACTCAGCTTGTCGTGAGGTATGGACTTAATGGTCTCCAGGGGGTGACGTCTTTGGTTAAGTTAATGTAATAAACTGAGGAAACTCTTTTTTACTTTCAGCTTTCATAAAACTTTATTGTCAGTGTTACAGTCCCTGGACGTTATCAGCAATGAATAGCTGTATTAATAATTAGAGCGTCCATTGCTTCCCTAAAATATGTGTCAAAAGAAAATGAGTATGAAAGAATGTAGAATTTTGTGGGTTTAAATGGCTTTAAACATTGCCATATTAAGTTGAAAAATACAAAGATGTTCTACTTACATACTTAAAATATTTCAATTAAAAAAGCACAAATACATTTTTAGCCATATATTTATTTGGGGTTCATTATTGTTGGTATATTCTGTTTCCTCATTCCAATATTTTCTCATGTGTTCTTCCTAGAATGGCTTTACTCCCTTATATATGGCAGCTCAAGAGAACCACATCGAAGTGGTGAAATATCTCCTGGAGAATGGAGCCAACCAAAGCACAGCTACTGAGGTGAGGTGTATTGTTCTTTTTTTACACATGCTCTTATTTTCCTTTGCCTTTAGATTCAGATCTCTTAAAGTCAGAAGATTTTTCAAGCAGAGTATTTTGAGAGCTTTATGCTTTCATTTCAACGAGTTGTATTTGTGAATCTTGTCATTCTTTTACACTTGCAGAAGACATGGGTGAAGTGTTCTGAAAGTGGTGAAAAGTCAAGGGATGAAATCCAACTTGATTCATTTGACAGTGAAATTTCCACTGACTTTAGTGAGCCCAGGATTTTCACCTTCAGCTTGTTCCCATTTCCCCTATCAGCTTCCTTCCTGAAAAATGAAGGAGGCTTTGAAGAGAGGTCCTAGGGCTGTAGAAACTGTAGGAGGCTAAGGTGGTATTGTCAGGGGAATGGAGTGAACAGTAGATCAATCATAGGCTAAGTGGAGAGGTACAACATTTCATTTGAACAGATTTACGTCTCCTGCAAAGCTCATGAAAACTCAAGCGTCTAGGAGTGCCGTCACCTGAGCAACAGGGCTATCTTTGTGCTGCTTTTTCATTTGCACTGTAAGATCTGGGCAAAAATGGGTGAACAGAATATTACAGCGTGTATCTCCCACTCTTGGCTGTGTAAGGGGTCTTCTGGGTAAGATTGTTTGGAGCTTGCTTCAGCTTCTTCCTCAGCCAGCTGAAAAGTGTGTGGAACATAACATCAGTGGCATAATTAGGACTATGAAAGCTGTGTCCAGAAAGGTGTCTGTGTATAGCGTAAAATGGCATAAAAACAATCAGTATCAACAGTTAGTTGTTGACAAGCATCCTTTTAGATTGGGTCTTGAGATTTTAGATGAGTTCAGAGTATTTTCTGCACAGAGAGGAGTGAAAAACAGGCAAGTGCATGCACAGATGTGATGAGTGGAGTAGGCTTTCTGCGGTGCCAGGTTCACAGAACCATTCCGGTAGAAAGGGGCCTCAGGAGGTCACTTATTCCATCCCCCTGCTCCTGTTCCCCTAAGTGAGGAGAGATGGCAGCTGGACCTCCTTGACCAGCTAAGTTACTCTGATTCTGAGGCTGCTCTGTGACTTTGTGTAACCTACAGATATTCATTATTGCCTGTGATTAGCGTAAATTGGAAATCAAATGACTAACAAGGATCATATCAATGATCTCAGCAGGCAATGTCGTGTTTTCTCCTCGGATACTTTATTTATACTGCTGGACCACGTGGGTATAAATACGCAGAAGGATGGTATTAATTGCTAGGTTCTGGATTTAACTACAGTGCTGTAAACCTGCAGTAACTTCAGTGCAAGCATGGCAGACAACAAAGTAAGGGAGAGGAAACTCTGTCTCAAGAGGAACTGAATCATAGAGAGGATTTGAGGACAATGTGGAAAACTCCTAGGTCATGAAGACTGTGCTCGTTCTGTTTCCTCATCTTGTACTCTTTCTGCTGAATGTTCTTTTGTTCCAGGCCAAGGGAATGAGTGAACAGGCTCTGTGCTGCAAAGTGTGTTGGCTTCGTGGTTGTTCTATGGAAATGGATGTGCCATGTGAAGTAGTAATAGGAAAGTTCCTCTTCTGTCAGACCTTTTGCTCATGTTTATCACTTTTTTTCTAGTCTGTATAGAAACTTACCCATTCTGAGTTGCCTTCACAAACGAATGAATTTGAAATGATGCTGCATTTATGCTCGCTCTCCTTTCCTGTAAACCGAACTGCTAGTGTTAACAGCTGCTTTACTGTCCCTTCTTTCAATGGATACTGTACCATTTGATGACAGCTCCTGAAATAATCCTCTTGTGGCCTGCATATATTGTGATCATGTTACATGTCAGCTTTCTGAGACATGAAATCCTGTGTGATTGCCAGGCAACGTGGCAGAAACACACTCCTTGTGATGGAGCAGAGTGGAACTGCGTCTCTCCGGGAGCTCAGCTCGGCTACAGCCCGCAGTCACCTGCTTGCAGCCTTTCTCCCCATAACTTTTACTGGCTGTGATGATCAGGTGCACTGGAAATTCAGGCATTAGTTTACAGGAACTGTGAGACTGAGATAGTTATAATTAATGTGGCCTCTACCTGAATGCAGACATCTAGGCATCACTGGAACTCACAGTATAGTCTCTCTTTTTTTTTTAAAAAAAAAAAGGCAGAGGGAGGAAAAAAATCAAATGCCCCCCACTCTGAACCCAAGTCCAAGTCTGTCTTCTGCCATCAGAAAGGTCAGTTGTCACCTGTGTAGCTTGGAAAGTAAAGTCTGCCTGCCCCCTTTATTGCTTAACTAGATAAGTTTTGGTTTCAGGTCTGGCAGAGGTGATGGTTTCAGTGACTCGAGTGTTAGTGAAGAACGGCCTCAGCCACTGTCCACTTTTGCATGTGCCCAGAGTTAGTCTCATGCACAGAATGAAGAAATGGTATATTAAATAAGGTGGGATGGCAGCCTGGACTGAGGATGCCACTAAAATACATGGGGAGGGACCTTCTGTTTTTCATCGAAGCTTGGCTGTCCTCATGTGGGGAGGTGGGGAAATGAAATGCTTTTTCCGAGCTCTGGTCAGCCATGCTTTCCAGAAGCAATAGGAGAGGGAATGCAGAAAGAGTTGTGTCCATTTAGAGGAGGACGGAAGATAAAGTGGTGCAAATCAAACGGATGATCTTGTCTTTGAAGCTGTGAAACTTGTGTTGCCTTTGGATATATTTCGTTACCTCTAACGCTTATATACATATATATACAAAATGAGAGTAAGGATGAGCTCAGTTTCACAGGACCTCTAATCCGGGATTTGTTCTCATGTTCCCAGAGGTGAAAGGCAAATGCATTAAGCCATTTCAACACCTAAAGTAGCCCAAATCTCAGAATTATCTTTACAGTTCAGCTGTTTCATCAGCTGTTCACCCTTTTTAAATTCACTGTACAGAATTTAATCTCTATTACAGAAAGAAACCACAGTAGTATCGCTGTTACAACGCACCTACCCACAGTTCTGTGCAAAAGGGAGTGAACGTTATTAGATTACTAAGGGGAAAAATTGCTTTGGCAATTCTTTAAATGTTTCTTTCAGCAAGTATTAGCTCTCATTCCTTCCTAGCTTGTCCTTTATTATTTTATCATCTTTCCATATTCCTATTCCAAATCAGTTCTGTCTTGTTCCTACGCCTTTTACAATGTATCTAGGTCAGTTTTCTCACTTTCTGGCTATAATCAACTCTTTAGTTGTTCCTTCTAACCTAGACATGGAAGACGTTGGTTTTATAACCTTCCATTTTCTTCCGTTGTTACTCACCATGGCTCTAGTCACAGACTTAGTTAGAGAGCAGCTCTGTTCCTCGTGGTTCAGCTGCCCTCTGATCTAACACGTGGTTACAGCACATGTGTGCTTGGGCAGCATGCAAGACTGGAGCTAGATTCAGTTTTATAGACAGAATAAAAGAGGTGGGAGCAGGCAGTACTTCAGCTGAGGTAGCAAGTTGTGAACATGTGACGCATTTTAAAGCATTGGCAATCTGGGGCATGTGTGGAGGAGCAAGGCAATTTGAAAACAATTTTAAAACAAAGCTCAAACTATGAATGAAAAGCAGAGAGATTTTTCTGACTTCGTTTTTCAAAAAAAGTACAAGCAATCTAATGTTTTCCAGCTTCGTATTAGAATAAATTCCCAAACAGGATCTGGCTTTCTTGAGTCATAGTCCGTGTGTAACTTAGAATGGGAAACAGCAACAAATACGTTGAAAGAGATGCTTTCTATTCACAGAGATGCGAGATGTTCAGAAACAGGTTCCCTGTATATTTTTCACGTCTACTTTCTTCGGTGCTCACTAATCTTTACCAAATTATTGCTCAAAAATATGCTTTGTGGCCCATTTTAAGATGAGAAGTAATTAAGAGAGATACCGTAGAATAATTCTTTGCTTGTACTTGACTTAAAGACTCCTTTGAAGTGGAAAAAGTGTGCTTCTGACATATTTGAAGTCATATCTGGGTTAAAATGTTGTGCTTCTGATGTCATTTCACTGGAGACGGTGGTGCAGAGGTAGAAAACAACTGGTAATATGCTCATCAAATTTCCATGTGTGAACAGTGCTGTGCAAATCTCTGAAGCTGTGCGTCCTTCAGCTTACTGAGCACATCTTGTTTTCTTCTCTACCAGGATGGTTTCACTCCTCTAGCTGTTGCGCTGCAACAAGGGCACAACCAGGCCGTGGCCATCCTCCTGGAGAACGACACCAAGGGGAAAGTGAGATTACCAGCTCTGCATATTGCTGCTAGAAAAGACGACACCAAATCAGCGGCGCTCTTGCTGCAGAACGACCATAATGCCGATGTGCAGTCCAAGGTAACACGATGCTGCCGTAGAGGTAACAGGCTAGTCAAATGGCTGAGTGCTGATGGGTGACAAACGTTACTTCCTTCATCTGAAAGGTTAAAGGTAATGTCTTCTGTGGGGAAAGACAAGTTGCTCGACCAGTATCACCAGTAATATATCTACTTTTGCAGTGTTTAGCTACACAGTAATTACAAACTACTCATTTTTCTGCTTTTTAGTTATACCTCCCATTTCTTTGGTAACCAGCTGTCTGTCATTGTTTGTAAAACAGAAGACACTGGAATGGAAGCAGAATCACTGCTTCCATATTAAATAGGATACTGGTTTGTTGCCCATGGGAGCATAGGTTGTATTTAAAGTTAATGCATGCTTGAATGGCTTTTCCATAATTAACAGCATAACTCATTTCAAAAAGCAAGATAGTTCTTTGTTTTGCGGCCAGTCTTTAATATTGTTCCTCTTTTTCCCAAACCATGCTGCATCAGATGATGGTGAATAGGACGACTGAGGTACCGAGACAAAAAATTTTTAATTACTCTTTCTGTTACTTTAAATTATTTTCTCTGCTTTGTGGCAATATTTCTTTATTATTTAGCACTAAAAGTGAAGATATGACTCTTTTTTAATACACAGAAATTTGTGACTCAGCAAACCTATTTTTATTCTTCCTTTGTCTTAGAATTTCTTTTTATTTGTGTCACTATTGAAGTAAACTTTTGAGAGTTCACATAAGTTTAAGCAAATCTGCAGCGAGTAATGGAGCTAAGAGGATAAAGATGCACTCACATGCATAACTAAATTAAGGTGTCTGGCTCAGCTAGAATAATGGTAAAATTCATTTTCCTTCTTTTACAATGATAAATATAATCAAATCCTCCAAGGTAAAAACTTGTTCAGAGCATCTGCGTATTTTTACCATTGTCCTTATTATGATCTTTTCAATAAAGTTTTGAAAAGTCCTTAAGGGATGGCACATAATCAGAATTTACCTGCAGTAGATAATACTACATTTCTTATACGAATTCTAGAAATACCAACTCTCCAAGCCCTTCCACTAAATATCATGGGTCTGATTAGCTAGAACTGTCATTTCTCCCCTAAAGATTATTGTGACATTTAGGAAAATGAATTCTTTTCAACAAAGTGGTCATCATTTGAATGTCTGCTTCTAAATAATGGAGTTTCTCAGTTAGATGAGGGACTGAATTTTGAATGCCCGCACCCATGTGAAAGTGCTTCACGCTTGGTGTGTGCACACATGTGCGGTGGTGTGAATGGAAATCCTGAGGCTTCTCTCTGGCTTCTGCCCATGGGCGTGTTCTTCACGATGGTAAATGCAAAGGCGGTTACCTCTCCTTCACTGGCCATACGTTGCTTCTCGGTACCTTGCATTTGCCACCAGGCAAACACATGGCCGCAAGCAGGTAGTTGTTAATGCAATATGCATTCAATCTATAGCTTAACACAATATTGTGTTTGTGTTCCTGCAATCCTCAGTAGACATCTCCCTGGTAATTTATCACAGCAAGATGACTATGAATTTAATGAGTGTTTGACTCTGCTTTGGCCAGGATCACCTGTCGGCTGACAAGGCAGTAAATGGAATTAGGGTGAAACAGTGGGCTGATTGCTGTATCCTTTGGGAATAAAGTTGATTTCAGAGTGTAACATCTGCCTACATTTCTTTATTCCATGAGTAGTTTAAAGTGATGATTTGTACGCTGAAGGAAATGAAACCTAGTTGAAAATATGGTATAGTCCAGAAGCCAAAAGTATTTCTCTCTTTCTGTAACTAATAGTAAGATCTGATCAGATCAGTGTAAAGCTCTTCAGGGAAACCTCAAAAGCAAGGTCCTTTCTACCTGAATTACTGATGAGACTAAAAGCTTGCTCTGTGTCCTAGTTTCTGAAAAAGTAATCTTTTTTTATGTTGTCGTCAAGCAATTCTGTATCTCGTAGCCGGAGCAGGTTTCAAGAGGCAATTTTTTTTTTCTGATGTATAGATGGTAAAGTTTCTTCAGATCCTTTGAGATCCAAATTGTATATAAGTATAAATAATTATGATTCTTATACTATGCTACTAAGTAGTTTCACATGTACACCAAATTCTTGGGTTACATATTGAATAACCACTGCTTTAAAAAAAAAAAGACTTATGTTGTCAATATTTCTGATTCTAAGAGCAGTAAAATAAAGAGTCCAACAACTTTTGTGGTCATTTATTCAAACCTAGTAAACAGATGCAGCCCAAAAGATCCATGTTGCTTCCAAATTGTAATAAGGAAACTTCCTTTATTTTCTCTAAGAATGGCTAATATATTAATATTTTCTACAACGAAAACTGCTCTTCTTGTTGGCCACTGATTCAGAAGGCTGAGTTGGAAATGAGAGTGAAGCACTTTTGATAAGTTCTCATAGGAAAACTGCACTCTGCCTGAAAGGCTCTGCTATATTATAGGTGAACTGGATAAAACCGACACGATATATTTGTTTGCCACCAACTTTTAAAATTGAGTTCTAGTTAAGTTGATTATCTTGTATAAAATGATTTCTGTAATAAGGGCTGTTTCCCTTTGTAGAGTGGCTTTACACCTTTGCACATAGCTGCACACTATGGAAATGTCAATGTGGCAACGCTTCTGCTAAACCGAGGAGCTGCAGTCGATTTCACAGCAAGGGTACGGAGGAATTTCTTTCTCTTCTTAGTTGTGATGGCCTACAACAGTGGGAGTTCCTTTGTGTAATTCTTAGTCAAGAGCAAAGTAATGCTGAAGTTCTGTTGTCTTCAAAGATGTCTTTTTTGCAATATTTCTTCAAGGTTGCCTCTGTGCAAAGTTCTTGGGAGTTGAGTAGCGACCAGTGTTCCCAGATGAAGGAAACAGGCTCCTTTGACTAGCTCCAGAAAGCTGATATCACGTGTCAACTCACTTCAGCTTTTCTGTCAGTTAGACATACTCCAGAAATTATATATAGGATTTATTGGTTTTTTCAGTATTCAGTATTTACTATACTGCTTCAATTTCATATTTTCACATATATGTTTTGAAAAAGTAATGGAAGGTATATTTACATTATATAGATGCAACAATAGAAGTACTAATTAATCATGACTAGTCTTTTATGGTAAACAGCTGCAGAGCTACATAATAGTCTCTTTGCTGTTGTACATTGCGTAGTTTGAAGCACGGCATCTGGTGCCATGAAAACCTCTGGTAATCTGTACCTCAACATAGCTACCGGATCACAAGTTTTCAGTTTAATTTTGCCAGACGCACTTTGAATTACTTTAGGGTTCTGCCTTTAGGCTGACTTCCTCCTGTCGCCAGTCTGGAATAGCTGCCAATATTACCTCTTTCCTCACGCAAAGCATTTGCAAGGACTTTCAACCTAAACAGGACCTACTCCTTTACGCTCTTGGCGTTACGCTGAGAAGGTTCCTTTGTGTAGGAGTCATGCATTTGTGTGCTCTGTGTATGTTGCAGTGATTTAAATGCATCAGTGTTTTGTGAATATTGACTCATTGGGACTCTGATACATGTTTGTTTATTTGTCTGACTCTGGGACTGTGATGTTTGCTGCTTTGGCAGATGTGCTGCTTCATTTATTCAGAAACCCCAAACAATGAATAAAGATTCTTGCTTAGAAAGGAATTACTAACTCTAGCTTTTATGGTGTGTGCCTAGCTCTGATGCTCAAGTACATTTTTGTTTATTCTCTACAATGTGACGGTCTAACTTTTTGTGATCCGAACACAAATTCACCACCATTATACACCTTCCAATCCATCATGCTCATTGTTTGTTCTCTTCATGGTGTAGAATGGAATCACCCCACTGCATGTGGCTTCCAAAAGGGGAAACACAAACATGGTGAAGCTCTTGTTGGATCGCGGAGGGCAAATCGATGCCAAAACCAGGGTGAGTCTTTCTGTTCCCTGAATATGATGTTGTCCCTTCTTGGGAATGGACTGGGATTTTTTGCTTGCTTGCTTGCTTGCTTTTCATTTTATTTTTGGTTTTGAGCTAGAAACTGGGAACACCGAGATTCATAGGTAGGAATTCAGCTTCAGTAGTTGTGTCTTGGTCTCTGTTCTTAAAGTGAGACATTAGAGGCGGCTGTTATAAATGACTCGAGAAAAAAAAAAAGCTCCAAAAATGTTAAAACATTGCTTCTTCACAAGTGTAGTCTTTGTGAAACTTGGACCAAATTTAAATTTTGTCTCAAAAAATAAATAAAGAAAAGAAATATGGTAAAGAAATATTTTTGTACCTTTTTTTTAAAAAAAAAAAATCAGAATCCTACCTTTAGTTTACAGATTGTTATTTGTTTAATGTAGACTGTTTTCTGTGGTATCAGACTAAAGAATGGCAGGTATTGGTGATAGTAGGAGGCAGAAATACTATTTCCTTTAGGCTCCTGTATAATCTACTTGACATCATACAAGAAAAAGCCAATGAAGCTGATCTTTTTGAGGAAGTAAGCCTGTTAGTTGGTCCAGCTTCACGTGACACAAGAACCTGCGTGCTGCACAGCAATGGGAAGTGGAGGGTCTGGACTCGGCTAAGCCTTTCAGTCCTCTGATCCCTAAATGTCTGTGCCAGTCATAGTATGCCTCGAGAAAACTGCTGTGGTGGGCTGGCAGTCAGTTTTTATTGGAGTCAATACTGGGAACAGGTAACCTACTCTGTGCCAGCAGCCACTTGCTTCTTCCCTAGTCTAACCATAGAGAATTAGGTGACTCTCACTGGCTTCCTCCTCCCTGTTGTCCTGTTAAAATGCCACACCGATACTGTGTTCTTTATTTATGGGTGATTTTGCAGTCATTCGGGACAAAAGAAAAACCCATCAATTTATATGGGCAGATTTAATTATTTCAAATGGGTCGTTTATGCAAACTGAACTGCACAGGACTTGTTCTTGAAAGCTGCTGCTTTTTAAGCACTGGTCTGCAAAATTATTTCTCCAAGTGATAAAGGGTGTGGTAGAACGCAGAGTTTAGAGCTGGGCATAAGAGTTTTTGTTTAATAAGATGGAAAGGTAGAGAAAAGTAGAGGATATTGCAGTCAACTACCCTTGTGGTTGATTCAACCTCTGCAATTACTTTGGTATTAATTACATCAACCAGTTCTTGCTTTATACCCTAGGAAGACAGTCGTGATTATTGTGTAACTCTATATGTGATTATGAATTTGATTTCTGATTATTTATTAAATGATGTCTCTCTTGCTGTGGTGTTTTTTTGGGTTTGTTTTTTTTTTTTTTTTTGTTCCTCTAAATTACTGATGATGGAAAATGCTGCCTCTCATGAAGGTGTGCTGTAAATCATCCCTGGTCAAATTTTCCCCAATAGGTGCCTAAAATCTCACGGTAAAGAGGCATGGAATGGTAATAATAGGCTGCAGTCAGGATGTTCCACATACTCATAAGCACAGTAGTGATACAGAAATGGTCTATTTGGCCTGTGGAATGACAATGTTGAATTCGCCTAATTCCTGTTCAATTCCCTGTTCAGTATTTAGACACTTGTTTTAGACAGGTTGGCACAGGTGATGGTAAAGGACGTCTTGGATTTTAAGAGACTAAGGTGTATTGCCTCCCCCTTTCACCTGCAAAGATTGGTGTGCAGTTGTGAATGAAACTGAAAGAACAGGACTTTGCCCAATGTAGGTGGAAGGTGTTAATTTTAGAGTCTTCTCATTGTCTTGGCTTCCTGCCCTTTGCCAGCTGCTACATTACCTCAAAAACTGGCAGCACAAAAATAGCAGTGAAAACCCATAAATGTACCCTAAAACACCCATATGCCAGTTTGCACAGGCTCAGCATCCTCCTCTTGCTTGCATCTTCTGCCTTCTCCCTGCTCAGGGCACACAGTGGTGGTCGGCTGCGTGTGCTTTGCAGTGGGGGATATTCCAGAGCTTTGGTTCTGCTGTCAGTGTCTCTGTGGCGTGCTCTTGTCTTCATGCCAGCTGTTTATATCGTCTCGGTGTCTTTTTCTTTTCCCTTTGCTTTGTCCGCATGCCTTGTGTGCTTTGCTATGGCCGTGAGTATGTAGGGTATTGAAGAGGTAGGTTGTGTGTTGCATGCCACGCATACATGTGTTTTGTACCTTAAAGCACAGAATTCCGCCTCCTCCACCTCGGTACTAACACGCTTGCCTTTCCATACGCGCCTTTTCATTTCTCCTGAGGAACACCTGCATTCTGCCAGTAGAAAGTGGAATTCAATGTACTAGGACATTGCTAGATAGCTTGGGCTGTTATTCTTGGTCTCCATACTGCATCAGAAAAAACTCTTTGGTTAAAAAAGTACTCATTGCTTGCATTCAGTTTATTGTTAACTTGCCTTATTACATGACATCTGATGCTGCATAAATTAAGATGCAAAAACTTACTCTAACAGATTTTCAATCAGCCTCAGTACTTAATTTTGCAGAGTCAATCTGTGAAACTTTTTTTGTTTGAAAATGTTCCATTGGAATGATCCATTAGGAGTCCCTGTATTGTCTAAAAAAATAAATCAAAATGTACATTCTTCAAAGGGAGTAAATTATGCATGTGTCCTACTGTTCCATTGTTAATGTTGCATGTCAGAGGAAAGCCCTGCTTTCTGCAGGAATTACATATTTTAATTTTCTATACATTTTATAATGTATTTGCTGAAATTCTGTGGCATCTCTCACTAGAGTGTAAAGATGTGGAATTCCTAGTACGTCTGCTTGCTACACCTAAATATTTTAGAATAATGTTACTTAAGTTTTTTACTGGCAAGTTTTTTATGGCAAGTTTTACCATTTTTCTCACTAACTAAGTAAATTTTTAGAATGTGGAATTTCATTTCTCTTTCGTATTGTATCTAAGGCAAAAATGTAAACTCCATTCCCAGTGATATTAATGGGATACTTTTATTAGTACAGTCTGTTGTATCTGTGTTTGTGTTACTTCTGTTTACCTACAAGCCTTATCTGGAGTTTTGTTTGCTAAGTAATTAACAGGTAAAATTTCTTATGCTAAAACATTTCATATTTAAAATCTTAGTCAAACCTATATTCTCTACAAGTTTACCTGAATAAGAACTTCAGTGACATATGTTTGTCGAAAATCTTAAAGTTTAGCTGAACTTCTGACCTGTACGACTTACGATGGTAGACCAGTGGAGCTGGGTTTCAGAACAGTTGTGCAGGCTGTGGCTAGGAATCAGTGTGCAGAAACTTGTTCTCTAAAAGATGGTGGAAGATTCAACTTATGATTAAATTGATGTCATGTGGTCAAGAGTCATGTGGCAATTATCAATTCTCACTTTTAGAGAAGGAAAGCATTTACAGCTTTCCTCAAACATAGTAAGGATTATTACAGGGAGAATTATTTTAAGCATTTAAAAGCAGAGCATTTTCAGCATGGCCAAAATACATATATTTCTATTAAAAAAAAATTCTGATATGACAGAGTAGTAACAGTAAGGATATGCAGGATATTGAAATGTCACTGACTACTAAAGAGTTTTAGGAGTGTTCTTTATGAATGTAGTTCTTGTAATATCTCTTTATCATCTCTCTATATAATTTGTATTGAAAGAAAAGAACAAGAATGTGGGGCTTTTTTAGTTTTTGTATGAACTTTTGCTTTTAAAGCACAGTCTTATTCACAGACCTTTGTCACCTTACTGGCTTTTCCATTTTTGTGGGACTATGCAGACACCCTTGGAAGCGGGGGAGGAACACATTCACCAGTCTCAGACGCTGAAGTTGTCACACATTTTGTGTTCGTTCTATTGAATCTTGCCAACACTGAAATTAAATTTTTCTTGCTCTGGGACTGTTCTTTAGACTCCTCTTGCAGGCTCTTGTCCAGAATATTTCCAGTTGAAAAAAAATGCCTGGAATGAAACAGAGCATCTAGTCTTGGAATGGAAAGCTTATTGTGTGGGAAAGTAAACATGTTGTGTGCCTGGAGCGTGGCAGCTGGAGCTGGAGAGGGGAGTAGACGTGGTAATCATGGAGAGAAAGTCTGGTATGCCATTTGGGTTGGAGAAGGGCCACAGAAAAGAAAGGAGGCTCAGCTGGAGCTGAAAGAAGTGGAAGGTCGATCACAGAGATGTGTGATACCAATGGGAAAAGAAAAGGAAGGAAGCTGTGGGGGGTGGAACTCAGATGTTTTTGTGTTGGGTTGGGATTTTTGTGCTGAATGTGCTTCAGACACCCCATAACACTCGTTCTGGGAACCTATTGAGATTTATTTGTAATAGTGTTTCCTTTTGTGTATATGCGTCCTGACAAAACAGGCACAGCTGTCTGCTATTTCCACGAGGTAGTGGGTTTCTTACCATAAAGCCATTGTAGTGGGATCCCAACCCTGTCTTGGCACTATGCTATGTTCACAGTGGTTTATTCCTGCAGTAATGCTGCTGTGACATTTTCTCCTAGTATTCACACATGCACAGAGCACTAATAATTCATTGGCAGTTTGTGCCATTCCTAAAGCAATGTCAGATTATAAATATCTAATCACAATGCAGATACTTGCTATAAAAAATTTAGTGGATTCATATAATGTTTACAAGGGAGTTGCACAGATTGTGTAAGCAAGCTATGTAGATAGTGACTATTAGTTAGAATTATTTAAGTTAATATCTTATTACTCAAGCAAATGTGTGGTATATTTTTTGCTGTGTTTTTAAAATACGTACTTTGAATGGCAGACCTGGAGGAATACTTTAGAGAGTGTTTAATTATGCCAAGCCTCTGACAGCTTAGAGCAATAGGGAGACTTGCCTTGTTCATTTTTAAAGAGATGAGGTTTAGTAGTAATGAAAAATGAACAAATGGAAAGGCCTTTATTTGTGGAGAAAATTTAGACAATTTTGCGTGTCTAACATACAGAATACTAAAATTCTATTTCACCCTTATAAAAATGAGAATATGCAGCAGCAGTTTAGAAGAATTCTTTGATAATTTGGCCTTTGATGTTCACGTGCTGTCGTCAGTCTTCACTCGAATGAGCACTGAATATGCACAACCGTCTTTCTGTTAAGATGCTGCCCGTACCATCTTCCATTAAGAATCTTTCGCAAGAGCAGCTGCTTTTTATCTCAGTCTCTCTGGTATGCTGAAATAAAGCATTTTAATCACTGTGAAATAACCCAATAATATATCTTTCTGAGTCCTGCCGTTAGGAGTCACGCACAGAATTCAGAATTAATTTTGCAGGTTAAAAAATGACCAGTGATCACTTTTCAAGAAAAAAAGGGAAAAGTTTACCTTCTATTTTGAGAGCCGTTTAGTAAGATATTAGGAGTGGTGGAATTTCATGGCTTCCCTATGTACAGAGAGGATTGTAGTGTCATTTCTAACAGTGACCCAGCTGTTGGTTACGTTGCAAAGAGTGAGCTAGGAGAGTACCACACATGGGCACAACAGAACACCAGGTGCAGGATGTCACTTGGAAGATGAAAACATTTAACTCTTCGTTCCGTATCATTTGGAATGAGGAGATAAATACTAGAATTCCTAAAATATAAAATTGCTGAATTTCTTGTCTCCTGGCATGGCGGCCTTTGTGTTTATGGGATATCCATTATATGTGCTTCAAAGTCTGTGTCTCTTTGACCCAGTGTTGTATGTCCTGTCAAATGAGGTGCTTAACTTTTTGGTCAGCATGTGCTCTTCAATTTACCTGGTGTACCGATTAGCAATGAAATGATTAAAAAATTTCATAGGCAAACTCTTGCAATGGGTTTCAGAGCACTGAGGTTCATTGCAAATAGATAATGGTGCAAAAGAGGACTAATGTGGTACACCAGTGTGTCTCTTGATGCTGGCTAATGTCAGTTTGTCCTCATTGTATTATGTACTAATTTTTGTACTACATTAGCTCTCTCTTTGCAATTTCCTTCGTCTCTGCAGAAAATGTATAAGCAAAAATAGAATCTGAAGTAATAAATATACAATAATTTTAAAATATACATGTCGTTTTCTCCAGGGCAGAAAGAAGCAGGGGAAGAGAACGGGTTTATATGGAAAGGCTGCAAAGCATGTTGCTTCATACACCTACTGGAAAGTGCACAGATAGTAAATGATGCATTTATAACAGTTATGACAGGGCAGAATAGGATAGGTAGAAAATTTTTGTCTCTACTTTTAGAGGGAATTATAGGTAAGAACAGAGGAGAAATCATGCTTTTTAATGATTTAATTCTTATTTTTGTTTTAGCTAGACTTTCCTGTGGAGCTGATGTGTTTCTTAGCTTGTATTTTTCTTCTTTTTTCTTCCTCTCTGGATTTGTCCTGATTTTTTCAAGGGTTCACATGATTCTAGTTTTCTTTTGCTGTTCTTTTAAATAGAATGACATCAAAGTCACTATGCAGATAGGGAAAGTGAACCTTCCACATTTATTAAAGCTGTAGAGCACAAAAGGCCAGAAACCAGAAAGAAATACCAAATAAATACCTTTCCTAGAAATACATTTGGGATATGTTCTCCCCTTAGTAATGCTAATGGGAATTATGAGTATGTATCCTACTGGCAGCAAGATGAAAATATACCTCAGCTGTGCATATAAAGATTTGATTTAGGGGACTCTGAAGTTTCAGTGCAGAAAAAAACCCCAGATAAGCTAGTTACACCCAGTTCCTTTATATTGACCCAATCTGCCAGGTGCTAAACAGCCTTGAATTCTGTTTGCGGGTTTGATCCTGCATATGTTGAATTTCATTGCAAAGCTTCTGCCGGATTTAGTGATGCCTCTGCCTCTGAGATAGTGAGTCAAGACACACCTAACCCCTTCACATGTTTCTGAAATATCTCTGGCAACAGTAGATAAGTAAGGGAGAAAAATTCCTCCCTGCAAACTTCAGTTCCTCATGACAGTGGAGCTTTGTTGCACGGTTAACTCAGAAAGGTGCTCTGTGCTTTCAAAACTGAGGATGAGGGAGGATCTAATTCTCATAACTACCTTTTGTAGAGTATTACAGGGCTGTGTTTGCATAGCCAAAATGATGTTGCAATTGTGATGGCACTGTGCAGTCTAGAGCTACTTTTAATTTAAAAATGTTAGTAGTGGTAGTAAAAATATAGTGATGTAGACTTCCTCCAAACTCCAGCAAGGCAAACAGTATATCTGTGTAGGAAGCAGGGTCACTGACTCACACTTAAGGCCATGTTTTTGCATTTTTGCTACTTTTTAAACTTCTAAGTAACAAATCTATCTCAGACCAGTATATTCATCTTTTACTCATGCTGTTACTAGATTCCTCTGAAAGCACCCTAGAATAATAGCATCTACCTCATCTAAGATGAGCAGTGTGTCTCAAAGGGAGAAGGCTTTTGTTGTGATTAAAAACTATTACCATTTCACCTTCAAAAACCTATCTCTGTTGAATAAGTATTGATGACTTCTCTGAGTGCATGATTGAACAATATTGAGGTCTAATGACGTGAAAGCTTTGGTTTCTGTATCTTGCATATTTTCTTTTTTCTGTCATTCAGCACTAATATTCTTTTGCAACTATTTTTCTTGCCTCGTATTTCCTTTATTTTTCTGCATGAAGTCCAAACTGTAGCAGAATGACCCAGAATGCGTTCTGCTATCTAAATGTTTCATTGGCACATCTTTTACTGCCACTGCTGTGCTCATTACTGAGTAGCCTGAGCAAGTATAGGGTGGTATTCTGCAATGGAAAAAATATTGCGAAGTTGGTGGTCTCACAGCAATTTTAGCCCAGAATGGTTAGCTCTTTTTTCACCAGTCAATCTCAGAAACTAAAGGTTTTGTTCTGTTTGTTTCTTTCTTTCTCTTTTTCTTTGTTTCAAAATCTTATTTCTCCCGCTGCCTGTTGAAAAAAAAAAAAAAAATTCTGTGTGAACATTTCTTGTTTCATCCCTGCATCAAAAGCAATCCAAAGGACAAGTGTTGATTAATGGAGCATCCTTGGCCCAGCACACATTATCCAGGGAGAGGCAGTACAATCTCAAAACCATGCAGAAGAGAAGGAGGGGAGGAGGCAATGTGTGCTCACATTATCCTCTTTTATAAGAGATTTCATCACATAATGGGCTTCGGCTCTGAAATGGTAACCTTAGAGTGTCCTTTACTGGTGCAAGGCAGAGTAGGGATGAAACTTCGTGTTGTGGAGCCAGCTTTAGTTACGAGTCAAAAAACCAGATTTTTTACAAGCTTCTGGTGATGCATTCCTGGAACAGTGTTCCTCAGAATGCCAGGATGGACAGTTGGGTATGTGCTCACTGGTTTTCCCTCCTTTTACTTTAAGGATGGACTCACCCCACTCCACTGTGCTGCAAGAAGTGGACATGACCAAGTTGTGGAGCTGCTGCTGGAACGAGGTGCCCCACTGCTTGCACGGACCAAGGTGTGTGTCCTGTTAGAGTATGTTAACAGCTCTGTAACTTTCCACAGAATTTTCAATGTCACTGAAAGGACAAGGAAGAAGACAGGAATGTTTCTTTTCTCCCAAAGGAAATGTATTAATGGATAGAATGATCAAAAATAAGATTTTCTTACATAATTAAGGACTATAGAGTGCACCCTCAGCAAGTTTGGCAATGACACCAAGCTGTGTGGTGTGGTTGACACGCTGGAGGGAAGGGATGCCATTCAAAGGGACCTTGACAGGCTGGAGAGGTGGGCCTGCGTGAACCGCATGAAGTTCAACAAGGCCAAGTGCAAGGTCCTGCACGTGGGTCGGGGCAATCGCACAAGTACAGGCTGGGTGGAGAGTGGCTCGAGAGCAGCACTGAGGAGAAGGACTTGGGGGTGCTGGTGGATGAGAAGCTCAACATGAGCCAGCAATATGCGCTTGCAGCCCAGAAAGCCAACTGTATCCTGGGCTGCATCCAGACAAGCGTGGCCAGCAGGTTGAGGGAGGTGATTCTGCCCCTTTACTCTGCCCTTTTGAGACCCCACCTGGAGTACTGTGTCCAGCTCTGGAGCCCCCAACATAGGAAGCACATAGATGTGTTGGAGTGAGTCCAGAGGAGGACCACGAAGATGATCAGAGGGCTAGAGTACCTCTCTTATGAGGACAGGCTCGGGGAGTTGGGGCTGTTCAGCCTGGAGAAGAGAAGGCTCCGGGATGACCTTATAGCAGCCTTCCAGCACCTGAAGGGGGCCTACAGGAAGG
>Ga0065711_1002876_pt1 | contig 33948 bp, 21 predicted proteins | sample Hoacrofraction12_FD_59098 | JGI IMG/M metagenome (GOLD analysis project Ga0065711, IMG submission 59098) | Hoatzin crop microbial communities from Cojedes, Venezuela - Epithelial fraction 12 v2 (version 2) | ecosystem: Host-associated > Birds > Digestive system > Esophagus > Crop | place...
TTATTTTATTTTATTTTATTTTATTTTATTTTATTTTATTTTATTTTATTTTATTTTATTTTATTTTATTTTATTTTATTTTATTTGCCTGGAATATCGGTTCGGTTAAGGATACTGGTCATTAGATTTGAGTAACTCAGGTTGCAAATCCCTTCTCCATTCAGGTCAATGGAAAGATTTCCAAAATGTTGAAGGGATTTTGCTTTCTCTGCAACATGGCATCAGTCAGAGATATCCAAGCCAATGAGATAATTCTGGAACTGGGTGTGGAACAGCCATGTCAGCACCCAGCCCAGATTTCCTACCACCTGTAGGAAACATGCAGTAATCCTTGGGGTCTTCTTGGCACTTTGAGGCCTCATCTGGAAACTGAGTACTGGTTTGGACACCTCCCTTCAGGTTAGGTGCAGAGACAAGCCAGAGCAGAACAATGAGGTGGAGAAAACACAGCTGGGGAGAGGAAATACTGGGAAGGGCTGGGATTGTGCAGTCAAAAGGAAGGAAGGTTAAGGGAGGTGGAGATCAGGGTTTGAGTACAGAATACATAAAATTCTGCTACAGAAGAATGGAAGAATTTATTCTCACTGTGCAAGGCAAAAACAGTGAGAAATACATGAAACTGAATTTCAGCAGGACCCATTTTAGATATCGGGAATAGCTCCTAATGTAAACAAAGCACTCGCGGTGATTTACTGAACCAAAGTGCCCTTGGCACATTGTGAACTTCTATTACAGTAAGACCTTAAGAAAAAGTTAGAAAAGTATCTCAGGATGACCAGAGGGATGGATGAGGTGAGCTATCTGGGAGCTGTCAATTTTATCTTTCCACACTTCTGTGTTTCAGCTATAAATCTTCTTAGTAAGGAAAATTAACTTATGTTAAGAGCTGCACTATCATGATTACAGTGTTTCAAGCATCCCAGGTACTTGCTCTGTAATGGAACTGCAGAGATATGAGCTGTTGCGTCCTGTAGCGACTTTCAGTCATTTATGAGCTATCATCTAGAATAAAACTTTAGCTAGTTAGTCCAAGAATCACTCCTGAAAATGTCCCTGTCTTGTTGCTGTCAACACAAAGGTAAATTCTGCTATTAATATGTAGTTTGTAAGTAGAAATAATATATATTAATGTGTAAATATTTACTTACACATAATTATATGTATGTTTATGTAAACATAATAGATCCTTTGAAGGAGAGTCAGGTGCTGAGTGCTAAAATGACATTTGTTGATATTGTTCCAGTCAAACACACTTTATAGACAATATAATAATTAGTAGAGAAAAAAATCTCCCCAGAAATGCTTTTGCATTATAACGCATGCATGGTGTTATATACCATAAAATCCCTTGATACAAGCAGTGAATTGTTTGCAGTTCACAGTTTACATTTAATAATGAAGAAAAAAATTTAAAAAGTCAAAAAGCTCGTAGGAAACTGCTATGCTAGTACGTCTTTAATATGAGCAGAACATGGGTTAAGACAGTCCTGTTCTCTTTAAGTTCCTACTTAATGCAAAGAGAAGGAAAACCATTGCTTGAGTTAAGTCTTGAGTTTTGTTTTGGTTTGGCCTGGATAAATGCCAGGTGCCCATCAAAACCACTCTATCACTCCCCCTCCTCAACTGGACAGAGGAGAGGAAATATGATGAAAGGCTCGAGGGTTGAGACAAGGACAGGGAGAGATCACTCAGCAATTACTGTCATGGACAAAACAGATGGAACTTGGGAAGAAAAGGAAGTTTAATTTGTCACCAATCAAATCAGAGTAGGATAATGAGAAATAAAACCAGATCTTAAAACACCTTCTCCCTACCCCTCCCTTCTTCCCTGGCTCAGCTTCACTCCTGTTTCTCTACCTCCTCCCCCCCGAGCGATGCCAGGAGACAGGGAATGGGGGTTATGGTCAGTTCATCACACATTGTCTCTACCACTCCTTCCTCCTCAGGAGGAGGACTCCTCACACTCTTCCCCTGTTCCAGCAGGAGGAAACAGGAAACAGTTCTACACAAATTTCTCCGACATGAGTCCTTCCCATGGGCTACAGCTCTTCACAAACTGCCCCAGTGTGGGTCTCTTTCACGGGGCCACAAGCCCTGGCAGCAAACCTGCTCTGGTGTGAGCTCCTCTCTCCACAGCTCTGCAGGTCCTGGCATAAGCCTGCTCCAGCACAGTCTTCCCACAGGGCCACAGCTTCCTTCAGGCATCCACTTCCTCTGGTGTGTGGCCCCTTTCACCGGGTACAGGTGGAGATCTGCTCCACCGTGGATGTCCATGGACTGCAGGCGGGCAACCTGTCTCAGTATGGTCTTCATCATGAGCTGCAAGGGAAGACTCTCTGCTCCCTCATCTCAAGCACTTCCTCCCCCTCCTTCTTCACTGACCTTGGTGTCTGCAGAGTTGTTTCTCTCACATGGTCTCACTCCTCTCTCCTGACTGCCGTTTTCGGCAGGTTTCTTTTCCCCTTCTTAAATATGTTACCACAGGGGTGCTACCACTGTTGCCGATTAGCTTGGCCTGGGCCAGCGGTGGGTCCCTCTTGGAGCCAGCTGGCACTGGCTTTATCAGACATCGGGGAAGCTTCTAGCAGCTTTTCACAGAATCCACCCTGTGGAGTCCTGGCTGGATGAGAGGGGACGTAGCTTGCTGCCGTTCAGCAACTCAGGTTCCAATCCGGAGGTGAGCCTTGAGAGCGGTGAACACGGAACCCTGTTGGGAAGGTACAGCGACGAGCTCGGGACACTGGAGCAGGGGGACCATCCTGTCGCCGTTTCCTGCCACATTGTCACTTCCTGCCACGCTGTCGTTTCCTGCCACAGCACTGCTTCCGCATCGAGATGCAGCTCTGCACCAATCACAGCGAGTTGCAGTAGTTTTGCCTATATATGGTTAGGGGTCTAACCAATCAGATGCTGTAATTGCTTTGCGATATAAACCTTGTTTTGATGACTAATAAAGGTTGAACAATCAATATTCACATTTGGGTGACATCGTTACAATGGATCCGTAACCCACGCCAACACCACCCTGCTACAAAAACCTTGCCACGCAAACCCACAACAAGTTTAATATGAACCAACCACGTCAGAGTATTCCCCTGAAATCAGTAGCATTACATGGTTGTACAAGAGAGCATTATTCAAGTATATTAAAGTTAGAAAAAAACCTGATGATATTAAACAGGTAGAAAAATATTTCATAAGCATCAAGCTGTGCCTCCAAAATAAGTTTTATTATTTGAATTTTATCCTCGATCTCTGTTCATATGCATAAAGTAGTTTACCAAGCCCCTCACAGAGACTTTTGTAATGTGAAAGGCATCTTTTAATTACCTTAAAATACTTCTGAGGAGTTGCTGGTGTCCACTGCTCTGTGTTTTTAGGAAATCTTGTTCATGTTAGAAGTTAAATTGTAACTCCATTTTTTGTCAAATTGCTTATTTTAGCTTCTTCAGCCCTTCCTAAGTCAGCACTTCTGAACAGTCCTAATCAATCAGGCACCGTTCTTTCAAGAAAGATTTCCACTCTGAATATGGGACAACTTGGTATACTTGTTCTTTGCCTAGATTTTAGTTCAAAATTGAGTCCTGAGCATTTAGAATTCATGTATGTTTGATCATATATCGCTTAAAGCTTCTGGAAATGCTTCCGATTGCCTACACCTTTTCATGCTATCAAATTTTCATTGAGTAAGCAATGAAAATCTTCTTTCTCCAGACATTATATTTCTGTCACTGTCCATTTTATTTATTAAGTGCTTCTACCTAATTTAACTGAAACTTAGATAATCCATAATCCAACACTACCATATTCCACATTATATAAGCTCTTCATGGGGCAATTGCAGTGGACAGACAGTTAAATAAGTAAATAAACCTTAGTCAAGAGGTGATAGAAAACATTTACTCCTTGTCCTTGATAAACTGGTTCTGAAGACTTGAAAGAAAAATCTTTGATAGGCCTTTGGAAGTAATCAACTCCAAAGCTGATGTTTGAAGCAATTGACTGATTCCATATAAAATGGGATGCTAGAATTTCTTTCCTGGATAAACAATGCACTTAGAAGTAAAGAGAAGCCTAACATTTTTGTTTATTTGTTCTAGCAATAAATGTCAGCAGAAGACAGTGCAAGAAAACTCTAAAAAATGTGCAAGCAATTATTTTAATTAGGAGGTGACAATATGGTGTATAACTTCAAACCTTTCCCCCTCCAAATAATCTGCTTTATTTGTAGCTGATCATAAGCTATTGAGGAATATTCTGAGAGACTGAACTCAAACTCTGACATTTACTATTATGTAAAGTTTACCTGTGAGGTAGCATTACATCTTGATTGTTGTGACGCATTTATGAATGCCAGCACCAGAGCTAAAACCAGTCTTCTCTAAAAAAAATAAAATATTTACAACTGACGCTTTTAGGGCCAAGAGAGAACACAAAGTTGAACAATCAAAGCAAGATTTGTTTGCCCTAATGCCAGTACCTGGGATTTCTTAGATCACCTTTAGTATCAGCACAGCATTTTGGGGCCCCTACCTCTTGCCCAGTAAGTCAGACCTGGCTGTGGGTGACCACCAGCTCCTGGCTGGGGCTGGGGAAGCCATGCTGTTTGTCCCAGCCGATGGCCGGAGAACAGCCCAGCTATGCAGCTGTGCACTGGCTGGGAAGGCAGCACGCAGGGCTGGAGGTGTTGCTTACATGTTAAAAAAAATGGTAACTGGTGTTTGGCTCACAGCTAATAGTTAGAGCTTCCCAGCGGTCCTAAAATGATAAGAAATTTGAAAGATGTTAATGTCACCTTTAAAAAAATACAGTTAGCTCAGTGCTTTATTTCAGCCATTTCTTTCTGAACTTCTCTGTAGAAAATTCTAAGCTGTTTCCTTTCCCTTTTAACATCAGTAGCCCTGCTCGGTGGAGGACTTTGTTTAAAGTTTTCTGTCTTGTGCAAACAAATCAAAACAAAGTAAAGTTAATTAATCAAATGAAAACATGGCTGAGAAAAAAGAAGGGATTATTTAGTATTGGTTCTTTGGATCTAAAACATTGATTGCATTTAGATACTTGAGTGAGGTTTCTCTAACCTAAGAAGCTGCCACTGTGACTTACTGCCAAGACCGCTGGTTATATGGGTAAGCCTGAATGACACAGCAGGCTCAAAATAAATTGTTACCTACCCCTGTGTAACATGCTCATTTCAGTTTGGGTTATGTGAAAAGCAGTCCTTATGGGATTGTTTCAGCTTTTACTGCAAAGCATGAGGTGTGGAGGCAGACAATCAAATCTCACTCTCCCTAAAAACTGTGCCTGCGACTCAAACTCCAGGTTATCTGGATCTGGCTGGATAAGCACCTCTTGGGAAGTATCAAAGTAATACTAACTGCAAAAATAGATCTATTAAACAACGCGGTCTTTCCAGTCCTTTCTGGGAAGGAGCAGGCTTTTACAAAACCAATTTAATTTTCTTTGTACGAGCGGATCACATGTGCTTTGCCCTGCTTTAACTATTTAAAAGAATTTATATACACACTGGATTCCATTTATTTACCATATTGTACAGAAGCAACACTTCAGAGGTGACACATCGGTGCTGGAAGTCCATGTGTTCACACTGCCCAGGTAGTGGAATGTTTGGATACTTCTGTTTTTCAAAGGATGAGAAGAACTAACCTAGAATAGAGAAGATGAAACAACTTCACACATTATTCCATACCTGTAGCCTAGTTCTCTCCAAGCATGGTAAACTTTTCCTTCCCAAAAGTGTTGACATAGGAACCACGTCAAACTGAGAGGATTTTCTCAAATACCAGCATAACTCAGAAAAGTATCTGAAAGAAGGATCAGAAATTTAGCTCATCCTGTTATTACTGGACACAACACAACCATTCAGTGGGTTTTGTAGTTCTCCCTCTTCCCTGGACGTCCCAGTGATGGCTTTAACTCTCTCCATCAAAGGGAGTCAGACCTTAAAGCCTGCCATACTTAGCAGGAGGAGAGTGAAAATGAACAAACTGCACAAGGGTGAAGTCCCTAAAACCTATCCTAATGATCTTTGGATAACAGACTTTTCCATCTGGTGTTATCTACACTAAAATTACATACAGGAGTTACTAGCTGATGACATTAATTGTTGAATTCAGCAGAACTGGACCAGTGAGGGATGTGAGGTCGACGCATGAGTACTGAGGACTGGAGCTCTTCTAGTGCCATATTGGTGCAGAAGGGCCCATTACTGGGGAGATGCATGTGTCTCTGGTGTGTGCCAAGGTCTCCAGGCCATCCTCAGTGTCTGCTCCCAGGTGACTTGAGAGCAGTGTTGGGAGCCTCTCCACAACCGAGTTGCCTTCTATGGAGTGTTGCTATTTCTCTGGCAAGAAGTTGCCATAAGGAGTAAGCAGGAAAAAGAACACTGGTGTATAGGACACTTGTAACTTCAGCAGTGTGAGGTTTCCCTTATTACCTACACACCTCCAGCACATAGTTCAGCTGTTCGGTAATAAATTACTCATTATTGCTGCTGTCTGAGTTGGGATGTCTTAGGTGTGTGAAAATGCAGGTAGGTAAAATTCACACCGATGATACTTTTGAACTGCACTGTAAGGTCCTTGATATATAGAAAGTATCCTATTACCCAGAGGGTTGCCATAATCTTGTTTGTTGGTTAAAAAAAGAAAAAAACAGACCTCAACACATTTTGGTTTTGATAATGTTATATGTTTGGGTTGTTTGCTAGAATCGTTAGCAATGATTTGTAATCCTCGGTGGTAACTGCAACATAACCATGGTAATATGATAATAAGCAATGGTGTGATTTTGAAGAAAAATATTTCTGCAGCCAGTAAGAATTTTATTCTAATGTGTTAAACTATGTCTGTAAGAAATACTCAGTTAGTAATTATGTAAATGAGCTGAAGTAAGTTTTGTAGTTTTTGTTAAAGTGAGGTTTCTGGACACAGTCCTGTATGCATTTGTCAGGCCAAAGTAAAAAGTCTTTGATATCAGCAGAAAAGAATGTTAGCTCTGCACCTTAATTGCTGTCTAAGAAAGCCTGTGGCTTCTTGTGACGTTGGTGTGGCTAGTCAGAAATGAACCTAGAAAGGGTAAAGGGTGATAATTGGACCCTCTAATTACAATGCGGTCTGACTGTACGGGAATGCAGCATTTATGTGCACGGAGACTTCCATTTCAGTTTTCTTCATTGTTTTTCTTTTATCGTTTTTTTTTTCTTTTCTTTTGCTTTCCTGTTTTTACTCATCTGTGTATAGCTGGGAAGCAAGATGATCTTTAATTGCTGAGGTCTGTATAATGCTTACCCAGGCACACTATCCATTGATAATTAGTGAAGAAATAAATGTATCACAGGTCCAGCGTCAGATGCGTGCTCGGTCAGTGTCTCCTGGCTGGTACAGCACCGTGTCGTATGGCACGTGAAAAATGCACTGTGCACCTCCTCCGTAAAAGATCGACAGGAGTGGGTTTGGGCTGGGTGGCAAAGTCAAATTACAACCAGAGCTACCTTGGAAACGAAACTGGGAACAGAAAGTCTGAGATATAGCTTTAGAAATCTCTTCCTTCTCTTTTCTCTTCCGCAAAGGGAAAGTGTCATGGGGGAAATAAAGAAACCAGCATTGGAGTAAAAAAAGCAGATAATTCAGAAAAGCCTGTTGTGCTGCCTTGGCTTCTTTTCCACTGTATACAGGCTGGCAAAAATCCTTGACAGAGTTAACTTTAGCAGGAAAAATGCCTTAAAAGAAAAACTAGTATTTCTGACTTTTGAAGGATTGATTTATAACTACTGGTTGAAGGGGCACCTGCCAGTTGTTGTCTCTATAGTGTTCATGTTCACCATGTACAGTGACTGATTCTGGAGAAGGGGAAGCTTTTGTGTTTGACCAATTCAGATGTAATCCAGACCAACCCAACTCTCTCAAGAGTCTCAGAGATCAGCTTGATTTATAAAATTCAGCTTGGTTTTAAACTGGAATAACTCAAGATCAGGTTTGTAATATTTGAATGTACTAAGCTGCTTTGTAAAAAATAGAATGATTATCAAATTTCAGACCCAAATTGTCATTTGGGTAAGGACAGAGACGTGGCTGCTGTTATTTTTCAGAATCCTTTTTTTTACAGGCCAAATGAAAAAAAAAAGAAATTTCAGCATCAGAGGTGAACTTTCCTTAAATCTCAAGGTGAAGAAAGTTTAGCACTTACACCCTAGCTTTTTACTTCTGAAAGCCTCTTAGATTCACGCACCATGAAAAAACACTGTAAAATAGCTTAGGACAGGAAACAGGTGCCGTGTTATAGCCATCCTATATAAATGGGGAGAGGGTGATCCAGTTGTTTCAAATATAATCTCTGACAAACCTTTACCAAGTCATTGATGTCAACTGCTTCTACAAGAGTGTTGTCTCACAATTTTGGAAATATGTGCTCAGCATCTATGATTAATATTAAACTGAAAATAAGGCAATCCTCATCACAACATTCCCTAAACATGTAGTCAAGGCTGAATCTAATGGGAAAATCCACCTAATGAATCATCAGACTTCTTTCCTGAGTCTTTAATTCCAATTTTTGCTACAAAATAATTCTTCTACATATGAGACAGACTAGGATAATAACTCAGTGTTGGAGTTAATTTTATTAAATCTGAGCTGGTCACCATGGATTTCTTTAAAGCCAACAGATATCTAAGAAATATAGTCAATAAGAATTAAGGTTAAATCAATCTCACCATAAAGTAGATAGCTACACTAGGTCAGATGAATTGCTCCCTAAAAGAGAAATGCATATTCCTCTCTGTTGCTTGTAAGAGTCACCAGAGGAGCAGCTGAGCTGTAGATGTCTGCACCCTACACTTGTGCAGCTATCTGGAGTGAATACACTTCACAGTGTCAGAAATGTAGTTTATCTGTCACATCTCCCATTTGTCTCAGGTTTTAGAAACATTCTGTTAGAATTGAATATCTCTGAAGTCTCTGGAATTTCACATCCAGAGGTTGGACCTTTTTGCAGAGTTCCTCCAGAGCTGAAATTTCCTTGTTAATATCATCAAACATTTCAGCAAAATCACTTATTTTTTCAATGCTTTACTAGATTTTGCAAGAGAGCTGTGTAAGATTCTAGTTAAATATGATAATTAGCATAATCTCCAGATCTTAAGACCTGAATACAATTTTTTAAGCATACCTCATTTTTTCCTAATTTTATTTGGGCATGTATCCAGATTTACATACACATACCTATACAGCAGTAAATTTACAGAAATAGAGAATAATAAAAGAGACACCAACTGTAGCATATCTAAAAGCATAAACTCTGAGTTTTATATGTGTGTATATAGCTGTACAAAGGCTATTAGTTCTGTTATTATTTAGAAAAAAAATGCCACGGGAGACGCAAGAGGTATTTGTGTTGGGTAGGGTGGCAGAGAATAAGATGTAAGGAAACTCACCAAATTTTAGGTGAGTCTATTGAAAAACATTACTGAAAGTCAAAGAAGGCAAGTTTTCAAGTTACAGGCTCTTCTTCAGTCTATGGGAAAGCCGAACAAAGGGATCAGAAAATGTATACTTAAAGAATGATGATTCAGAGCTCGTAGGGGAATATGTTATTGTAGCATGAGTGAAAGGTCTGTGGGAAATATTTTCCTTTGGAGACTAGGAAATGCCTGAAAAAACTAAACCACAGGGTGCATTGAAGAGAAATGTTTCCCTGGGTCACCATTCCTTTTACAGAAGGAAAGAGGAATCTATTAAGTCAGGAATGGACGGTAAGATCAAGGGAAATTCATGAACTGGAAGAGAGCCTTTTAGAGCTGTAGTAATGCTCGGGCCTGTGGGCTGCCCTGAAATAGGATTCTGTTTTCCTGAAAACCAGCAATAACTTCATGCAGCTGCTCATTAGATAGTGCAGATACCAAAGGAGAAATTGGAACCCTGGATGTGTTAAATTAACATTTTCCCTCTATTTCCTGCATTTATTTTCCAGATGGCATACTGTTTCCCTATTATGTTTTATTTATACAAGGCTAAGCCCATTCCCCTTACAACTCCATTAACCTTGGTGGAACAACATCAGAAATGATTATGGCCCATTGACTACTGAATCTTATTTGATATTGACTGTTTTCTTTAGGAAGATTTGATTGACACAAATTATTGCAGCAGATGTGTATTATAATTTGTAATAGAACATTTTATCCATTTGAATCCAGATAGCCGTTCTTCCACAGTCTCCATTTGTAATGCCGCTTATTGGGATCTTTGAATCTTTATTGTATCAAATAGCAGGTATTTGTAGGGGCAGCTAAGAGCTGTGGAGGATTAACGCTCAATCCTTCCACACTTAAATATCTTGCTATTTTCATCTTGTCTTAGGTCACCAGTGGGAAAGAATTTGGTCACCTTATCCTGGTACATATTTACAAAACTCACAGAAATGCCATTGAATCTGATGCAGTTATCTCTCTTGCTTCAAAAGGTGACCAGAAATATAATGATAGAAATCTCTTGGACCAGGATTGAGGTACTTTGCAGGGTTGTATCAGATGCTTGACACTGGGCTCCACTACATTTATTTTTCTTTTGTTTTTTTCTGCTCAAGATCTGAATTTCTTCATCATAAATGTTAAATATATATTACATGTGTAGAGAACTTGGCAAAGAGAACGGGATGTGAAATGGACAATGTTTAACATTTGGCTGTTTTGAACAGGACTCGAAACACTAATCATTACTTTAAAAAGTTACAAATACTGTAACAGCTTTTGTTTCAAGAGAGGGAAAATATTTATTCCCTGGTTTGCATGCTTTGAGAATTGAAGGATAAGACCTTATTCTCAGTTACCAAAGCTGGGAAATGCATGACGTGGGGTACATTGAGTAGAAATCAGACTCTCTCAGGTAAGTATGGCTTTGAATATGGACACAACTGGCTTGTCTTCACAGCCAAGTAAACACTATTTCAGGAGAAGAAAACAGCATCCAGAGTGAATGCAAACAGATGTCAGGAGAGAAAGGCAATGCAATGGGGCGGCTGCGGTGCCCTCCCCCGGCACAGACCCAGTGCTCCGCCCCAAGAAGGCATTGCTGGTCTTGGGCAGGAGGGAAAGACAAGCTTTTACCTACAGCTGAGAATCCTCAAAAGTCTGGAAAAACACCATGCTCATGGTAACCTGCTGCTAAGCAGAGCTCATTATCTCAAACCCAGCACTGCCCATCCTGCTGCTGAGTTAGGTGGGGAGCCCATTCCTTCTTGGGGCAGACAGACCCTCCACGGCTCTTGAGAGAAATCCCGAACCCCAGTGTGCTACAGAGGTGTGGGATAATTAGTATACACTACAAGTGATGAACAGTTTTTGACAAATGGCCAAGATGGAAATCAGAACAAAATATTTTTTTGGCTTGATCTGAACTGGAACAGTTTAAGTCTTCTGATTTCTCTTTCACCAAAACAAGAAAAAACTAAGAGGGAAAAACTCTGAAATTATTTTTCTTTGATGGAAACCAAATTATGTCTGATTTTAGTGAAGAGTATTTTTTCCTATTCCTCCCTTTTTTCTTTCTTTTTGACTAACTTTAGCTAAACTTTCTCTTAAAGCATATAAACCAGAGAGAAAATACTGTGTATCATATGAAATGGTCTGATTTCCTCCAGTGGTTATGTTTCTTTTTTTTAGTCCAATCTGCTAATTAACCTGCACCTAAACTCATAGATACTTTTTATTATGGAAAAGATGCCATTTTAGTGGCTTAGCAGCTTGAAGCATTATGTTCTATTCTACACAAGAGAATCATATATATCTCTCCCGAAGCAACCCCCAGCGTACTTGAAACACATGCCTTTTTGCAGGGATAATACCTTTTAATAACATTGCTTAGATACCACCATCTTTCTCTCCTTTCCCATAACACTTATCAGCCTCAAAGGACACATAAATATGCATTACGAAATTTATGGCTATTTCACAACTTATTAAGGCAGCTATTCTCTTTTACTAAAAATCTTTCTTGTACAAATGATTCAACAGGGTTTTCACACTTAAGCTTTCTACGTAGGGTTCAAGTGATTAGGGTTTCTTTGTCAGCCTGCTGCCTGCAAATGGTCCAGTCAGTGTTACATTGCACAGCCCACTTACAACATGAATAGAAACAGAAAATGTTTACACCATTAACAGCTGTATTTGGCCCTACATTATAGATATTACTAAACTGTATATAAAAAAAAAAAAGGCAGCATGTCACTCATGAAGCAACTAGGAAGAAAGGGTTCCATGGATCTGAGACACCTAATAGAAGCAAAGAAGACTACTTAATTGCAATATTTTATGTAATAAAGTATATATGACATTGAGTAACAGGGAACAAACAGTCTGCTTTAGGAAGATGGAAAAGTGATTTTTTTTCCCAGATGTCAATGTTAAAGAAGCCTGGAAGTTTAAGAAGCAGAAAGCAACCATACGTATGAAAACCATGGATAAAATCCTGTTTAAAATTGCTGTAAGAGTGCCTGTTTTCCTTTTGAGCAAGTGCAAACTGGCAAAAGTAAGAATAGGAGTTAACATTACATCTCTGGGTCATACAACTTTAGAGACACTTACTCTTTGCTCTTTACTATCATGAATTTCCAAGTGGCTAAGATACGTTTCAGAGGCTGGAGAATAAAGGTAGACAAAACCAAACAAAAAAGAAAAACAAAGTTTTCACAGAAGTGAAAAATCTGGTGAATATCATAGAATCACAGAATCATAGACACATAGATACATAGAATGCTTTGGGTTGGAAGGGAACTTTAGGTGTCATCTGGCCCAGGCCTCCTGCAATGAGCAGGGACATCTTCAACTAGATCAGATTGCTCAGACTTCCATCCAACCTGACCTTGAATGTTTCCATGGATGGGGCATCTACCACCTCTCTGGGCAACCTGTTCCACTGTTGCACCACCCTCAATGCAAAAAATTTCTTCCTTATATCCAGCCTAAATCTACACTCCCTCAGTTTAAAGCCATTACTCCTTGTCCTGTCACAACAGGCCTTGCTAAAAATATTGTCCTCATCTTTCCTATAGACCCCCTTTAAGTTCTGAAAGGCTGCTATAAGATCTCCCCACAGCCTTCTCTTGTCCAGGTTGAACAACCTCAACTCTCTCAGCCTTTCCCCACAGCAGATTTGTTCCATCCCTCTGTGGGCCACCACTCTTCCATCCACCATCTCTGTGGCCCTCCTCTAGACCCGCTCCAACAGGACCATGTCCTTCTTGTGCTGAGGGCCCCAGAGCTGGATGTAGGACTGCAGGTGGGGTCTCATCAGAGCAGACTAAAGGGGCAGCATCCCCTCCCTTATCCTGCTGGCCATGCTGCTTTCAGTACAGCCCAGGATACGGTTGGCCTTCTGGGCTGCGAGTGCACATTGTTGGCTCATGTCCAGCTTTTTGTCCATCAGTACCCCCAAGTCATTCTCTGCAGGGCTGCTCTCAGTCACATCATCCCCCAGCCTGTATTGATACTGAGGATTGCCCCGACCCAGGTGTAGGACCTCGCACTTGGCCTTGTTGAACCTCATGAAGTTCCCACAGGTCCACTTCTGGAGCTTGTCCAGGTCTCCTTGGATGACAACCCATCCTTCTGGTGTGTCAACTGCACCAGTCACCTTAGGGTCATCTGCAAACTTGCTGAGGGTACACTCGATCTTGCTGTGTCATTGATGAAAACAACAAATAACACCGATCCCAGTACCGACGCCTGAGGGGACACCACTTTTCACCTATCTCCATTTGGACATCAAGCCATTGACCACTACCCACTGGATGCGACCATCCAACCAATTCCTTATCCACCAAACTGTCCACCCATCAAATCCTTATCTCCCCAATCTAGAGAGAAGAATGTTGTGGGGGAATATCACTCCTCCCTGGAGGAGGAAAATGTTCCACCATGTTCTGTCCTTAGCAAAGTATTACCTGTCTTTCTAAAATATAAATATTAGCTAGTGGGAGAGAGTGCCCAGAGCACACTGTGATGCTGAAAATGGAAAGGGGCCTTTGCTCAGGTGCTGCCCTCGTGCTCTGCCTTCAGCCACGGGTACCTGGCTGCCTTTGGACAGCAGATCTATCACCAACACCTCACCCTCTTGGAGGTTGCTCCTCCCTGGAGTGATGTGAGCATTCCCAAGTGAAATGCTGCTGTTGGTGCTATATAACTAGCATGCTTGCCTCACAGGTGAAGTGATTATAAGGTCTCCTCTCTCCATGAAAATCTATGAATCCAGTATTTTATACAGCACTGAGGTAATATTTCTTCAGCAAAATCTCTAACATATTAGCCTGCTCCTGTGGGGCAGAGGCAGGACATTCTTTCATTGCCACCTTTCACAGGAATTGAAGTTTTTGTGCCTTGTAGAAAGCCAAAGCTCAAATCCCGAGTTAATCCTGTTATCTGGTACACCACATAATGCATGAATTGCAGAACTCACCTCCATGCTTTCCTCAACCTGGAACAATTTCAAAGGTTTTAAACTGAAAGAATAGTATCAACTCTTGTGTCTCTCCTTCCGATTCCAAATTCTGCTTGCTTTTCGAGTTCCCTTTCTGTGCTGGGCAACAAGACTGACCTTCTACACTCTGCTAAAATAACCTTTTCTAATAAGATATATAGACATGCATGCAGAATATCATAAAAGCAGATAAGAAAAGAAATCTAGGTGTCCTGGTGGATGACAAGTTGACCATGAGCCAGCAGTGTGCCCTGGTTGCCAAGAAAGACAACGGGATCCTGGGGTGCATCAAAAGGAGTGTGACCAGAAGGTCGAGGGAAGTTCTTCTTCCCCTATACTCTGCCCTAGTGAGGTCCTATCTGGAGTGCTCTGCCCAGTTCTGGGCTCCCCAGTTCAAGAAAGATGAGGAGCTACTGGAGAGAGTCCAGCGGAGGGCTATGAGGATGGTGAGGGGGCTGGAGCATCTGTCCTATAAGGAAAGGTTGTGGGAGCTGGGCTTGTTCAGCCTGAAGAAGAGAAGGCTGCGAGGGTACCTAATAAATGCTTATAAATATCTGAAGGGTGGGTGTCAGGAGGATGGGGCCAAACTCTTTTCAGTAGTGCCCAGTGACAGGACAAGGGGCAATGGGCACAAACTGAGGCACAGGAAGTTCTGCCTGAACATGAGGAAGAACTTCTTCCCTTTGAGGGTGACGGAGCCCTGGAACAGGCTTCAGCAGGGAGGTTGTGGCATCTCAGTCTCTGGAGATATTCAAGACCCGCCTGGACGTGGTCCTGTGCAGCCTGCTGTAGGTGATCCTGCTTCAGCAGGGGGGTTGGACTAGATGACCCACAGAGGTCCCTTCCAACCCCTACCATTTTGTGATTCTGTGAAAATAATAATGAACTAGTATTAATTTTGATCCATAAATCCTGAAGTAATTTTGCTCCAGCATTGCAATAAAAAATCCAAGACAGACTAGCTGCTTCACTGGTTTCTAATGATGCTTTTTATATAAATCAGAATTCACCACTCCTCTTATTGCAAGTACCTCCCTCAGAATTTCAGTGAAGTATAAGTGTTTCAAAGAAAACATGCGGGTGGAGCAGTAGGTTTGTAACAGAAGGGTTAACTAGCCAGAGCATCTGCTAGAGCTCTGTTTTTACTGGAAGGAAGTCAATTGTATAATTTGATGGAGAGCATATATCAAACTATTTTTAAGCACCAAAGTGCTGCAAATAGGAACCTAAGTCCTTTATATAGTCAGTGGAGCAATACAGAGTCCTGAATTAGATGCTCTGGCTTAAATTTGAAAGACCCTACCTCTTTAGAGTCAGATAATATTAGTATTTCCCTGGTCCCTTTCTTGTCCTACTGAATGACATATGTTTGTCTTGGATTTAATACAAAGAGGGTAACCTTAGTGACCGCAGAAAACATGTAAAGGAACAGAACCCACTTTCTTCTTTCTTTCTTTCTTCAAAATGAGCAATAATGACTGACCAGCACAGTTATCCCAAAGCCACTCTCTGTAAAAAGATTCAGAATTATCCCTCTTTTGCTCTCCCTGAGTAAGGGTGGCAAGTAGTCACAATTGCAAAGTGTCTAAATTGTTAGAGAGCAGAGTAAACCACGAAAACATTCAAAGCTAAAATAAATTCCTTGCTATTGTGCCTTCTACTGCAGTAACTGAAAATCTAACCGAGATCTGCTAAGCAAAGCAACGCAATCCAGCATGCTAGAGAATGCATATTGTGAATTGTAATAACAATGGACAGGTGTATGAGAGATTTCTGAACTCAGGAACGTGTCCCTGAAACTTGGCACCTGACGCTCCTGGGCGGGCATCCAGCAGAGAGTGAGGGAGTGAAACTGCTGCCATTAGTTACACAGTGTGCACACTTTCAAATTCACTAGAAACCCAAGTATACTAGTGAAACGTTTATAAATCAGACTACAGCAGCTGCCAGACAAAAGAATATGATCACATTATGTTTGGTGGAATATAAGTGGTCTTTAAAATATAGAAGGGAAAGTCAGATTCACACCAGAGCTCACATCTACCTCTCTTAGTCCTAATGAATAAACAGGGAGCTCGTATGATTAGTTCAGACATATAAGGTTGAAGCCATATAAACAGAAAGACTGAACTGAAGTAATATCTAAGTGAACAGCATAGAAAAGTACCATTAAGTAAAAATCCTAAATGAAAAATAAATGGTATAGAGGTCAATTTTGTGTGTGTGTACTACTTCTTAGAGACTAAGTATCCCCAGACTGGATTACATTCTCCTTTTATTAAGCGGTGTTTGTTGAAATTTTTAACATTTGATATATTTCAAATCTGGCTCATTAGACTATAGGAACTGATTTATTTCAACTACTGTTTATAGACATCTGTGGTTTGGAAGGCTACTTCAGGGTCAGTTCATTCCAGGTTCCCTTTAGAGTGGATAGAGTTACTTTTAGGAGACCATCTGATCAGAGGTAGAGGTGTGTGCTACAACGAGTTTTCTCAAACTCTTTGGGTCAGGTGAATCCCACTCAAGTTATCTGTCTGTCTGAGACAGCATTTTCAGTCATAGTAAGTGTTTTTAAACAAATACACCTACATTTAAAAATAGATTTTCCAGTTAAATTATCTGAACAAAAAGTTCCCGAGGCATTTACAAGTGACTTCCAGATAAATCCTAACCTCTGAGTACTCAAAAATGACCTCTGCCTGTAATTACTGTGATCTTACAAAAGCTGTATCATATTGCGCAGGGTCATTTGCCTTCTGATAGCATCAGGAATTTTCTGATGAATAATATGATCCATAAAGGGGTTTTTGCACTAAGTTAAAAATCATCTTTCATCTCTGCCCCAGTGTTAATAATAAATCAATAAACACAAAAATAACTTGAATAATGTATTGTCATATATGCTATTCATTGAAACCTAACCAAAAATTGTGCGGCTTGTTTAATTTCTCATATGCTTGTGTCTCTCTGGGTAAATCTAAGAAACACTAATATTTAAAGAGTAGTATGGAAATGAGTAGAAATGATGCCTTGGGTACAGGCAAAGGTTGGCTGCAGAAATCAAAATGCAAAGACAGATTTAATGTCCTAACCAGGAACATACTTCAACACATTTTCAATTTTGAATGTCCAAAGGAACTGAAGATGTGCCTAATGTTAAGCGCATGCTTAAACACCCTTCCTGACTGCTAGTATTTTCTTGAGCAGTACATGAGCCTGAATCCAGAAGGAAGAGAGTGTTGCATGTCAAAATGATAAAACCTTACACATATTTTATTCTGTTGTCCTTAGAGCACATAGAGTTTTCTAGGCTTCTGTCACACTTTTATAAAAGAAACACTGGTGGAAAAGAAGCCATCCTAAACCGTAACATGAAAATCCATACTGATGATATAAATGCTGAAGGATCTGTCCAAATAAATCAGTGAGATAGAGGATCACACATCTCTAATCTGTATGAAGTAATTGCATAAACTTTCTTAGAGGGCAAGAATAACAACCCAGAGAATGGGATTGTTCTGATGGGAAAAAATAATATAAAATGTCCAAGATGCAGCAAAGTCTTTGCCATTTGTAAACACTAGGACAGGATCCAACTGGCTCACGTCTTTGTTAATCTCTGCTTCATTCTGTGTGACATTAATTATCTGCATTTGACTGGCAGTCATCTATTCCCAGTTTGGACAGTTTCCCCATTATTATACCAGGCATGTGGTTTGTACTGTAGTCTTGAGGCAAAACTGTGAGCATGTTGGACTAGACTGAAACAGAGTTCTGGCTGTTTGAGTCAAGTATCACAGGAATTTTTGGGGGTTATGTTTAGCCAGACAACTCAAGCTCTAGAAAACCCTTGTAGGAAAAATTACAAAAAATTCCCCAAACCCTGCATTTTAGAATTAAGTGGGTTTTTTTTTCACTTGTGAGCAGTCCATTACAAAGACATTAGCAAAAGCGGATTTTTCCCTCTCTTTCTACCAGAGTACAATGTGTCCCAAGACTTACTCATTATAAAAATGTCAGCACCACAACTGTAGAGCACAATTGTAGATCTCCAACTGACTGCTTGCTCATAAGTATATGGAAATCTATAAATATATGCACATGTATACCCATATACACATATATATGTACAATCATTGCACTTTGCATCATTTTTCCCCAAGGAAAAAAACAAACCACAAAGTAATCATGAGTAGAAAGCTATTTGAAGGAGTGAAGATTAAACCTTGGCATTACAACTAAATGATAATGTTCATATTTGAGAGAGGAGAGTCAGGTAATAGTAGCTTTGAAGGCCACAGTGGGGCCATGCGCACTTGGACAGCGAGAGGAAGCTCAAGACACAAATCTGGAGCAAAGCACACCATGACAGTAGCATACAAAGGAACAGGTTGCTCATTTGAAAGTGTGAAAAAGAAACATGCTGTGTCTGGAAAGGTAAGCATTTGAAAGTACAACAAACATAGCCTTGATTCATTCTGAGTAAGTTTGTAGATAAAAGGGCTAAAGTAAGTACTGTTGCTTTGGAAAGACATTATACCGCTGCGGTGTTAAACAGAATATTAAATACCACCCTAAATGGCATTAAATCAGCACTAAATAGTCATTTCCCACTATGAATATAACCAAATGAGTTTTACCGTATCTGGCTAGAGCATATAAACTATGTCAGTTGTCTAATGAGGATAAAATGAAAAACAATTTAGACACTTAGCTGCCTCCTAGTGCTTTCTCCTGGTTTGATCAGTGTATTCCAGCAGTGTTTTTTCTCTGTGATTTCTGTGCTGTTCCATCCAGTGCTTAAAAGAAACATGTTCGGTGCATGGAGCATATGTTGAGTGGAGAGGAGTGGGATGGTGCAGCAGCCAATGCAGGCAGCAAATGCTTTCCTGAAACCTATTCCTGTTTCTGGGAGTGCCTTTGTCTGTGGTAAGGTAAATTATTTAAAGCCTAATTGTTTGACTACAGATCTAAAACTGACAACTTCCCTCCATTGGATCAGACCTATGGCCCTCTATTTCAGCCCTCTATTTCTTAAAAGGACAAGTAGAAGTCTTGTCAAAAAGGTGCAAGAAAAAGCAATTAGTAGCTAGCCCACTCATAGGTAAATTGCTTTCTACCAAAAGTGTCTGAGGTTGAACTAGAATAGATTAATTCAGCTACATGACTGCATGGTAGGAGGGCAGAATCATGGGCACACTTGAGAAACTCACATTTATATAGAGATCTATATATGAATCAATCTTGCTGGCATACCAGTTAAAATAAAAATCGTGGTTTAGCACCCATCTTTACACCAAAGTAGCTAAAATCATCTTCTTTTGTCAGACCTGGGCAGAGCATAGCCAAACACAAATAGTGGAAACAAATAAATCAAGAGCTAGGAAGTAATGTCAGCCAGAATCTAAAGGTGCAAAATAATCCACTGCACGGTTTACACAGAATGGCATATTTCAGGTCTGGTTGTTCTCAGCTAATGTTAGCTTCATTTCTCTCCACTGTGAAATAAAGTAGATACGGCTGAGACATCTGTTGCTGCAAAATCATGGGTGGTACTCACCTGCCAAAAAGAAGACAGATATTTTTGGCACCATAACTCTCACAGTGCCTTTAGCTAGTGAGGTTGTCTTCAAGGTAACTTAGGTTCTACTAGAACTGATGAATATTAGTGACTGTGGAAGTGGTGTCCCTTTTCCTGATGACTCTCCCTGTTAGGTTTTGAAATTGTGATGCTTTGCTCAAGGATTACCAGAGGAACTGTGCTTTCTGACAGTTTCAAACTACATCACAAGCAAAGGAAGAATGGATATATTTTCCAGGGTTCAATGAAGCTTTTTAAATGCAAGACTGTTCCAAGGTAAAAATCGGTATCTCCAAGCTACATCCATATGAGTTTTCAAGGAAAATGCTATATACAACAAATGATACCTGCAGTGGCAGAATTCTTTGCAGAAGTGCTGAGAAGTGGATAAAACCACAAATTATCAGCATAAAAATGTATTGAAGAGTGTTTGAAATAAATGGAGACATTTTCCTCGACTGCAATAATTGGGTGTAATATAATCTGCAAACATGATCTTTTTTCATACTTGTTTCTAAGGATCCTTCATACAGATACCGTGCTCTCATGCTGGCTCACCCTCCTATCAAACAGATGGATCCTTTCACTTCCAGAAGTGCAAAAGAGTGAGATTTTTTCTGAGAGCCAGATGGACATAAAGGCAGAGTCAACAGCAAAGGAGAAAGTTGGTGGTGTTCTTTACAATTTCTTTTTTGTTTCCAAGACAGTATAAATGGGAAATCCAAGGAAAAGGGCAACTTTAGCAGAGATTCAGCAAGGACATCAGGCGAGAAAAACCCTTCTCTTTGGTTATATGGCTGCTTTCATACACACATGCCTCAGACAGGCTTTACTTCACTTACCTACAGTTTGTTCAGCTGGTGAAATTCCTTACTTGTCCTCCAGTGAGGGTTTGCCTGGAGGCTCTTCTGGATACACTTACGCTATTGCTGAGTAAGCTCACAGCAATAAGATTATCATTAGAAGAGTTTCTCCCATACTAACAGTTCATTGTCTTATTTTCCCCATATGGTAACCTGTCATCTGCGCAGCTTTTTTGCTCCCTCTAAAACATATTTTTTTGCCAGCATATCCATGTTGGACTAGCAGAAAAGATTACTCCATGCTAGATTAATACCCCAGGAATAAAAGAGTTCTGTTAGGCATTTCACGTTGCTGTTAAGAAGACAGATCAATTACAGACATAACTCTGTTCAGAAATACTTCTTCACAGAGACAGAAAATTATTAAGAGAAGTAATACAAGGAATTGAAGCTGATTTCAGAATTCCAAAAGACAAACACTGAGCCTTTTCATGACTTAGTAATATGACTTTTTTTTAACGTTGTTTCTCACTGCATGTTTTTATTTGTTTTTTTCACATATTAATCTCAAGAAAATTTTTTTTTGCATGGCATCTATTCAGCATGTGCTTTTTATGTAATCTGGCCTCTAAAAGCTTTGTAATGAATGGAGCCAAACTCAATAATTTTCTCAGAAAATAAAACTTGATGGAATACTTTATTAGAGATTTTCACTCTAATGGAAGTCTGGTGTGCTCCAGAATGCAGTACTTGGCACATGTAAATAATAAAGCACAGGAGGGATTACGGGCCACTAATTTTATGAAAGTCCACTGGCACGAAGTCTGAAGCTGTACTGCCATCACCAAACTTCAAGAATACAGCGGACTAAAATGTAACACTCATTCTTTTTTTCAGTAGAAACAACTTTTGTGGTAAAGATGTCCATTAAGTCGAAAGATTATGAAGGAGAAATAAGGGGAAATGTTTTATTGTTTGGAGCTGAGAAATTCTGCTTTAAAAGGAATGCTTTTTAAGAAGTTCAGGTATTGGCCAGGTACAAGTGCCCTGGGCAGCCATTTACAAAGGGGTTATAGCAAAACAGAACTAAAATTTGTCTCAAACTGATAGACAAATTTTAGTGCTATAAAGACATTGATAAGAGAGTATGCTTTCCCATAACACTGCTGACAGCAGGAGGACTTTATTCTTGTTTTTTGCTTTGGGGTGTTAGTTTCCTTTTCATTGCTTTCAAAAGAATTGTTCATGCGAGTCTGGGTAATTTACATACCATGGAGTTATTGGTCTCACCTAGACTTTGCAATCCGTGACACAGATTCTGATACAGTCAACCACTCACATAACAGTGAATCTGAAAGTTCATAAGAGTATAAAAATATTTTACACAAAGCAGAGGATCTTCTGATGTATTTATGCAGCTAAAAATGGAAACGGAGGCTCATTCATATCTCCCTGGGATCAGGTAATCTCATGTTTCAGAAAATCCTGCTAGGTACCATTCTGCCCCTTTGAGTACCTAAATATGCCTGAACCATAGCTTAAAATCAAGTAGACATGTAAGTGCTCTGAAGAATAGGTATGGCTTTTAGTTCAGTCCTGTTGGAAAGGGGTAAAAAATGCTAATAATTTTCTGAGGAATAGAGATGTGAATAAAGGTTCATGGGTCCAACCACTTAAATGCATAATATGTAAATGATTACAAAAAAAGATAAGTGCTGAATAATTTAAAGAAATTTTTATGTATATCTGTATATAATGCTTTTCAGGGCTGTATTATATTTTTAAGTTTATTGAATTTTCTTATATCTTGCTAACAGCGGCTAGATGAATAAGACTGGTGTTAGCTTGCTTGGGAGGAGTTTGTAAAAGTGTATTGAGCAATGGAGAGGACATTCTGTTTTTTCTAGTTCACAAGGAAGGGAAATTAGCACATTAGGTCCAATTTCACCTATTCTGGATAAATACATTTCTTGGTTGATTTCAGGGTGTCTTTTTTAATGTCAGTTGCCATAGAAAAATCCAAATATTAATGACTGGAAGATGCCACTGTATTTAAGAACTTTTCCTTCTTCGTTACTAAAAATAGACAATTGCTTTCACATTAAAAAAAACCCCAACCAAACAACAACAACAACAAAACAAACAAACAAACAAATAAAATTCAGGTTGAAATATCTTTGATTTAACATTCCTTTTGAGAAAGGTGCAAGTTTGTTTTTTTTTTATTTTGACTACATTTTTTTAATTGAAAAAAGGTCTGAAATTATGGTCCTAGACTGTTTAAGTACTTGCAGTTTACTGCATGCAAAGCAGGTTCATGGAGTTCAGGAGTCATGTTCCTTTCTCTTTTTTTTTGGTGCTTTTTCCATGGCACAGTGAAATTAAAATAGGCTCTGACAATTCACATTATTTCCAAAAGTGAAGATCTTATTTCCAGTTAGTCTATATATTTAGTTTTGCTCATCACAGTGTCTGATTTTCTAGTTAAGGTTACATCTGTCAGTCTGGAAGTTGTCCTAAAACTCAAAATCAGTTTGATAATCTATGTTGTTATGGCTAACATGACCATTCACTTCTGAGATATTTCAGATGATTTCTGCTTATAAAAAGTGAATTCTTAATTGTGAACAAACCCATAAAAAACAGACATAAAACCTGCCATAAATCCAAAAATGTTCCACCTATATCTATATCCTTAATCAGTTTAGAAGCTTCTTCCCCTCCCTCCCAATATTTCCTCTATTTATTTTTTTTTTGTCCAGGATTTACAGCAGATAACCATGAAATCTTACTGAAATAATTTTTCCTTATTTGAGGAAGCAAGAAAATAGACGGGCAGTATTGCTTTTCAGATGAATACTAGAACATTTTTACTGCATGTCTGAAAAGTGTCTTGAGACAACCTGTTTGAAATTTACCCTCTGGAGAGGTGGGTCACACAAATGTTGCTTTGAACCACAAAGGATATAGTATACTGTATGAAATGGATGATTCATATTTTCTTCTTTTTCTTCCTACTCCAAAATCACTGCATCTCACTGCTTATCTGCTCAGATTTAAGTCTAGTATCTTTCCAGGCAGCTGTCACTTCTTACAGCTGCTTTGAGAGAGTAGTGCCAGTACGGGACTGGGCACAAGCATGCTGTGATTTATAGCAGTAGCAGCCTGGTGTTGGAATTCATTTGACTTAACATGCACCATCTATAAGGTAGGGCCTTCCTCCAGCCTTGTCCTCTAGGACCCCATATTGTCTTTGGAGAAAAGGACACATCTTTAGAAAGTTATTTATCTACTGCTAAAGTGGGTATTACGTAACTGGGGAAAAAAAGTGCTCCTTTTCCTTCAGCTGCAATGAGAAGTCAGGCAGTTGTCCAAACCAGTCACATTGCTTTTACAAGGCTGAAGTCTGATGGAATGGGTACAGACTTTTTTCTTATTCAGATAGCTAGGAGTACATACTAACTGCTCTGACTCAGAAGTGAGAAATTACCTGGAATTATTGGGTGAATATCTCAATTCAGAGCCTACTTGAATCATATTAAAAATAAGAACTCACCATGCATGGCCACGCAGGAGAATAAAGTTGCATTTGACTTCCCTGAATACAACCATGATGACAGTGAGCTGTGAGCAGACCAAAGCTGCTTCTTTTACAGAGGCAGGAGTAATGTTGTTTTCTTTCCCATAAATTGAAGTAGCAAAGTAGCCCATGAGGCCCTTCCATCTTCTTGATTGATAAGCTCAAAAAACGTTTCAGCTGTATTGATCTCTTTTATCTGCTAAATATGAGGATGTGCATCAGGGGAACGTTGCCGGGGGAACAACAAAGTGTGAGGGATGAACAAACTCTTCTCCGTATGCTGTGTAGCAAAAGGATGGAGCCAGAAGTGCTTCTACGTTTATTGCACGCTTGTCGTTGTTGCAAAATATGGAGCAAAAGGGGACGCAAAGTTTGTTATCAGCATGCTGGGAGCTGAGACAGTTATCGACCAGGCCCCTATGTTTGCATTATTCTGAAGGTTCAGGACAGCCTTTACTGAGCTGGTGCAATGCACACAAAGGACCTGAGCCAAGTCGTGGAGCTGATTATGATTCTGTCAACTTCAGAATGCTTTGGAGATGGTGTTTAGAGTTTAAGTCATTCCTGTTTACTCCTGTAGTGTTCAGAAGGGTAAAGAGTGAGTTGTGAGTTCTGCACAATGCACTCCTTGTACAGCAAAAAGAGGTAGTTCTGAGTTAATTATTTCTGTCTTGCCCTGAGACACCAAAACAGTCTGTTACAAGTTCTTCTGTGTCCTTCCTCCACCCTTTCAAAAAACCTAGCACCGTTCTTTATTCAAAAGGTGCAGGGATGGTATTTCAGAGTGATTACTATCCAGTGGTCATCTGTGACAGCCTATAGCCTGCTATTATTTGCAATTTAAATCCATCACCGATATTTCATGACTGCATCTGCAGTTACTCTGGCTGAAGTATGTTTAATTGCTTGACTCACAAATTCTGTCTTGTCAACAAATACACATTCTCAGGCCCCATTATACTTCTAGTGGTGTTGCAGCTTGCTTTCTTTTTCATTTGTTCTGCTGCAGGAAATCAGAGTTTACTGTAAGATGTCCAGTGTTCCTGAGCAATAAAGTCATAAAAGAAGTTAAAAAGGTGATAACCAGAAGAAATTCTTTGCTGGTAGATAGGTTATTTAAAAGAAGGCAATGGGCTTCATTTCCACTTAAAGAGATGACGTTTTCTTTCGTATTAAAATAAAAAAGAAGTCTCTTGGCCAGTGCAAGGCTTCCCTGTGCCACTATCCTCCAAAGCAGACCTAAATTTAAAAATGTATGCCATTACAGATTTCTCTGTATGAGTATCAGCCTACTGTTAAAAAAGTTCTCGAATGTACCAAAGTTTAAGGTGTAGTATCTATGTTTCTCTTTCCTAAAATATGACAGTACTGGCAGTTGCAGTCATTGGCTTGTTTTCAGAGTTAAAACTAGAATTTGTGTTTTTTCACTTGAGTTTTAAGCATAGTTTAAATGATAAATGGAAAGGCCATCATTTACAAGTTATTTGTGGAAAACAAGAGTACAGAGACCTTCAAGAGGTTTTCTAGTCCAGTGGCTGCCAGCTGATGGACCATAGGACATAAGAAATAGTCCAAAAAAATTTTGAAAATACCCAAGCCCTCCTTATAAACTCAAGTAATCAAATGAAAGAAAACATGAAAAGTTACAATAATAACTGATGACTGAAATATTTCTGATTACAAATGAAGGTAAATACGGAAGAAACATACAATATGTTCTATGGCTTTATAGAAAAAAATATTGCATAGCTCTTAAATGCTTTTCCAAACATTTATGTGATACTTAGATTGACTGGATAAAGGTCTCAAGCTGCGGCATTTTACTGCCTAACTTATCTTAAAGGTCTCCAGTGATGGGATTTCCACAAATTCTCTGAGCAATGTGTGCCAGCGATTCAACATTTCCTAGTAGACATAACCTACACCTCTCACTGCAACTTGACTCCATCACTTGTTGTTCTATGTCTCATAGATATGGAGCACATATTATTCCCCTCCCCTTTTGCAACAGCCAAAACTGAGCACAATATTCAAACTACTCATGTGGCTAAAAATATCTGTTTAGCAAAATGTAGCCAGAAATCCTCATCTTGCATCTCATAAGCCTAGTACTGGCATTTGTCTTAGTGGGGCTACAGAGGTGATAGAAGATGAAAGGTTTGAAACCTAATTAAACAGAAACTACTCATTCAGAAATAAACAACCTACTGCCTTTATAGAATGATTCACGTTTGCTGGAGAGAAGTGGAAAGGTCTCAAATCTACTCATTTAAAACTTTTTCAGAAACACCACTGTGTTGCCTCTGGCAATATTCTTATGACTGTATATATATTAATATAGATTTTTATTTCAAATTACTTCCTCTTCTCTCTAATTGTGTCCTGCAAATTTTTATGCCAGGTAATTGCTTCTCTAGACTCTTAGAAAATCGTCAGGTTTTGTCTAAAAATATGTTTAATTGTAACTTTGCCGAAACCTTGCTTGTTACTGAAAAATTAATCAGTAGAATCAGGGAACTAATTTTAATGATGATTGCTATTTTAATGGGAGAATATTTTTAGCTAAATCTAAAATGCAAAAAGGCTTTATGGTTTGGTGGAACTTTAAGTGAGTACAAAACTGTAATACATCTACCAAGCACAGATAACACATTATCTTAATTCAAATTATGAAGGTATTTATAGAACAGACCAGCAAGTGGCAGTACATGTTGTGCATAAATCATGAATGATAAGACTAAAATCTTTAAAATTAAACTAAATAGACAGTCAAACAAGCTTTCATGTACAGTCTTACTCATTTTAACTGCCCTGCCAAGATTTGTAAATGTTTCATTCCGCGTGACCTTATTTGTTTTCCTGGAAATAAGAAGTATCTCTCAATTTTAGGAAAGATAGGAAACAACTCTCCTGTAACTGCTGGGATACATTTGTGTCTCAGTTAATCAAAATGTATGTACTGTAAGCCTAATACTGGCTCAGAGTGGAAAATGGAATTTTCCACAGACCGTAGTGTTATGAATTGCCATGACTCATAACATATTCCAATAAATAATCACTGCCTATGGGTAGTGTATTGTAATGGATGCAGAATGCCTACTCCAATAGTCTTTGACCCTGGTATCTTTTGTGTGAATTCCGTTTTATGCAGTTTAATTTCATAGTTGAAAAGTTAGATGAAACCATAATATTTACTATTATAGATTTGTTCAAAGTCAGTGTAATATATTGCTAGGCAACATCCACCAAGGAAAAAGGAAAAAAAAAAAAAAAGGAATGTTGCCTTCATTCAGTGAGTTAGCTAAGAAAACAAATATTAAGTGTGTATGTTTTGATAATATACTAGTTTAAAAGCACTGGTTATATTGGTAAATCTTTCTAAATGGCAGTATGTTTTTTTCCTACAGAAATATTTAGATGAATGTACTGTTTGACTGTAGTGACTGATGCTCTTTGAGGTGAAAATAATCTCCATAACCTAAAGACAGATGTAGCAAGAAATAACACAGGGAACCACTGGTATTTTACAAGAGTAGATCATCTCTGACCAGAGAAGCCACCAGTCTGGGTGAAGGTGGAATATTTGTCTGGAGACCCTTTTAAACCTTTCTCTGCCAGTTTAGGATATTAGCCTGAGTGGTAAATATTATTGTGTGCAAATCAGAGTGTTGGCACATTTATACATTATGTGTTGAATGAGATGGGCAATCTTTAGTGTGTAGCTTTCATGTAGAGGTACAGAAATAGCTTTCCTTTTGCATCCCTGTTCCTGGGGTAGCTGAGGATCATGGCTCCACTTGTTTCCTGTGTAAAATAAGACTATCTGTGTGAAGTAAGACCATTCAAGCATCAGGCTGAGGCATTTATTAGTGAAATACAGTCAAAATTGACTGAAAAATTATGAACTACATTGTCTGAATTTCAGAAACATTTTCTTGTATGTTTACGTTACATTTGCAAATGGACCAGAAGCAGTGGGTGGTGTCATTCCCTGATGTAGCAATCCAGAGTGGAAGGAACGCATTCAGGTGCAGGAGAGCTAAGATTCAGCCCCTTTTCTGACTAATGGGGTTTATTTCTCTCTTTCCCCCAGAACAGTGTCTTCTTAGCTGTGCTTTAGCCTATTTTTAGGTGTGCTCTCAGGCTCTTCTTCTAAGGATATTCACCTTTTCTTGGAATGACTTTCAGGAAGGCAGAAAGAAGAATCACAGCTTTTCATCTAACAAATGGAAATCATTAGACTGAGAGGGTCATTCTTATTTGCTTTCTGAATAAATATGTATCCCATGGAAAAGGAAACATACCCAGAGGGAGGAACAAAGAAACCTGCATATGCACAAGTGTACTGAGTATATGCAATTTCTCTGTGCATTTAGAGATTTAAATCCCTGTCTCACAAGCTCTTAGTAGAAGATTCCAAGAACTGGATGATGGGAGTGAGATTTGAGAGAAAGAATTCTTGCTGACTTCTGCTGGAGATACTACACTTAGTGTCAAAAAAATACTTAAACAGTACCTGAAGGCATGCCTATGAAGTACAAAGCATAAAATATAAGCATCAGGACATCAATGTTCTGTATTGAGTCTTGCCCAGCCTGGCTGAGTAGCTAAGGTAAGGCTGCCTGTCTTGTCTGGTGCTTAGGAGGTTCTTCTCTGTAAAGACTATTAAGAAAACCTTTTCTGCCAAGTTATTTCTTAGCCAGTCTCTTCTCAGCCTCTACTATTCCATGGGATTACTCTACCCTGCTTGCAGAACTCCGCACTTTTTCTTCTTGGATCTCCTGCAGTTTCTGTTGGCCTGGTTCCCAAGTTTATCAAGGTCTTCTGAATAGTTGTGATTTTATGAGATTTGTTGGTCCCAGGGCTGCGTCTGAACAACATCAGAAACTATCTCTGAATTTGAGGTTTATAGCTTGTGCTGAAAGTTCCTGAAACGCTGGTATCTTTGTATTCTCAACTTTGCTATGCAAGTTGAAGCTACAGAGCCTGAAAAACTAGGAAGGCTGTCTTGAAACAAATTTTACAATATCTGCCTCAGAAGAGGAGATACAATTTTCTTCCTACCTAACCTAAGAAAAAAGCTGGGGTTTCCCTTTTAACTCATATTTCCAATTTGTCATATGAGCTTTCTAATCAAAGGGCTGTTATATAAAAGTTTGGCAATATCATGCATGTAGGTGCATTCAGAGTATTTCTAATAATGTAGACTCTTCCAAGGCCTTTTAAGATCCCACAGAAATAAAACAAAAGGAGGAGATCTAGATGATCAGGCCAAGAATAAAATTTTATTCACAGGAATATTTACCTCCATGTTGGTTGTTACTCCATTTCAGTTGTTAAGGAAGTTAGGAAAGGTTTAGGCTTTATTTGGCTATGTCTTCTGATTGTGAGTCTCTGAATTCCACCTCAGCTGCACTTCTGTTGCTTAAGAGTGATGCTAGATCTTTGATCAGGAACTTTCTAAAATTGAAATTTAGTTTTATATCAACCAATTCCTGAAGAAATTGCCCTTGTTTTTCTGGGGCTGTGTAGACATCCATCTATTCCTACTGAAGACTTGGGCTAAAAGATATCATCTAGTCTTCAATGACTATATTTAGTGAGTTAGAAAATGTCAACATAAATAAGAATGAGAAAAAACTAATGCAGCTCTGCTTAGGGGCTTATCATATCCCTAGTTACAAAACACTGGATAATCAGTTACCACGGCTGTAACATCATAGTGAATATTCCGGTCTTTCAGAACAGAATATTTACAGCACCACAAAAATTTTTCTGCACTTGCTATTGCTTTTGTTTCCTCTTACAAAGGTAAGGGAATCCCCTGAGTGTGTGGTAACTGGCAATATTTATTTTGGGATACATTGCAGATAGTACATCCAGGTGGTGTTTTCTGATTCAAAGCTGAGGTCAATAAAAAGTAATGGAATACATTAGCAAAGTCTTGGCCAGATTCTCTCTGCGCCTTTAGGAACCTGAATAACACTTTCCTACTGGTACAATATCTTCTTTGTTCTTCCTTGCCCGGCCTCTACCCATCCTCTTATTACATGGTAAAGGAAGTTTAAAAGGAGAACATATCCTCCAGTTATTTTCCTCTGGAACAATGGTGTGATAGGGAGAAAAATAAACGATGTGAAGGGGAGTGGAGCAGAATCAGAACAACTAAATGGAACAAGTTTAATTTATCTGTTAAGATTCCTTCCACAAGGAAAAGGAGATAGGCTAAAATGTTTCAAATCAATGACGTAAAAGTAAGGAGAAAGTACAATAAATTCAGGAAAAACAATAAACAATACACAGAACACATTCAGAATGTACATTTTCTGGCAGTAATGACAAAGGTATGTGATTACATTTAACCTCCATTTTTTTCAGTTTAATGTAAAATGTATCTTTCTATTCAAGGTTGAGTTCTCCTAGTGTGGTAAGTTGGTGGACAAGAAACAAAAATTATAAACTGAGGATTCTTTCACTAATGAGAGACTCAGGAACAATCCACTACTTTAACAGGAAAAATAGGAAGCTAAAGATACAATCACAAATACTAACAGACCTCCACAGACAGCTCCTGAGGCTCGTGCTGTTCTCATTCTTGCAGTACTCAACAATTGTTATGTGAGCTCTCAATAAGTCATCGTCTGAAACATTTTCATCAAGTATATTCAGCAAAAAAATATGAAAGCGAAGTAAAATCACAATTAGCTGAACAGTGTGATTCATGAATCAAATAAAAAGCAGACAAAAAATGACATCCTTTAGGTCAATATATAACAACTGCAGTAAAGTCTGTGCTGTTTTCAGCTGAAAGAAAAATCAAGGCCTAGGAAAACTAAATTGCTGAAAGGTAGGAAAGAAGTTATTCTGAGCCTCTAAGTATAGAAATTTCTCCTATGCTTTTTTATGAAAAGAGGCAGCAGAGATGAGCTGCAAAACATCACATTTGCTGGAGTAGGTCTAAGGTCACTGAAACAAGGCAAAATAAATTAAAATATTATAAGAAAAGCAAAAGTAGGAGAAAAAGATAATTATACAAGTGATTAAGATAAATAATATTAAATATTTCAAGTATGCAAAGATCAAAAACTCAACAAAAAAATGCCCTGCTTCTAAAAGACAACAAAGAAAATTTATTAAAGAGAATATTCAGTTAAGACCGAGATTAATCATTTTCCTTGTTGTTCACAAAAAGGCTTGAGAGATGCTACCAGAAGCAAACATATAATTGCCGAAGGGAGAAAGAAGATATACTAGTTTTAAGAAACGTGCATGGTGTTGGAATGTTTTTTCTCTGGGTCAAAAGTAGATTTTTCAGAAAACTATAGGAAAGGTAAAAGACAAATACAGCCATTACCAGCCATGAAACGGAAGACAGACAACTGCATTAAGCGCCCACTTGAACTTGGAAAACTTTATGTCATGTTTAAAATGTCAGCTTATGAAGTACATCAGATTGTAATGCTTTTTAATTATAAGCAGATCTTTGCCTCCATGTACTCAAAATGGAATGGGGATTTCATTTAGGTGTGTACATTTTGTCTCCAAAATTTGTCTATCCATTTAATCATTAATTTCAGTGAATATTATAAAAACGTCAGTGAGTAGCAGAAATAAAACAGGAAAAAACACTTCTTTTTTATCAAGTGCCAGAGGAGTTTTCTTAATTAAATCCCACTGCATGATTATTTAGATGCTAGCATTTTGTAGGGAAGAAAGATACAGGGACTGAAGTAGACACATATTTAATTTTTTTTTTTTTAATTTGCCCCTGGAAGTGCTATATTACTTCAAGGATGTAGATTATCTTGTTACATTAGACTTCTAGACATATACTGTCTGCTTCTTGGGTTTCCTCAGTATAATAAGAATGTCTTGAATTTCTGCAGACACTCCAGTACCGTTCTTCAATTATTTGGAATGTTACTTTAAGTGACTGGCGAGTTTTTAGGAAACCCACATTCTAGTTAGGTAGGAATTTAAGAAGTGGAAACCAAAGCATGATCAGGTACTTGAAAGCTTATCTCATATCTTATTCTCAGGGGTACACACATAGCTGTTCAAACTGAACAGACGTATCAAGCATGTGCCCATGGAAATGTTAATACAGGTATTTTAATACATGGAAAATGTAGTAAAAAATCATAATTGTGCACTGGTAATTGTTTGTGGAAATGCCAGCAAACAGATGAATACAGATTAGTGTGAACCGGATTCTTGCCTCTCTTTGGAAAAATATGGCACAAAAAAATTAGATCTATGATGAAATTATTACAGAAAAATTATCAAGTAAATTGTAATTATATGAAATAGAGCAGAAATTGAAGCCTGTTTTAGATAGGTATGATACAATAGCAGTCCAAACTGTTCACCATCTACCATGTCAGCTGCAAACTTCCACTAATGCCAGCGGTGTAAGATAAAACTCCTGAAGCTTAAACACTTAAGTCAATATGTTGCTAATGATCTATTTGTGTGGATAGCAAACGAGCTTAGATGAGGTGACCCCTGAAAAGCCCCTTTATCACCTCTCATCTTTTTTACTCTATAATCCAATGTCATGTGAACAAAGAGTCATCCATAAAATGAAAAAATTTATGAAAAGAGGAACAGGGAAATCAATAAAAATGTAAGAAGGCAACAAAAATCAAAATTTCTTATAAAAGGAAAGGCTGGGGAGATACAGTAAATACCTTAAGCACATCAATAAAATGAAATGTATACTTCAAAATAAGAACAAGAATAAAATAAAATATAATATTAAAGCCATATTTCAAAATACAGATTTGAAAACTGAATGCATTCCTGTATTTTCTGTTAGGCCCCTAAAAATGGGATTGACTAAATTTAGTGCAACTTTAATCCCCCCAGAATAAATTTTGGTTTTTGTTTGATGAGTGGGTTTGTTGTTTTAGTCTTGAGATGTTTTTTAGTTTCTTGTCTGTTTGATTCTATTTGGTTTTGCCATTTGGATTTCTTTGCAAGCATTGTGTCTGTAAAGATTGACATTAAAATATAAAAGCTGAGTTTCATTTACAACGTCTTACTGCCAGGTTCTGCGGTTATAGAAAAATGACAACAGTACAGATAAAGTGCTCGGCCTTGTGGAAGTCAACACAAAAGTTTTGACTTCACTGCAAGTACTAAGTTTGTGGTAAAAGCACAAGACCTGGCAATATCAGTGTGCCTGGATAGTCTTTAAGGTTTTTTGGTTAACAAAGATCTCAGTTTAAACTTGCAGAACCTAAATATCAGTGAGGTGTATTAAGAACTGGCTGAATGGCAGAACTCAGAGGTTTGTCATCAGCGGCGTTGAGTCTAGTTGGAGGCCGGTAACTAGTGGTGTCCCCCAGGGGTCAGTACTAGGCCCAGTCTTGTTTAACTTCTTCATCAATGACCTGGATGAAGAGTTAGAATGTACCCTCAGCAAGTTTGCTGATGACACCAAACTGGGAGGAGTGGTAGATACACCAGAAGGCTGTGCTGCCATTCAGC
>Ga0065711_1030042_pt1 | contig 33947 bp, 12 predicted proteins | sample Hoacrofraction12_FD_59098 | JGI IMG/M metagenome (GOLD analysis project Ga0065711, IMG submission 59098) | Hoatzin crop microbial communities from Cojedes, Venezuela - Epithelial fraction 12 v2 (version 2) | ecosystem: Host-associated > Birds > Digestive system > Esophagus > Crop | place...
CCACCACACCTCCCAGTTTGGTGTCATCAGCAAACTTGCTGAGGGTACATTCTAACTCTTCATCCAGGTCGTTGATGAAGAAGTTAAACAAGGCTGGGCCCAGTACTGACCCCTGAGGGACACCATTAGCTATAGTCCTCCAACTAGACTCAGCGCTGCTGATGACAACCCTCTGAGCTCTGCCATTCAGCCAGTTCTCAATCCACCTCATACCTTGTTTTTGGAGATCCTTGTATCATACACACACATGCAGAAGCACCTAACTAGCAACTTCAAGTAATCTTTCATCAAGAATTTTAATTCAGGGTCCATGATATCATATTGCAAGTGTATTTAACTAATAGGAAAGATTGAGTTGATTTTATGAAGGTCTTAGATACCATAATATTCAGATGGACAGGGGAATGACACACAAGGACTTTTCATCTTCTCATGAGCTAAAAGTAAATGACAAAACAGTTTTACTGTGACCTCGAACAGAAATTATGCAGTCATAAAGATCACTAATTTTCTGCATTGGAAAACTTAATATGTTTTAATGCATTTTCCATGAAAACTAGTTAATGAAGAGAGTCCTGAAAGGTCTTGTGTAAGCATTTATTGCACTAATGCTGTCTCAATGGATGTGGATGTCCTGGAAAACTCGTTGTCCTTCTCTGATAGTAATAAAAGTTTGAATTATCTTAACTAACCTCAATGTGAGTACCTATGCATCTATAGCCATTGGATGAGAACCAATATGCTCACCGTGGTGCAGGATGGAGCACAGGTTGGGCAGGCAGCAGGAGGTGACTTTGTTATTAAGCGTTCTCCTGGAATAACAAATTATGCCTAACAGCAGTTTTAGTCAAAACAAGCAGCTTGACAGTCCTATCCATTAATTAGCAACTGATGAGCAATTCCAAATAGCATATATTTGTAAAGGTTAGTACTGATAGTGAAAGTTTATTCTGTTCTAATGGAGTGTCATAAGTGCTTGATACATTTGCCATCACCAAAATAATGTTACACTAGAAGACCTACTAGTATGGACCTTATTCATCAGAGACCTATACGCCATTCTTTCTGGAGAGAGCACTCTGATAGCAAATTGAGGTTTCTCAAATTTAAAATATGGATTTCCCATTAAATTTTCAAGTAAAATTAATGGAAAAAGATGTTTGCCAATATACTTAAAGTGTTTTCTTTCTAAAATGGATCAATGTTATTATATTAAAACCAGACCATTTTTAATCAAACATTTTTAAACTTGTCAGTAGTTACTTGGATTATGAAATGAGTAAATATTTGAGGGTCTTTGCTGTCTGTCTTACATTAATGTGTTAATTGGAATCATTTCATGTGCAGTTTCTGCAAGGTTACATGTCCGTGTACCATAAGCTTGAGTGATTCTTTGCTCCTTTGTGTTTCTGCTTTGTTTAATGTATCAGTAATAGTAACACTGCAGTTCCTCCTAAATTTTACAGCAATGATGCTCAGAAGGCAAACATGTCTGCAGTAGCTAATATTTTTTTAAAGAGTAAGATATCATCAGTGTGTGCAAGGTGGATTCCGTTGTTCTGATATCTATTTTTTTCTAGTAATCTGAGTTTGCTGCTTGTGCAATTACTGACTATACCTTCACAAAGAAATGGAGTTCGGCCAGCAACAAGCACTGCCCCATGATCATCTGTATCATTTAATTATTTGCACTTTTACTAGAACAGACTTGGCCTGAGCCAAATACACAGTCCCAAACAGCTTAGTGGTATGATCAGAGAGACAATGTGGAGGTCAGTAAAGGGTGTGGATGAATCCAGCCTGTTTGTTGGAAGAGGGAATTCTAGCCAGCTAGACTTGAACTATGCTCCACCGTTCGATTTCAGGGTTAGGGAACATTATTCTGCTATTAGAAATGTGCCACTAGGTTAGAAAGGACAGGACTAGAGCTGTAGTAAGTCTAGGGTAAACTGTTAATTTCTATTCTGACAAAAGTTAAAAGGAGAATAAGGGGGCAAAACTGCTCTAAGCTGTCTGTGACCAATGAAGAGGATTTCTGCAGAGCAGGGTCTATGGAGAATAGCCAGAGTGATCACCAGGAATCCAGTATCAAAGCCTGCTGTCTCTTGTGGGCTACAGCTGTGCTGAGTGTGTGGGAGGCAGAGCTGACATTGCCTGTACTGTGGACATTTTAGATGATAATGGGATCTGGAAAGCCTGTAAACATTTTATAGCCACGCTTAAAACTTGCCCATTTTGCATCAATGTGTCTAGCCCTGCAGCTGTTTTGAGGCATAACTGAAACATACCTTAAGGAGCTGAAAGACCACCCAGGGATACTCCAGTTCTTATTCTAAACTGGAGGACCTTGTACTCCAGCCAAAATCTGCTGCCGATTCTGCAATTTATTTATCTTGTCCATTCTGGAAGGAACTAGAGCAATGTAGATTAAAGGCAACAGAAAACCAGATTTGACTGTTGTAGATGAGTGTATTTACAGTTCCAAGGAGGAACCTGCAGGGTTGTGATATGCATTGAACAAGTACTGAGGGGACAGCCTCATCCACTACCAAAAAGTCTCTAATTCTGGAATAAAAAGAGGCATCTCTTTTATTACTTAGATTATCTCCAACATGGTTAAGGGGAAAAAAAAAAAACACGTAAAGAATATCATAGGCAGTTAACCTACACTGGAAAACGGTGCGAGTGAAATGGAATTGACGATGTAAAGCCTGACTCAAACACAAGCATCAGTATTGCAACTCCTGCAAAAAGTGCAGTGAGATCATTAATAGCCAATATCAGTCAGAAAGGACTGCAGTTCCAAACTGTATTAACAGTGAGCTTTTCCACTACTTTTGTGATATCCAGCATGTCCTGAAGAGGATCTAGTGACTCACTGCAGGCATGTTATGTGTTGGTTTTTGGATGTTCAGATGTTAATTTTCAGGTAGTGACTTAATATTTTGCATTAATCTGTATATCAACATGCACCAGTGTTCACAAACATCCTGTTAAAGTTATTCTTCATCAGATAACAGAAGTACTACTAAACAAGTTACTTTTGCCTTCTGAAAGGAAAAGCTACTTTGAAAAGGTAAAGTAATTGTCACCTACATGTTGGTTATATCAGGTACTTCCTCTACAGGTATGCTTAAAAAGTATTTTATATATTTGGGACATCCATACACCACATAATTTCATGTACACTAATGTTGATGAGTGTCATATATTCAGAATACAGCTTACTCCAATGTTTTTAGATGCCAGTTTCTGATTTTTTTTCTTATTTTCTATAAGAAGCCTAGAATTGACAGAAGAATGTCTTCACCGTAAAGGATATACACTTTTCATTATTTACTTTGAATAAATATAAGGCCTAAAGGCAGCTTAATTTCTGGCACTTATTTAATATTCAGTCAAATATGGTGAATCCAGCTCTACTCAAGAGAAAAGAATAAGTTTTAGAATGAAAAGGAAGAATGAGTATGATTTTTGTCAGGCAGTCTACTATCTTTAAGTCAGTCACGTTGCCAATGCTAGCAATTAATCTCCTGTCAATTAGTTCTATAAAGACACCAAAGCTTTCCAATTTTTGAGACTCCAGTTAGCATGGGAGATGCATTACTTCTGTCACGTGTGAAATAAACTGTTTCAGAGAGATAGTTAATTTCTTGGCTTTAACTTCAACTCTAGAAAATTAGGAATGTCCTGTTAGCTTTGCTTTCACTAGCATACATGATATTTTTAATTTCTATCAACAATTCTTTTGATGGTTATTAAAATAAGAATTCATCAGTGTCAATGTCATGTGTCTGCATTTAGAAATTTGGTGCCAAAAAGTGTATATTCATTTAGTGCAATAGTAAATCTTTCATAACCAAGACAACTAACTTTAAAACGATTCATCGTTACTGGAGAAGACAAATATCTATGGGATTTTCTCAAGTGACTGTGGTTGGGGTTCAGTGGGCATGCATATTATAAACCAAGGTCTGTGCAGGCTTGTGCATCTCATCATTTTGACTTACGATCAGCCAAGACTGAGTTGGCAGATCACTTGTACATACATGTATCTACATGAGGGGGAGCCAAATACAAAAAATGCTGGAATCTCTCCAGACCAGGAATCGTTGCGAAATGCAGTTAACACCTCCCTCTCAACACGAGTTATAGACTACATATTGCCTCAACTCCAGCCCTATTTGTGAAAGATAATCAATGGTAAATCCACCTTACCATAGACTCTTTAACGTCAACAGGGGCAATCAATAATTGTCAAGTCATCCATCACTAATGGCTGTCCATCATCCCAGGCTCAGGAGTACTCTGGGAAGATAACACAGGTGTAGCCAGAGGGCCTTTTTGTCAAGAATGATAAGACATTTAAAATTTCATCATTCGTATTGCAGTTATGAAGAAACTCTCCAGTAAGGGAGCATTGTTCCAGGTGTGCATGTGTAATAGACCTGGAAACACACCAGCTGTTTTCTAGGTACTCCCCCACTCTACCAGTACTCTCTGGTAGAGCTTTAAGCTCTATGCTTAAAGACCTTTGGTTTTAAACAGAAGGTGCTTAAAATTCACCTGCTTGTCATTCAAATTCACAGCGCATGGGCTGATATTGACAGGTGTTGGATACCCCAGCATTTGATCAGATGGTCCTAGAGGTAGAGATTCAGACTTTATGTCCACAGTAAAAAGATTTCTTCATAAAACAACCAAAATATTGTTGCAGAAAAGTGTCAATTTACGTCAGTTCTAAATTTTAGAACAGAAGTTTGAGAAAATTTCAAAGTGGCTTATCTTGATCTCTCAAAATGAAGAGTTCATTTTCTCATGAGAAATAACATTTTTAAAAATATAAATTAGTTTATACTGCAAGTAAAAAGTTTAAATTGAAATATTATACTTGGAAATTAGTAAAGCAGTTCTTTTACTTTGACCTGAAATGTTTGGTTTACAATTCTAATTTGAGAAAACCACTAAGATTTTCACTTGAAGTTCTGTTTCAGGACTTTTTTTTTCCTCTTTTGTCACGATGTTTTCCACCCAACTTTCCTCTTTGATCACGAGCTGGAATTTAAGCAGCAGTTTTGGAAAACCTTCACTCCTGAGCATTCATGTGGTGACAGTTTCTTGAACGTGAGTGGTGTTGTTGAGTAAGACTAAATGAAATATATCTATAAATTAAATTTCAGAAAGCATAAATCATATTAGTGTTTGTGCAACTCTCCATTCCACAATGGAACTCAAGTCTGTGCCTAATAACCCCAGTGCAGTCTTTAACCTTTCCTGATGAAATGCCAATCAGTCATGCTAAACGGAATAGTGGACAGTCATCAGATGAGAATAAATGCGCAGTATGCTCTGGAATAAGATGATCAAATTTGGTTTAATCTGTGACATCCTAATGGATTAAACCACTTTATAACCTGTGCTGAACATAGAAAGGGTACTTCTGCAAACTTAGGCTATCATTTTTAAAATGCCAATTGGGCAATAAAGTAGTTGTCTAAATGAGTTCTCCTCTTCTTATGGAGCTTAATTTCTAATAAAAGAAATCATGAATTCCTCCTAAACAATCCTCAGAATCGCTATTGCTTTTAATTTTTAATGTTAGTGGGAATTGATCTGAAAGCACATCAGAGACTCGAGGAACCTTTTGACTGATACTGATGGGATGTTGATCAAGGATCTGGTATGCTTTTTAACATCCATCTCTCTTCACCTAGCTATATGCTGAAGTATGAAAGCCAACCACAGTCCTTAAGCAGATATTGGTACATGAATGTTTTTTCTCTCCTACTGGAGGCCACATTTCTATACAAAAATATGCATGTATTGAGGTTTCTGAAAACAGAAAGAAAGCAACTGAGTAGAGAATGGGAAAAAGTCTGTACCTTCCAAGGTGAAAGTATGTGGTGATCACCTTTAAATAAGCAAACCTTTGAGCTAAAAATACTAATTATTACCTTAGAAAAGCATACTTGCATAAGTCATGTCCATTAAGTTGATTTTATGAAATATGAAAAGCGGGAACTCTCAAGGTTTGACATTTTCATAAATGCTTTTTCATTGCTTTTAGGGGATTTTTTTTTATTTAACTCTTATGAATATCTTACTTTTGCTTTGGTTTCAAACTGTGAGCAATAGACTGAAAAAGTCGGTGTGAATCTGCTAACAAGTTGGAAGTGTGTTGGTTTTAGTTCAGAATGTCGAGACTGAGATGGAAGTTACAGGGACTGTTTTGTAGATTTGAGGTTTTTGGCAAGTGTAGGCATTTGGTGCAACCCATCCGGGTAGCAGGGAGTGCTCAGTGTTCAGAAATGAACCAATTCATGACACATCATGCATGCAAGCACACATGTGCTACACAGACATAAAGAATAGGAATGAGACAGAAAATCAAGTACTTTCCCCTCCATTTGAGTTCTTCACCGAAATTGTCAACAAATACAACCATCATTATGTTGCTGTAAAAGAAGCAGTGATCTAACGGAAATCACTGGTTGCTACCTAAGGGCAATATGAGAGTAAAAGTGTTTATTTGATATGTAGATACTTGGTGCCAATTCCTTTTTTTCAAGAAGTGATGTCATAATAATCAGGCCTCTGATTGTATGGGCATTGTCAGCAGAAACTGGAAATATTTTCATTGTTATCAAGAGGAAGATAATTCAAGAGCCTGTGACACTTAGGCGTAGAAGCTCAGCCAAGAAAATACTGTAATCTCCTCCAAAGCACACAGCTATTTGTCTTCCCACTCAAAAAAATAAAGGAAACCAAACAAGAGAGGAAAGACTATTTTCCTCTCATCATACAATAAAAAATATTTTAAAAACTACACTATGAGGCAGGACATTTTAAATTATGATGAAAATGTGGAATGTTACTGTTGGAATGGAAAAGGTCCTGTTGGGTCCTCATTAACAATGCTAGTGCTTTAAGGGTGAATCTTTATGCTAAGATTTTACCAGGAAATAGAAATTCTATCTGCTGTTCTTCTCATATTGCATTCCTTTGCATTACTAGTGAAAAAGGATACTATCTAAATCTTCTGAAGTGTTTTTATATAACAGTTGTGAAATTTATACTGTCAGCTCAACTCTGTAGCAAGACTTTTTACATCACAGAGACTATAACCCAAAAATTCTTTGTATTGTCACAGGGTTGCACAAGTGGACTAAAGAATATCTACTTTAGTGTGGTGATAGTGTCAGCAGGTTTTTTTGAAATATTGATAGTTTTAACGATGTTCGAAAGGGTGCTTGTGCATCTGTGAGCAAGCATCAATTAAAACCTCCTGGTTTTTAAGTGAAATCGCAGGGCAAACTGACTAACTTCCACAGTGATAAAGTAACTTATCACAGTGCTCCTTTAAAAAAATGCCTCTATAGTATCTTTGTGTTATGTATGGATGAAAACGAGAGCTTGGAGATGCACAAAACGTTTCAGATTGCATTCACTCATGTTAACTAAACTTCAACATGACTAAATCTCAAGTGACAACAGCTTCTAAACTCATATAACTGTGTGGATAATGGCTATACTATGTCATTTTTCATCAAAGTAGGAAAACAAGCATGACTTCATAACAAGACCAATAGACATAAAAGATCCGTACTTTTCAGGTTTAGCTCAGTATACAGGTGAACACTGGCAAGAGAATTTTGTCAGTGAGCAACCAAAATTAAATCAATCTGACTTTTGTTTAATTTTCATCTTCTCAAATGCCTTTGTTCTTTTCTTTTCTGGCCATGTATTTTCTATTTATGTATTAGACCTTAGTTCTTTCTTTCTAAGTGATAAGGTAAAAAAAATAATTTTTGACTACAGTAATCAAGAATATTAGTCTCCAAAATTTATCTACCCTGCTAATTTTCTGAATTTCCTCACCTCATCTTTCTATAGGAGCTGAAGAGCTATTAGGAACAATGCTTATAACTGACTTTGTAGAGTTGCTGAGATTTGAATGTGGGGTATCAGGCATTCCACACTCCTCAACTTCAGCTGTTACAGAGTTCATCACACAATCAAAACTAATCGTCTCAAGTTCTTTAGTCAGGGAGAGACAGAGAGGGAGATATACCCCATTTTGAGACAGATATACACAGTAATACAGATGACTGTTCTTCCATTGACAAGAGTGCATGAAAGCAGTGTAGATGAACATCTGTCAGTTATACAGTGAAAAGGAGAATGATGAATCCCTACCCTTTAGACTAGACATGTTATAATGCATTTTGCTGGCATTCAGGTGACTCCTCCCCAAGCCCTCTCTGTGCATCTCTATCCAGCGCTGTAGTCTGTCTGCTCTCTAAAAGAGACTAATACTGACAGAAGGACTCTGTTCCTACAAAGAATATGGCTGGTTTTGCAGCTGACTCCGTAAAACCTGCCGTTGTTAGAGTGAAGATGAAAGTAATACAAGATTCTAAATTATAGTCTTAGCACTGTCTGGCTGAAATGGCATTTTACACATAAGCATTTCACTTATATAGATTTCACTGCAATTAAAGGCCTATTTTCTCCCATTGTAGCCATGTCTCCACTTCCTGAAGGTGCTGTAAAATGTAATGTCTTTCTGCAGTTCCTGCAAATAAGGATAAGAGTACACCTCAAGCAGCTACTAATAGTATGCTTCAAGCAGGTGTTATTCAATGCCACTGTTGCCTTAAGTGGGAAAAAGTTGTCCCAGTACCAAGCAGGGATATCTAATGTGTATACACACATGCTGTCAGATTTATTTCACCTATGACAAGGTAAACCAGCTGGTGTTGATACAAATAAACAGGTCTCTTCCTAGCTCACATCTGGACTGAGATGGGGTCAAAGTGGCATCATATTTCCATGTCACCAAAGCCCTTGAAGCCAATGGCTAAACATTTTCAGTTGACTTTCAGTTTCTTTTAATATTCACCTAATATTAGGCATATATACTATGTTAGAGCAGAAGGGGAAAGCTCTATCCGTTTGTGTTGCTTTAGCATGATACTAAGCCAGATGTGTTGAAACCTGACTGAAGGTATCTTATTCAGCAATCTGGACACAGGAAGGCTAAAGGAACAGGTGTGGACCTGGTTAGACACAACCGGGTTAATGTGGGATTTGAGATTAAGTAGCCCAGCAGTGGGCTGTCAATTTAAAAAAAAAAATTAAATATGAATGTATCAGGCAAAGAGTTAATATACGTGCTCCATAATACCTGAAAAAGAAGGTAAAACATCTGTATATGACTAGCCAGGCCATTCACACACCAGCAAGGTGGCACAGCTCAGTACGGAGACTACAGTTAACTCTCCCTTCTGTCAGGCAGTCAGCAATGTCCTGCAAAGCCCTTTCAAGGAGAGGCGTGCCTGTAAGTGCGCCGAGGCCTGCAGACACTGCTCAGCTCTCATTACGCCCACAGGATTTCACTCAGGTTGTTTGCGATGAAAGATCCTGCTGAAACAGCTCAGCTACCAACAGCAGAATTTCTAACAAAATATGACTTGGGGAAGGTGGGAGGAGCTGGAAATCTCACACCATGAGAACACTGTCTAATGGCTTCTACATGTGCCAGTACAAATGTTGTCACATTTAGGAGGGCAAAGACCACTTTATCGTTCCAACGAATAGCTCCACTTAGGTCAATAAAAAAACATCACCTGGTCCATTGCAGAATGCTTTATTCATGTTTTCCTAGTAGTACTGTTAAAGAAATATGTAGGAACGCTAGAGATGAGAGCTGGATTACAATTTGTACCACAGCTGTGAATGAACCCTGGCAAAGTTTGGGTTCAAATCTGAATTTTGGAATATCATCTGCATGAAATTTCAGGAGGTCAGAAAAAAGTGCAAATGAAGGTTTTGCAGAGTAATGGCACTTAAAATTCACTTAACTTTCAAGTTTTAGACAAATTATTTGTACAAAAATTGGAGACTACTACTACACACTGAAAATCATTCAGTGGAGCTGGAATGGGCATCATTAAGGCACCTCTTGTAAATAGCTAGAATACTCTATATTGATCTATCATTTAATCATTCTTATGTGTTTCCAGAGAATTGATATGCCTTAATTGTCATTGAAGATGTTTTGCTATCTAAATAATAATACAGTGATCACTAGAAATGCTGCATAAATGGTTTACCCTTATTTATGTCAAATTTTCTTCTCTGTTTCTGAGCAGAAGTGGCTGAGAATTGTCATTAATGTTAGCATACAGTTGACAGACTGGTCGCCATTGAAAGAAGAACACAGCTTTCAAAAGCTGTGTATATATTAAGTTAGCTCTGAAACATGGCTGGAGAATGAAAAAGGATTTTCCCAAACAAAAACCTCTTTTTCAGTTTGACCATACCTTTCTGCTGAAAGTCAGACGAAGAGGTAGAACAATCAGATCTATTCTTAGCTTACAAATTAGGTCATTGTGTCTTTCAGTACCAATAAAAGAGTTTTCTTCTTTTTTTTCAGTTGTTGAAGGAGGTGTTCAGTCTTACTGGTGTACTTGACACCTTCAAATCTTTTACACAGGCAATGTTTCCACAGTCATTAACACTGAAACCAGGCTTTGTCCCCTCCTGCTCTGAACTAGGTTTAGCACAGGGCTGTGTTTTTGCCTAGTGAGGAATCATAACATCATACTCACACAGCACTGGGGTTTGCTCCTTGGGGATAGACGGATAGATAGATAGATAGATAGATAGATAGATAGATAGATAGATAGATAGATAGATAGATAGACAGACCAATAGACTGATCAATCAATCTGCTTAGGCCTGAGATGGCTCTGATCTCACAGGAAGCCTGGCAAAACTTTGGCATTTTTTATTGCATTTGAACTGTCAAAGTAAGATGATGGAGCAATACTTCAACTCAGATCTTTTGATCTGGTGCCAGGCGCTCTAAAGTCAGATTTAGTGTATTGCAAAACCACAGCCTCAGGGTGAGGTTGCATCTGTGCAAGGCCAGTAAAACGTCTGCAAAACGTTTTATACTCACCATCTCTAAATAGATCTTAAATGAGACTTCACTGTTTGGCAAGTCTTGCATCAGTCCTTTGTACAGAGAGAAATTTGCCTCCCTGAATGTCCAGAACACATATTAGGAGGAAGGACATTACTATAAACTGATCAAGCCCAACCCTTGCCAGACACATGCTGGATATAGGCATCTATTCAGGCAGGACTATGCTGCAAGGCAGAACATCTACCCATGCATAGTAACACATGGCTTTCGTTCAGCACTGTGAATACTGTACTTCCAACTGACCATGCCACTGGCCCACAAGGAAAAGGTCAAAGAAGGAAAATGAAGGTTTTCTATTATTTTTGTGGTTCATGTACTCCCATTTCAGGTTTTCAGTGTCTGGCCAAAATACACAATTTGCCTTCGTCATGTAGCACAGCAGTTCACTGTGAGCCTTGTCCCTCATCACCCTAATCTAAGCAGGGCTGGATATTTTAGGTCCTATTATGGTCTCACAGCAAGAAGTGACTTCACCAAAGGCATCAGCATGGAGACTGTATCGCATTCCTAGGCAGATTTCACCCTGAGCAGACATCACATGGGGACAACAGAGGAAGAGAAAACATTGGAGGGGAAGAGTTTTAGTTGTAGCTTCAGTGATTACAGATTTTTTGGAGACATAATTTTTCAAATGATTTTTTCTTCTGATATCTGCTGCCTAGATTCAGGAAAGTGATCTCATTAACGATCATTAACTCCAGCAAGTAAAGGTTTGTTAGATGTTCTGGTAACTACGTTCCCCCAGTAAAACAGTAAAAATTTAAGAAAACCAACATCTATTCAATTGTCGGTGCATGTCTTTGTTTTTTGCAATACACAAGTCACCTTCTAAAGCATCATTTTTTTTACCTTTGAGAGTAGAGATGGTTCTGCGAATGTGAGAAATACCTCTTAGAACAATCCTTTTTAATTTTGCGTATCACTCCTTTTGCTTCTCTGTTCCTTTATTTCTTCTCAGGGGGTCACAACAGCTTGAAGAGAGTTATTTAAAATGTAGGGGCCTGGTGCTTTATTCCCACAGCTTGTGAAGGAGCTCCTAGTGCCTTTAAAATCAGGAAGAATGATTCCAACAAGATCTGCACATCTAAAATTTCACCTCTCAAGAAGATTTGAATCAAGCAGCCATGGCGACACGAGGCCCATGCTTTGAACCTGAATCTCACCAGATGAACCAGCACTGCAGAATGCTCAGTTGATCCTGTTTGTCAAAAGGAAAACAGATGGTAAATAAGGTAGACGTAAGGAAGTACACTGAGTCAGGAAAAACAGGTTGTATGAAAGAGGACAACAGAAGAAAAAGGAGTGTGGGCTGTGAGACTGACACCACAGACTTTAAGAGAGTTCAGTAAAGGATTCCCCAGAGACGGAGAGCAGTCACATGAGTTGTGATAAGCAGTTCAGACATGTGGCAAGTCAACAAGCATCGGAAGTAGGGCGGGAGATCCTGGCTGACCTGAAGACACCCATGATATCCTGTGTCTGCAGGAGCTGCTACTAAATTATTACCTCTTAATGTTGTTTATTTGCCTATGCTAAAAATACAATGGAATAAGGGAGCAATTTTAAGGACTGTTTAAAATAGCAATGTCAACTCTTATGTCTGATTAAAAAAATTATTACTGTTACCATTAATACCTACAGTTACTGGAAGCTGAGATTGCTAAAAAAGCAATTCCTGTAATGTTTGGTTTGTCTGGTATGTTATGCATCATTAGTTTCACTGTTTTCCCCTTTCTGGTTAAAAAGTCTTTTTCCCTTGTTTGAGGTAGATAAAACAAGGAGGATGAAAACTTATTAATAGCCTTAATGTTTTGGTTTGCTGTTTTGCTTTTAGATAACATTGCTAGAAGGACCTAAAATAGTCTGAAACTATTTAAGAAACTGCATAAAATCTTGTTTCAATTGATCATGTCCCTGGAAATTAGTGTGAATACCCCAAGAAAGGGCATCTTATTTCACTCCTGTGGTGAACTTGATGTATCTCTGTCATAAACGAAAAGAAGGACTGTGCTAATTTTTTGTGTGATTTTTTAATTAAGAACTCAGCTTTTCCAATAATGCTTTGTGTTGGTATCTACAAATATATATTAATTTTATCTCGTGTGACATTCTGTCTTTGCTTAACAATGATTCATTTCTTTCAAAAAAAGGATTTTTTTAATTCCAATGTGAAAAGTATGCCTACATTTCTGTGTGCGCACTAATGACAATTTCTGCTATATGACAAGTAAAAATCTAATTTTAACTAACATTACCTTTAGATGAAGTCTGAGTGCTGAAATTTAATTATTTCTTGATACATGAATGAAGTGAATAAATAACCATTTAATTTCAAATAACACCAATTTCAAATGAAACAAATAATCCAGTCACAAAAGAAAATATTTATAAAAACTATTTCAATTTGTGCAGAAGCTGGGGATGAATAGTAACCAATTTACTTTGAATTCCAGACAATCTGGAGCCTGGGCCAGCTCAAGATGATGTTGGTGAGGATTGGATCTGGATGTGAATCCTCAAAACGGTCAGATATCAAGTAATGACAAGGAATGTCCAACAATTAGAGACAAAATGGCAGTCAAAGCAAATCATGCACATTTTACTGGGTGACTTTTCTCCTCGGAAGCTAGGAGATGAACTGGAGGTTTACTATTCACTTGCATGTGGACAAGTGCTGGCCCCTTTCATTAGTCTAATACTTGATTGCTGGAGCCTCGTTGCCATCATTATGGATGAACAGGTGTAAAACTGGAGTCATGTAGTGGCTAAGCAAATCTGTAAATTTTCTCCTCCCACTGCAGGGATGTCTTTGCAGTTGTTTTTTCTCATTTTCTGCAACAACCAAAAGTAGGACAGCATTTTGAGAAGGAAGACTCTTCTAACCACTGTACTGTGAAATCTGTGAGTGTGTTTGTACATGCCAAATCTCAGATAAGCATGGCCAAGGATGTAATTATATCTTAAACTACCAGTCTGATTTTCCATGTGAAAGTTTCCAGTGTGAAGTTTTGTGAAATTCAGCCACCCAATAAGGTCTGAGATCATTAGAAAGGCTGCGTTTAATCACAGTCGACAAAACTTGAAACACACTGTATTAGGCTAAGAGATGTCTCTGAACTTGGTTTTCTCATCTGTACTCATTACCTTTCATAGCATCGCTGTTCGAAGTACATTATGCTTCCTAGGCAAGGAGCTGAATTCACACTTTCTTCACATATAATTTACTATAAAAGTGCTGAAAAGAAAAGAAGATGACAAATGGAAATTTTGCCTCAATGTTGTGAAGCTAGATTTTGTACCTATTCGACAACTCAAGGACTTTTCACTCCACCAAGTACTGTACAGGAAATTTGGGCAACTCTCTTCTCATAATTTCTGAGAGAAAGGCAGATTTGAGTCTTGCATTTTAATGGGTCGTTACTGATTTCTTTTTGAGCCACTCGATCTATGGGCTCTGTGCAGCCACTGTTTCAGCCACAAAAATCTCTTCCCTAGACAAGCAGCACTGACTTAATTGAGGACGGCAACTGTAAAATAGTGTGTCATTGTCTGTGAACCATGAAGAAAGAACACATGAGTGCAGACCATAGACCAGACATTGGACTACACCAAGGCCCTCTGCAGAAAGACCTTTGCAGTAGTAGGTCAGCACTGCAACAAATACAGTAGGTCTTCCCCTGACAGCAGTCTGCATCTGATCCTCTCCACCTGCTCCAAACAGATTGACCCAGAAGTCCCCTGGGCGGTCACTGTATAATAACCCTCCACCATTTTTATCTTCAGAGGTACCAGATGGTGTGGTGATCCCCAGATCCACAGAACAGTGAATGACTCCTTAGTTTCACCTGGTTAAGGATAGGATTTGTTATTTAGTGTTCTTGGTCATTGTTGTAAAATATTTCATAGACAATAGAAGGTCTGATAATACAGCAGAAGCTGCTGGTCCCAGAAAAATGGGTGTATTCAGTTACCTTTGTTTTCACCTTTTCTGTTGGTTGATGAATGAGGTTTCTCAGCATCTCTGTAGTTCATTTTTATTGCTGCAGTTACTGCAAGGTGCTGTCTTCCCTTCTTTTCTGCTGAAGTGACTGAGACGTGCATCACAGCTTATTGACAGGTGACCTAAAGCTCTGACTGTATTTTGGGGTAGGTGGGTTTTGCTGTACTTTCCTCCATAGTCCAGATGTCTCCGCTCATCCAGCCCAGATAGCTCCATTCTCTGCCTCTTTTTCAGAAGAAAGCAGTCTGTGCCAGGGGATAGTGCACACACAGGTTTTACCTTTATAGGAAATCAGGATTTGGCTGAGGTGTGTACTGGGTAAGGGCTGTGGGGACTGCTGTCCAGCACACCTGCACAACAGTGTTACTGCCAGAGACATCTATTTTGGTTGCCGTAATTATAAACACATTAGTCGCCTTCGTCAAGAGGCCAAGTAATGGCTGCATCATCTGATATTCTAAGAGCAACATCTCATTTTTCATGTTCTGCTAGTTTAAGTTTCCTACAGAAGCATTAGAGATAACTGTCATTAATGAACCCACCTCTTCAATTTGTGTCCTAATGCTCCCTAAATAAGGCGTAGGGCAGTGATGCAAATATGTGGAGAAGAGCTCACTTAGGCTGAATGAAATCACTAGAGATATCAGCCCTTACAGGCAAACACAGTGCTTGTCAGTTTGCATCAGTTTCTGATCCGAGGACAACAGAAATAACACCGCTATGCTCTTCCGACAGTCTCAGCTAGCTGAGTTTTCAGCAGTCCGTATATGCCTTGCCATGAGTTTGGACACAGATGAGCAAACGTATTTGTCCTTCCCCTTGCTGATGCCACCCACAATCAGACCCTTTGACAATTCACTTGTCATAGCCAATTCAACTTAGGCTGCACATACCAAGGTCTGCCACTCAGGGTTATGTGTTGCCTTTAGCTTCTTCATTTGTCTAGAGCAAACTGCAGGCATATTCAGCAATTTTTATGTTGGGGTTTTCATCCATACACAAGCAAGACAGGATTGATTCAGGTAATGCTAGCAGAACACTGACAGGGGTCCCTGGTCACTGGTGATCTACCAGAGAGAAATGCTTGCAGCTGCTCAGAGCAGCCTTAAACCTGCATGTGCTGACAGCTGCATGCCCTGGTGACCAGTGCAAGCTCCAGAAAAAAAAAACCCAAGACTGCAGAAGCTATGGAAGCAAAAACAGACAGGGATAACACATAGTAAGAATCTCCTCTAGATCTGCTTTCTGGCAGACCTACAGTAGTGCTCTGTTAGGGGCTAAACCTGCCTTTGGGTTGAAAGCAGCTGAGACATCAAAGTAGTCTCTAGTCATGTAGTTTAGCTGGGAAAGGGAGATGTAATTTAGAGCAATTTAAGCCAGTGTTCTTGTGCTTTGCGTACCATTTAGTAGGCCTATCTCCCAGTCTTTTAATGAAATGTACATTAAAATCTCTGCCTCTGGAATAGCACATTCTTGTCTCTGCTCTTCATCTAAACAAAAATTGTTGATACTGACTTCAGTTTTCAACAGTAACAGAGATACATTTCAGTAATCAGGGTTAAGGTATTTCCCTGAGAAGCAAGCATTAATGTAACTCCTTGTACTGGGCCAACACCAGATGTGCCAGGGCACTGCCTTACCTGGCACCAGTGTCCGCACCGCGCATCCCTTCAAATTCCTTGGTTTTCTCCACAGCATCTCTTCACTGACACTCGGTACTTGCTGCCAGCTTCCCCAGCTGAATTCTCACATGAAAACAGTCACAAATATAAATCTCACTGTGAAACTGCTATTCTATAAATAGCCTAAGGATTATTTCTTTTGTGAAATTTTACTCTATAAACTGTAAGATAACGCTTTCTTGACACACATAGCTCAATGGTTACTAGCTAGCTAAGGATTCAGTGTTTAGCAAATTGGAACTACTCTTGTTGATAATCACTAATGATGTTATTTGTTATTCAGTCAGAATACAAACTAGAGATACACACTTTTCTTCTTTGTCATATACTCAAGGAACTGCAAGAGGATTAAATGAGGCTTATGAAAGGAACTTAGAAAATTTTGAGGGTTTTACACCTTTTCAATCTGAACAGAGGTGCAATACAAAAGGAAACACCTGGCAGGCTGAATTATCAACAGATGCAAGTCTGAATGAGCAGTATTAGAAGAAAACAAATAAAATTTCTGCATAGAAGCAAACCTTCCTCCGCCGACGTTCTACAATGGGTTCTTAATTATCTGATATTCTCTCTCCTTACTCCTTTGATCAGGCTGCTCCTCTTACTGCCTCAGTAATTTTGTGAATAATGAAAGATCCCATATTTAACCCAGCTTCTCAAAATGTTTCTTTATGGGAGTGTGACAGAGTATTTCCACCACAGAAATAGAATAAAAGTAAATTTCTCATTATTGGTCTTTGCAATCTTATGTATGGAACTACTGTGAAAGTACTCTGTGGCATTAATATATGTTCCAGGAAATTCTTTCAAAAAGAAAATTAAATGTATCTGGCAGGTAATGCATTCAAGGGAGCACTGCAGGCTATGCTGTTATGGAGATTTTTCCAATCCATATCTTGACTGTCTGATTTTGCTCATCAGCCCTGCTCCATCCCTTCTAGCAACCCCCTGACACTGTTGATTCTACTCCCAAAAGCGAAGAAGGAATGGGTTACTAGCATCTGGAAAAAACCAGGATGGGTTGCCACAGAGTCTTTAAGCATGAGAGAATAAGAAACAGCTTTCCAGCTACATCAATGACCCAAGTATCCCAGTACTCTGTCATCAACCCAGACATCCGCTACCTGTTTGACAATTACAAGCAGATAGAAACAGAGCTTGTGTGTGTCTCCTCTCAGAAGATGGAATGAAGAGCAGAAAGGGAAAGAACATTTTTTTTCTTTCTTGTACAAATGTCTTTAACAGCATCAATACCTGGTAACCTTGGGGAGCTCACATGCATGGAAGGAGCTGACAGCTTCCGTTCCAGGATCTGATGTATGATATTTGAGAAAAGGAGATTGAAAAATCATGCTTTAATGCAAGACAAAAAATGAAAATGCATTCCTTCCTAAAGGATCCTTGCAGTTTGGTTATCTACATGCAGATATTCATTTTTAATGAATTAGATGAGTTTCAAAGTTGAATTACTAGCAGTGATCTGTCTTTTCCTCATCATATCAATACGATGAAGGAGGAGAAATTTTCCTCTTTCCATTTCAGACAGTTGCAACATTTCCATAGGCTTAAATGGACAGACAACTGAATTTCTGATCTAGTTGGTCTTTCCCAGATCTCAGTTCTGTAGTCACAACTGACAGCAAACAAAGGATGTCTCCTTTGAACTACTGTAGTATACTTGCAAGAAAAAAAATAAATTATTATATTTTTTTTTACACTGTAAGAATATTGTGAGTAGACCCTACTCACTTCTTTCTGTGTAATCACTTACAAAAATCAGTATGTGTGGTGCCCCAGGAGCCAGACACTGGCGCAGTCCCAAGCAGAAGCCAAACGCTTCAGCAGAGTGCGCAGAACTCAACAGCATCCTGAGACCAGACAGGTGTTTCCAGTGTAGAAGGTCCCCATGGATGGCACGAGCCCCAGACATCCCCCGAACTTCATGGTACAGATGTGACATTGCTGTCAGTGAGTTACTGGGGTGGGGGTAGGTACTTCCTTACATAATTTTTAAAGTCTATAAACTAAAGAGCACTGAAGATTTGTCTCCCTGATTCAGATTAATCGGCAAAATCCTGTTGTATAGACATGCATTTCAATTTCAAATATATAGAAAATATATTTTTGTTTTCATCACAAATACTGTATGTATAATATATCACTATTCAAGATATGGCATGAAGAAAGTATATTTTAGAAAAGCCATGTTGTTATGAGTTGGAGGTATGGTAGTAAATATTCTGATGAAGTAGAACACTTCTGATTACTGAACATATTTCAACTCTATTTGATATTAATTGGATGTAGTTTTCACTGTCTGAACTCAGTTCTTCATTTACTTGGAAGAAGAATTAAATTCTGGATGTAGATTTAATTCTAATTAAGTGTGTCCTTTTTACAGGAAAAATGCCTAAATTCTTTTGTACGTGGGGGGAGGGAAGGTGAGAAAAAAAGAAAAAAATCACAGCCTGTCTTCCCTCTTCACTTAGTTCCTAAATGCATAGTCCATAAAGACATTAGCAAAAGCAGCAGCACCTGAAGCAATGGATTGCAAGCCATCCATGTCTTCTGAGGCCAGAAGCTGCCTTGATGAATGTGGTAGTAATTGTATGGATTCCAGATGCCTTTTTTGGTTCACGCACAGGAGAAATTGGGGTAGTCACAATGTTCTCAGGTTGTGCTGGGATTCATTTAGAAACTATCCCATAGCTAACCACTCAACCACTAGCATGGCTCAGTGTCTGGGAGGTGTCATTCTACCCTTGAACAGCTTTTGTTCTCTAGACTGAACCTGAGCAATGTGATGTGGCAGCTGATTCATTTCATTTAAAAATACAGTCATGCTAAGAAAATGTGTTTGAACATGCAGTATATGAAGGCTGATTGATTCAAAATGTTTGAATTTAGGCACTCAGTTAAATATAGTAGCCCTGTAATTAGGATCATACTGGGTCTAATTTGATTAAGTATGTACTCATTTTAAAAAATGCCATAAATACGCACAGGCTAATATCCACACACTTTTTTTGCTTTATCCAGACATTTTCAACCACATAAAGGATTTAACTTCCTTATTGTGTAACTCTAATACAATGTTTCTTGCATATATTTTGTAAAACATGAAAAAAATACGGCACAGAAATATGGTGTCAAAAATTTTTTGTGTAAAAATATTAAATTATAGTATTTCCTAACCATCAGTCATGTGTTTAACTCATAGCAGATCCTGATCAAATTAGTTCTGTCGGTAATTGGAGGATATTCCAGCTGATCTAACAGTCATTTTTTTGTTGGTTTTTTTTTTTTTTCAAATTAAGGCCAGTATGACTGACAGGGTGTGTCATACCACTGATGAATTTAGAATTATAATTTTCCTCACCCCATGTTCCTTGATGGCTCATGCCAGGCCACCTGTGCAGACTGACTACCTGGAAATTTGAAGCACATAAGTTTGGGAGTCAGGTAAAACAAATACAGGCAGAGGATGACCAACTCATACATTCAATGCTGTCAGTTCCTACAAATCATTTCAGGAATTTGCACATCATTGTAAGGGAGGTGTGGATCTATGCAATGTGTAGGACACAATTTCCAAAAGCCTGTTAGAGAAAAATGTGTCTCTGAATAAGGCAAAATTTATTGAAGTACCACAATAGTCTGTGAAGATGACCTGAAGAGCCTAGCTGGCTGATTTTACTGAAGCATGGTTTTACCACAGAATTCACAATGTAGAATCTTAAAGCTCAGATTTTGGGATCCCTGTGGCAAAACCAGTCTTTTGGACACTGTAACTGAGACAAATCAGCAGTGAAAGCAAAATATTTCACAGAGTACAACAGCGTGACAGCCTTAGAAGTTCCATCTCCTGCACTTGCATCTAATTAGGGTAGTACAAAGATTTCTCATTTTCTGGTACAGAGCAGCAATAAGCGAGTTCAGTGACTTGTTACTCTACCACATCTTAGCCACTTGTTAAATCTATCCTATTCTGTATCACATCTGCATTTCTTGCCTTTGTGGAAGATACCCGTCTTCTGTAATTTAGTGCTGGAATCATGACAAATTAAGGACCTAGACAAGATAAAATACAGAAATACAGTCATAGCTTCTGATATTCTAGCTTGGACAACTAGGCTTTTAGGAACAGAAGCCCTTTCTCAGGTTCTCTGTGCAATGTTTGTCGAATTTTCCAGCTTCTATCTCTACTTCCAGATATATGTTTATACGTGGTGATTTCTGATTAAAACATCAGGGTGTTATTCCTTCTCTTTGTGCTTAAAGAGTTCAATATATTTAGTGCTCTCTGTCATCTTGCAGATTAAAAAAGCACCCACATAACTGCAGTCTGCAGTTTGGGTTTATCTTCTGTTTCAACATCACTGTTGGAGAAAGAGGAGAGCAAAGTTTCAAATCATTGTATGAACCAAGAAGAAAGGAAAAAATATTGTAAAATGCGTTTCTACCATTGCACTTTACTGGTGGAAAATGACCACATTCACTACAAGGAATAAGAATGAAGCCTTTGTTCAGACAGCCATTACAGGTAAACCTGTCACTTCAGATCTTCTAAAACTGGCAGCATACAAGAATGAGTTTTGTGTGGTCTTCTAAAATTGAATACTTAAAAAAAAATCTAACCCAACACCCTCCTCCAAACTTTGAAAAAGTATGGACTTTCACTTGAAAAAAACATCTGTAATGCTAAATGTAGAGCTGAAATTCAACTGAGTTGACGAGAGAAATGTTAAAGTGTGTAACAGAGTCAGTACTTCAAAGATCCTCAAAAATATTTCTTTGCAGGTGATTCTTACAAATGCTTAATCCAAACCAGGGAGTGGTGAAGCACAAGCAGGGGCTCTAAATCGGTACAGAAATTAAAAAAAAAAAAAAACAAACAAAAAACCAAAACCACCCACAACAGAAAGTTTTTAAAACACTGAGAACTGACTGTGCAGTTCAGCAGCTACAAGAAAACCCTCAGGTTTCAATAAGGAACCGTAACCCCAGGGCAGCAGTCCACTTAAAAAGACACACATTAAGGAATAACTTGCATGAACTATTCCTAAAGAGCCTACAAAAATAACTAAAAACACAGGCCTATTAAATTTCCTTCAAAAAAAGCTACTTATCTGCTGAAAAATTCATAGAGATCCATACATCATAAAATCTTAACACCAACTACTGCAAAGGCAGAATATGTTTGGGTTGGTTCCTTGAGTACTTAGCTGAGAAAGACCTCAGCAAAATCCTGAGCACCAGCTGGGGGAATAGACTGATTTCATGTAGATTTTGAGATTTTGTTTCCTCTTTTATTGTTTTCCTTTGTATTTTTTGTAAATGCTGCTCTTTCATATATAAGCTTTCCAGTTGGCAAGCCATTTTTGCTTGATAAAGACAAAACTTGCTGTTCATGTTTTAAGCTTGGCTAATATTTAAAGTGAGCTCAGTCAATTTGGTAAACTGGAATCATCTTTTCCTTCTCTCTAGAGGAATCAAATCCAAATAAGCGCCTGCTACCCAAAAACTATTTCAAGAGTCCAAAGAGCTGTGATGATTTTGGTCTGTTCGAGGACTAGTTTCATAAACACCAAACAAAAGTAAAAATCTTCCTATTGGAGTATGTTCTGATGCTACTCGGAGGAGAGGGGTGCAGTGGAAAAGGGAGGGCTCTGAACTAAGCCCACTGAAAATTTGTTGGTATCTGTAAGCAAATCTGGATGATTGCTTTATGACAACACTCAGGCCTTGACATGTCTCCTAGTCAGGTTCCTTGCACTCTTACACTGCATTTCTTTCTTTTTTTTCCCCCATCAAAAAAGTTTTACATCTAGTTTGCTGATGACGATGACCTCTAGTTCTTGGCAACATAATGTTTGCAAGATAAACAGTCATTAACACCAATAATCAGAAATGTTTGTGTTTCTTATTTCACAGTTAAGTTTTCTCTGGCTTAAAGTGTTCTTAAACCTGCATCCTGTCCCCTTGCTCATGTGTGGTACTGTTTGTCCTTTTGATAAGGCTGGGATAATGTTGAACGTTCTCTAAAATGAGTTATCTTCGTCTGAATTCCCTGAAATGAAAACAATAAATGCTTTTCATGATGAAGCCATTAATTACTAATTCAAAAGAGTCTAAAGCAAAAGTGTACACCACCCTCTAGTAATCAAAATAATAGGTTTTCCATTAAGACAGATTTTGCCAATTTATGTATTTACTCAGAATATTTCCTACAGTTTGCAAATAAAGAATGCATTGCACTCCTGCAGTGTGTTCAAGAACAAATATCGATAAAGCTTTGACACTTAGTTTAAAGCAAAAGGGTTTGGCAGGCTGGGAAACTTACTGCTGGAAATTATAAATGACTCTGACTGGCATTCTAAATTTGCTATATTTACCAGTTTAATTTGTACATCTTACAGTTTGACTATAGCTGTACATTGTATCATTTAAAATACTGGAAACATACATAAACGAAAAGCAAGCAATACACTGTAGCATAAAACAAGTCTTTCATTTTGAAATCTAGGAAGCTCGTTTCATTGAAATATAAAGTCTGCCTCTCTTTGCATCTTTCAAAAAGTATTTCCATGTGCTGCAATTTAAAATCATGTAATTTGTTTGGAAAATTAAAGTAATAAAACCTTAGTTTGTTGCTTGTCTAGATGGTAGCTATGATCGTCTCAGTAAGGTGCTGCAAAAGCTGAGGGAAAAAAAGGCCTTGTAAAGATATGCAGAGACAGCAAAGTGTTAATTATTGGACACTAATGGATGAGTATTATGCATAATGTATTTTTAGACTGTTTTTTATATGGAAAGAATGGTCTCTATGGCTACAATGGTCAAAACTAAAAAGCTAGTAGATGTCATTTTCAATTACATAATATAGAGAATAATTGTGGCGTCTTGCATACAGTGATGTGTTAACTGCTGATTTTTAGTGGCTGGCAGTGTACGATCACAGCTGCCTCCATTGTCTGTAAGATGTACCATTTTGAAAATGAGCCTCCAAAATCTCTCTGAGGAAGGCAAAGCTGCAGGATGCAGACTTAATATATCGCAAACCCAAATATTTTTAAAATGTCACTGTGATTTTTAGGAGTTCAAAGCATTAAAAAAGTATGGATCTGCAGAAGGAGATGATCTTCTGGGCTACAGATGCCTTCCACAAACAGGTGTGAAGGTTATTTTCAGTTGCTAATCAATAGTCATGGTAACTGTCCAGTAGAACACATCTCTCTGCTTGCTTCATCAGCATGTCATAGAACGGCTGCCTGACCCTGACACAGAACACTCAGTGAAGTACCGCTATCACAGCATCTCACGGTATGTAGTTGTGCTGTTTTGTAATCAGTAGGACTAAGTTCTTTTATCAGTATCATTTCACAATATAATAGAGAAAACTGTGAGCTGGTTTACTTTTTTTTGATGGCAGAATGCTTTGTACAGATACGCTGCCTGCAGCCACTCAATTAAAAAAAAAAACTGAACGTCCAAGTAACCAGGCTTGAGTTACCTAGGCACAAAACTTCAAAAAGTGTAAGATTATACCAAATCTAAAAATATTTATGTAAAAAGCATGCACTTGAAGCAGAGGAATCTAGCATGTAAGCCTTAACGTGTTTTGGTTTTAATTCGATTTATCTCCATCTGTTTATTCCAATGTTATTGTAGTAAAATCAAAAGCCTTGTCATCGTTTGTTTTTCTTCCCTGTACACTGAAAATGATAACATTTAATAGGCAATGTCATACTGGTTTTATTGAAAACGTCCATAGACTCAGCTACTATGATATCTAGCTTGTAATTCTGCAGTTCAGCAAGACCTAACAGGTCACACATTTGCAGCAGGATAGTGTACTTTTTGAGAACCAAAACAGAGAAGTGTTGATGAAAGGATATTCAGATGATTTTTTTTGTAGTTACACCATTAATTCCCTAAAGAGAGGCAACAGGTATCTGAAGGCATAAATAGACTAGGGTGAAGTCCAGTTTCCCTCTAACAGTCTTGCTCAGTGTCATGCTCAGACTACCTAGAGATCATTTAATTTCCTAAAGGAACAAAGACTACATTTCAGAAGAAATATTTTTCACTGTTAGGTGCTTATAAACCAAGAAGCCCTGGAAGTAAGATTTTTTTTTATCCTAGGTATGGGAAGGGGAGCTATAGATTGAAGTTTGGGAAAAGCTGTCCCGCAGACAGATATTGTTGATAGAAGAACAAGGTTATTTTACTAAGTTTTCTTCTTGACTCATACTGACATATTTAGAGCTGTTAATTAGCTATTGTGAGCATATAATGGTCAATATTGAAGTTATTTTTTGTGTACAGATTTTATCTTTATATATAGGGAGGCCACAGAACCTGTGATGACCAAAGTCTTGCAGATGTCTCAAAGTGCACTACCTATTATCAGCATATGATGAAAAAAGAATTAGCAACACATTCTGAAATCTTTTCACAAGTTCTTCCGGTGAGACCTGGACAGGCTGGTGAGCTGGGCAGAGAGGAATCTGATGAAGTTCAACAAGGGCAAGTGCAGGGTCCTGCACCTGGGGAGGAAAAACCCTTTGCAACAGTACAGGCTTGGGGCGGATCTGCTGGAAAGCAGCTCTGCGGAGAGGGACCTGGGAGTGCTGGTAGATGACAAGTTGACCAGGAGCCAGCACTGTGGCGCAGTTGCCAAGAAGACCGATGGTATCCTGGGGTGCATTAAGAGTAGTGTGTCCAGCAGGTCGAGGGAGGTTCTCCTCCCCCTCTGCTCTGTCCTGGTGAGGCCCCATCTGGAGTACAGCGTCCAGTCCTGGGCTCCCCAGTTCAAGATGTGGAACAGTGCAGAGGTGGGCTATGAAGATGATTAGAGGATGGGAGCATCTCTCTTATGAAAAAAGGCTGAGGGAGCTGGACTGTTTTAGCCTGTAGAAGAGAAGGCTGAGAGGGGATGTTATAAATGCTTATAAATATCTTAAGGGTGGGTGTCAAGAGGGTGGGGTCAGACTCTTTTCAGTGGTGCCCAGCGACAGGACAAGGGGCAATGGGCACAAACTAAAGCATAGGAAGTTCCGTCTGAACCCGAGGAAGAACTCTGAGGGTGACGGAGCACTGGAAGAGGCTGCACAGGGAGGTTGTGGAGTCTCCTTCTCTGGAGATATTCAAAACCCACTTGGACAAGATCCTGCGCAGCCTGCTCTAGGTGAACCTGCTTTAGCAGGGTTAGTGGACTAGATGACCCACAGAGGTCCCTTCCAATCCCTACAATTCTGTGATTCTATGATATCTATAATTTCCAGGGGCATAAATATCCTGCGTCTTGTCCTCTCACATCTGCTCTTAATAGTTGTTTCATGATGGAATCTTTGAATACTTTGAAAATTCACAATGATTGTTTAATTTCTGTGTATTCTTTTATAGTCCTTATTTGCTCCCACTAGGTGGATGAGGAGGCTGAACAAACTCAGACATAAAGACATAGAAGAAAACAGAGACTTAACTAACAGCATGAAGAATTGATGCAGATCAGAACTCATCAACATTAATCTTTTTTAAATGGAACTTTTTCTATTTTACCCATCTGAACTCCCAAAATCATTTTCTTAGCTAAATAGCATTGACCATTTAGTGTAAGAATTGTAGTTTTTAAATACTTTTTTAAGAATTAGGAGGAATGTTAATCTTGTGAAGTAGTGTGAAATAAAAGACTAATGTGCTAGCATTGCAATATCTGAATAAAGATATTTTATGGTCATTACATCCTCAGTGTGCATATTGCCATTTCCTAGACCAGAGCAGCTACACTGCTTTTCTCATCCTGCTGTCAGTCCCTGCAGGAGCCCAGAGGAAGCATTTTCTTATCACTGCTGCCAAGAGCATGGCACCGACCCTCCACTACCAAAGCAGGAATCTGATCTGTGACTCATCCTTCTTACCTGCCTAGCCCAGGACATAATCTCATCACAGCAAAAAGAAGAGACTACTGAGAACACAAATGCAGGCTGAGAGCAATTTATATGTCATTTGGGACAAATCACCCCGCAAATCATAGCTGTCCAGCCTCCATTTCCTTCCTTTACAGATCTATTGCTCTAATGAGTCCTATTAATATAAGGTCTTGCAGTCTAATTAATCTTCCTCCAGGACATGAGCAGAATAACAGCCAGAGCAGAATCCTCACTGTTCTCTTCACACTTTGCAACTCTTAGATACTCTATTAGTAGGATTTTAATGAGGAGAATAATCCATCTCTTCCAGGGTGCAAAATTTACAAACTAGGTTGGGATTTTTTGGAAAGCATTTTGTGTTTTGTTTTTTTTTTTTAAGACAGATGAGGGTTATTTCCCCTCATTAAGATGTTAATGAAATACTGACAAGTGTTTGGTATTTTTAACATAATTAACTGTAACGTTATTTTTGTTCTTTTCAAGCTAACTTTCAACGTGCCTTTTGTTTTCTGAGTATCTCATCACATAATTAGGGATAATGAAACAGCTCAGTCCCAAAAACACAAAACCAACAAAAAACCAGCCCCCAGACCTTCTTGATTCTTTGAAAAGAAAAAAAAAAAAAGATGATTTGTGAGCAAGTTTAGAATAAATATTTTACAGATTACATCCATGCATTTCAAGTTAAACTGATTATGCTGCATGATATTAAGGATTCTGTTTTGAAAAATGAGCTTTTCTGTATTTACTCATTGAAGTTAACAGCCACGTACTGAAAACAGTAGCTGCTACTGAAGACTGCTAAAGGGAAAAGATGCAGAAACTGTTCTGGAAAGAGAGATGGAAAGAGGTCTTTCCCCTTCACCTTTCTCAAGGTTAGCAACTGGTAAATAAATATGTTGTTCGGGGATAGGAAAATGCTATTTGAGTCAGCTTGTGTTTGATATCAGATTTGGGCAAGTAGTGGGAAGTGTGGTGGGGGAACGACTGTGCATTTGATTTTTGAATATAGCATTTGTTTAGAGGACACCACAGGAGACTGGGAAGCAGTGGAAGCAGTTGTGCTGCTGATTGTGTCTGAAATGTGTCGTGTCATTTGCAATGTCCCTTTCTCTGCACCGCAGCCCTTTTACCTAATAGTCTTTTTTAGGCCTTGGATATTCCTGTCAGTCCCATCCAGGTGTCCACCTCCCTGCAGCTGATGCAGTGCGAGAGGCGAGTGGTGCCTGGCTTTTCCCAAGCAAGGAAGCTAGGGATTAGTTACATCTAAAAGAGACTAAAAAGTCCATCTAGCCCCACATTACTGGAGGTCAAAAAGCACAGAAAGAGGTTGAACTTAAGCTTTGGTTAAAATTTTACAGTTTTCATTTAGCAATGAAGACAGTAAGTTCAACTACAATTTTCAGAAATACTAAATCTTATCAAAGACATTTTAAATCATTCTAGTAATAGAATGCTTCCAGTCCACTGGTTAGTATAGAAAGGATTCAAAGGGTAATACATACAAACCTACATCTGCACTTAATCAAAACCAACTTCTTCCCAGCAGTCCCGCTTATCAGGGAATGAGGAAATTGCCTCTGTGAGTTTAACAAATGCATTGCAAACAAAACCCCATTAAACCAGCTCAATTGGCACTTGTAACACTCACATTTATCCCTTTAGAGCCATCTTGTAACTGCTAGTTAGAGCCATAGTATAAACTGAAAGAAATCAGCAAGAATAATGTCATACTACAGGAAAATAAAGGAAATACAGATTTATTTTCCACTTCATATGAAAAAGTGTTCACTTTATTTTGTGTTTTAATAATAATTCATTTGATATTCATCACTGTAAGGACACTATTTAGAATAAACTGTCGGATATCTATTGTGTTCTCCCATAAAAACTTTAGCTAACCTATGGTGGAAAACTCTCCTGGCTAATGTATCAAGCTGTGACTCTGAGTGCATTAACACTTGAACTATATGGATGTTACCTTTCTAATTTCTGTATAAAATTCATATGTTGATTGTTGCTTTTCATTTGGGAAAGGTTCAGCAAAAGTGTATCAGAATATTTATCCTTTCTTATAAAAAATTTTTGGTATAGACATTTCTATATACATGTTTTAAAACTGTTTATCTTTGTTAACTTTTACTAGTACCTGGAAGACAAAGTCATTAAAATTAGAGAGATACAGTGTGCTGGTGCAGAGCTACACTTACACGGAAAAGCAGTTGTAGAAGTATTGAGTGTGCTCAGTAAGTTTCTCGATTTTTTTTAATGCTCTCTTGTTTATTCATCAAAATTAAAAAAAATTGAACTAAAGGATTTGCCAGGTGCCATGGAATAAATTGGTAGTACTGATAATCTTGTTCTCTCTTCACTGATGCTTTATGTGAACAGATCCTCAGACTCTATGACTAATCATATTTTATCTCTGCACAATACAGTGCAACTTGAAATTCCTTAGTGGGCCAGATGGATAGATGTGCTGTTATTAGTTCTTTGGGGCTAGCTGAAATATAGAAAAAAATATTTTTATGTTGATTTTGAGCATTTGTGGTATCACAAATATTGGCAAGTAATAATGCAAAAAATAAAATTTAAGATATTTGAAGTTCTGAAAAAGTGAGAAAACATGGAAAAATTTCTCAAAGAATAATAGATGAAATTATGCCTTACCTGAGAAAGAGTTCTGTCCTGAATTTTCATTTATTGATTGGATTCATTAATTAGTTTAGTAAGTGTGAGAAAGGCATTCACAAATATAATTTGTAGACAGACTGAATAACATCTACCAATAACCTACTTTTCCTCTCTTTCCGGGTAGTTCAGTGTCTCTTAAACTGGTTATATAAATAGCTAAGTGGTATTTTTCAAGTGATATAAAAATCAATCAGATGTCAAATAAAATGTTCTGTGTTGATATATTTTACTGTTCAGACTGCTCCAGTCAAAGCTAGAGTTCATCATGCAGTATTTGCCATTAATTACTTCCTACAGGCTTACCACAGCATAATATCTCTTTTCTCTCATGCAGTTTTCCACATACATTCTCACACACACACATAAACACACCAAGATTTCTTTTCTTTTATATAAATACATTGAAGTACTAAGAAATGGAAAAGACACTCAACATTTCTCAGCAGATGGTACTTCAGGGCGGGAGTTGCTTAATAGCAAAAAAAAAAAAAAAAAGCCATTTTAGCATTGCAGTAAAAATTGTTCAAACACTAAATTAGGGTCTTAAAAAAACAGTTGCCTTGGTAAAGCCAAGACATCTGGTCTCCTTGGCCTAATAATTTATAAGCGAAGTTTCATAAAGAGGGAACAAACTGTGAAACAGCATCATGCTTCCTTTCAATCTATCGGCTCTCAAAATAAATTGACTTGACAAGTAACTCATCCCTGCGACCACGTGTCCATCATAAATGCTTCTTCCTTGCCACAGAGGGTATGCTTATATGTGGAATCAGTCATCAGAGTTACAAAGAAATCACTCCCAGTCTTGAATCAAAACTTAGCTGATTTGCTGAAAAACATCCTTAAAATTGTTTTCTTCCTAATAAATATTAAATATTTAAAACCAGGTTAGAAGAAAGAGAAAACCTGCCCACAACTACTACATCACCTATGCCAGGTACCATTTGCCGAGCGGTGTAGGCATCCATTTCCCCCCACACAGCCAAGGGGTGCCACGTCCAGGAGGCAAGAGCCTTTCCCAGGGCAGGACCTCACCACAGCAACAGCAAGGACTTCCTTAGCCTCAGCAGTGCAGAGGAACTCAGCCCTTACTTCACACCTCTGTGGCAGGATTCATGCATGTGGCATTCCCCACTCATATCCAGAGACATAAAACAAGATATCTAAAGCAATCTTTACTAAATGAGAGAAGCAAACGTAACAGGACTTTCTCCTTCCTTTTCTCATGTACCTACGAACATATGGAAGACTACATGTCTATCCTAAAGGAAAATCATCGCATGTTCTCACCTGTCAGGTGTCCATTTATCCCAGAATTTCACTTTTGGTGTTGGAGTCCTTTTGGTGCTGCTCCTCTTTGCAGGAACCCTTAAATATTCCTTTCACTGGGGAGAAGTCTGAATGGTTGAATGCTAAAATCTCTTTCCCTAAAGAGACTTGGCTTTAATTCTTGCTGCTGTCAGTAGCATTCAATTTTCTTGTGCCGAGTGACACATTCTCAACAGTGTAGCCTGAAACTTTTCTGTACAGGTCTCAGAGTCCTGTGGTGCTTTCATGGAACCTGAGGAATAGGGTATATTGAGTGTCCCGTGCGGACAGTAAGCGTCCGAATCCACAGTCATGGAGAGAGAGACCCTTCTCACTGTCTTTGGTCTACTCACACCTGAACTGTTCCTTTCTTTGGGTCTTTTTAATTAATTTTCCCACTAGAAGCAGCCTGTTTAGGGACTAATCACACCTATGATTTGCATTACAAACCTCAATCGGTAATTCCACATAGCAAAATCTGTGCAGCAAAAAAGGGCATGAAAGTTAAATATTTGTATTGCTGAATCAATGTCTTAAATCTGAATCTAACTTTTCTCTCATTTCTGTTTGATGTAGCTAAAGACTTGGTAGAAGAAGTTTGACAATCATATTACTTTTTTACTAATTTCACTTTCTTGATAAGAGTGTTTGTGTAAGGCACTTCACAAAGAGATTAAGCTTGGCCCTTCAAGCACAGAATGGTTGGAAGTCCCAGTTTGACATGGCATGCATCTGCGAAGAAAAAATAGCTCCCTTGGATTAAATTAGATTTAAAACATCTTCAATAAATTTGCTGAATAAAGATGTGCCATTTTTACAGATAGTTTTTATTTATGATTCTCAACGTATATGGAGGTTTACAGACTTCATTAAAAATTGTTTAAAAAATATTTAATTCCACTAGCATTTTTCATATCTTGCTAAATACTAGCCATAAAGGTTTTAATCAGATTTGATGGCATCTTTTCTTTGCTCAAAGATAAGTGTGTACTTTACTGTTTTTTGTTGGAATGTTCTCACCTGAACCATTTGGATGCCTAGCAAAAATCATGGTGTTAATTTCTGCAAATAGACTCAGGAAGATGAAGTGATCTAAAATGCAAATAGAAACACAGTGAAAGGCTAGATCATGCTCCTTAATGCATAGCAAACATTAATTTTGTGCTCTCACTCCTGCACTTTTTCTCCATATTTAAAAAAACAAATATTATAAATACCCCTGTTTTCAGGCAAGTTGAGATAAACCCCAAGTCGTTGAGAGGTTTGTACTTGTAATTTGTATGACAGTCAATTTTAAGAACAGCTGTCTCCAAGCAGCTTCTGTAATGTATAATGTAACAGTATAGGAATATTGAATGAATGCATAACTGGTGAAAATAAACAGAATAATTCAAAGCCAGTGAATCATGCTGAATTACTATAGAAATATCTTATAGGAACTGGATTTCATGTTTGTTTTTTTTCTCCTGGATTTACTCTTGCTCCTTTTCAAGTAATTTCTGGACTTTTGCCATTTGCTTCAGAGACACAATACAGTCTGTTGCTAGGCAAGTTCATATTCGAAACCCAACCCAAAGAATTGCAGCAGGTCACTGCATGGGAAAGAAGGAGAGGTTTCATCCTGTCAAAAATGGTGAAGGTATTTTGTAATGATTGCGTTAATAATCATAGTCGAAATACTTGCCCACTTCCTGCCAGTCTCTTCATCCTTTCTTTCTCTACTTTCAAGCAAGAGAGGAAAACTTTGTCATTCACTCCAGTCCTTTGCAACACTTTTCTCCCATCTAGCTAGCTCAATTTTCCTTTCTATGTTAAAACTATACACACAGATTTCATCATAAAACATGATCCTGGCAAAAGAATTTATATGTTTTGTCAGATTAAGGTGTCTGTGTTGCTATTTCTATGGACTGTGAACTATCCTGAACAGAGATTAACTATGCACATGGTTTTACAGCGAAATTGCTTGAAGATGATTTAGTCTCGTCTGCATGAAGTATCTACAAATTACTGAAGCTTTCTCTATAACTTTGATGTCTTCAGAATATACCAGAAATATTTAGCTTTTACGGTTACAGATGCCTTACACCTATGTGTCCTACATGAAAAGGCAGAAGGAAAGTACCTGGGAAGAGAAGTTATGGTAATTCTGCAGTACCTTTTGTAGTACTACCTAAAACTCACAGAATGTTTCTAAGTTTGGGTTAAATTTTATCTTTCAAATAACACAAACAGATTTTTCATCACATAAACTTTCCTTCTCAAACACATCTCATATTTTCAGTTTTTCAACAGTTTAGCACACAAATAAAACAGTGAAGTACCAACAAGCCGTGTTAAAGCAGCATCAGCATAAATAATTCCTGTAGGTAGTTGGGAGTGCACTGCCTTTTTCCTCTGCTTGATTGCACTGCAAAACATCATTAGAGCTCAAGAGATAGCCCAAATCTGTGCCTAATCACAAAGTGAAGTGCAAACTGTAGTGTCTTAGCAACCTTAAGAAGTCACTCCATCTCTCTTCCTAACTCTAGTGCTTTGCAAAATTTTGGCTGCAACGTTCATTCCACCTTCACATACAAGAGACATTTATCTCCTAATTCATGCCCCCTGGCATATTCCTGGCTGTTGGACTGAAATGGAGTCAATGAGCAAGAGCTCACTAGGGGACAATAATTTAATTCCCCAGCTCTCAGGAAATGCCATTTGCACTCTAGAAACGTGGGCCTCCATGAGAGTTGCCTGATGGTCACTGGCAAACAGGAATCACCCACCTGTCAACTGTCACATTCAGCACAAAAACTGCATGGTTGCTGCAAAAAGGTTACAGCTCCAGCTTAGGGGCTTCTGCATGTGACCACTGGCTCCTGGAATCTGTCCCTGAACCTTTTTCCCCAGAACTCACATTTTTCACCAAAATTGTTTCTAAGGAACCTGGAATGTCGCTTGGAAGGAATGCCTCTAACACCCCTTGAAATTGCTTCCCCATGCAAACTTTCTCATCCCATGCAGAACAAAGATTGCCTCCAGCCAGTTGTGCTCCCAGAGCCAGGCTTGGAAAACAGGGCTAGCATTATTCCAAAAATACCTGTTCTTCCATCAACACAGTGTTTCAACAAAAGACTTCCTCTTTCATGATGGGCATGTTAATGGGAGCACATTCTCATTTCAGGCAGCTTCTGAGCAGATGTGAGAGACTGTTTAAAAGGCTTCATGAATTACAGAATCACAGAATCACAGAATAGTAGGGGTTGGAAGGGACCTCTGTGGGTCATCTAGTCCAACCCCCCTGCCGAAGCAGGGTCACCTACAGCAGGCTGCACAAGACCTTGTCCAGG
>Ga0065711_1030043_pt1 | contig 33944 bp, 15 predicted proteins | sample Hoacrofraction12_FD_59098 | JGI IMG/M metagenome (GOLD analysis project Ga0065711, IMG submission 59098) | Hoatzin crop microbial communities from Cojedes, Venezuela - Epithelial fraction 12 v2 (version 2) | ecosystem: Host-associated > Birds > Digestive system > Esophagus > Crop | place...
TCTGAGGGTGACGGAGCACTGGAACAGGCTGCCCAGGGAGGCTGTGGAGTCTCCTTCTCTGGAGATATTCAAGACCCGCCTGGACAAGGTCCTGTGCAGCCTGCTCTAGGCGATCCTGCTTTGGCAGGGGGGTTGGACTGGATGACCCACAGAGGTCCCTTCCAACCCCGAACATTCTGTGATTCTGTGGCACCGTAGCTGGCAGGAGGGCCAGGCTGGGCCGTTGCATCCTGTTCCAGCTGAAAATACAGGCCACGGTCAGCGTGAGGAGGCAAATGTTTTCCATTCGTTGTTTTCAGAAGGCATTTGCTTTGGCATTGCCGGTGCGCCCGCCAGCCCGCTGCTGTCCCTCGCTCAGCGCAGATTCTTCCACTGGGACTCACTGCTGGTCAGCAGTTTGTCTTGCATCTGCTGGTTCGAGTGGTGTCCTTGCCGCTGAGTCCGTGCGCCTCAACGGAAGATTGACTGCACAGACAGAGTTTTTGTCAGTGCAGACAGTAACAGTTATTCCTAATGCTGCTTTGTCAGTGAAAGACTTTATTTTCATTGTTTATGACCCTACCAAGTTTTTGAAGTTCCGATGGATGTTTCTCAGGCTAAGCTTCCATCAAGGGGCTCCTCTTAAAATGATTCTGTCTCTCTAAAGATGAAACTGTGTTGTGTTCCTCGTGTAGCAGAAGAAAATTCCTACGTGTCTTACTGTAGCTGTGCCTCCTGGCTTCCAGGGTCTCCTCTGGCGACCAAACCCAATGAAGGAAGACTCTTCTGTAATCCCGATTAATCTTTAGCCTCTGGGCACCTGACGAGCACCCGGGAAGGAACAGCTGGCCTCAGCGCAAGTCGCATGGGCCTGGCGCCAAGGTAAAGGACACAGAGAGGGGCCGTTTCCAGGACTGGGACTTAGGAAAGCGGGGAATGGGTGTGGGGGATGCAAAGGGACAGGAGAAGATGGAGGAGCTGGAAGCTGGAGGTGGGGACGTGAGGGTGTCCGCAGGGAGGGTGCTCGGCAGGAGCCGGTGGCTGGCTGGGGAGGGACAGGTAGGAACGCAGGAGGACGTGCCCTGGGGAAGGTGAGCCTGCTGCTGGCTCTCAAGCGGTCGTGAAGCCCCTAAGCGTAGCGTGTCACATGGAGAAATACGTGGTCTCCTGCGGCTGTAATCTCCTCTGATAGCCAGCTTGCAGCCTCACCGATATCCAGACTGGGAGTCATGCAGTGAAAAAGAGATTTTAAAGAAAACTGAAGGAAACTGTGTGGAAAACTTTAAAGCTCCAAAGACAAAAACCTTCCCTATAGCATTGTATGTAGTATGTGGTAGGAGCCAGTTTTTAAATTACATTTGCGGAGTGTTTTCCGCAAGACTCGTGCCTCACTCAATGCAAAGGATGTGTTTAATTAACATATAGTTCTTGAATGTTTCTCTTCTTTTTCATCGTGTGAAGTGGAAACTTTCATGTCATATTCAGTGTACATTCTTCAAACCCTGCCTTGAAGGCAGGTTAATTAATTTCCATGATAGCTTTCCTATGGTACTCTCATAATTCCTTCAAGCATTAATAAATTTAACTTTATAACAGCCTTCTAAGTTGAAGTAGTACTATTATCATATTTTACACATAGGGAAGGAATAACTGAAGGTAATGGATCTGGAGTTGCCGTAGTTGTTTGTGAATTCCTTTATATTGTAAAGGTTGGCAGGTTGTTTTGAAGTGGGGAATAGTGGATTTGATACAGCGTGAATCTGCCAGCACCTAAGAAACAAGACCATAACAGTTCTTTTCCAGGTTTTACTTTGAATACTTTATGGCTCTTTAAGCACCAGATGTAGTGGGTTACTTAGAACGTACGAGGCTTTGGTATGTGCTTACACCCAGAGTCAGGAGCTAGTTTCAGACGTATCTGTGTATCCTTCCTCGTGACAGATTCTCTGGGGAATTTCTTCAGCTTTTAAAAAGGAAGTTATGAACTGTTTAATTTTGCCCATACTTTTTAATACTGTTTAATTTTACCTAACAGAACAAGATGATTTTCTTGACCATAGCAGCTAAAGGGGCTTTTCCAGCTATGCTGGGGCTACAGCCAGTGTCTGCGTGCTCAGAGCTGGAGATGTCACCATGTCCCTCTCTGAGTGTCCACCCCCTACCTTGCTCTGCTGTCCCTTCACATCACACTAAAGGAAACCGTCCTAGAGGCAGCACGTCACCAGGAGAAACATGAGGCTCCACTGCTGAGTGATAGGGGAAGGAACATACAACCTGACAGCCCTACAGCCTTGGGGAGCTGAGAAACAGAACTAGGAAGTTTCTCCTCACCCCCAGGACCAGGAGTACGAATTACCACAGTGCTGCCCATGAGGGCAGGGGGACGGACAGGGAGAAGCTCTGTGTGTGTGTTGGGCTGTGGCTAACCTGTTATCATCTTCTCTCCAGTGTGAACTACAAGGCAATGCAGGAGTTCTCCCAAGCGCATCTTCATCTATGTAAGGCATGTCAGATTGAGCCCTCCGATTGGGAAGGTATTTTATTGCAGATACTTTGGTTATTCTGTTTTTTCATCTGACACCCTGTTTGTCCTTCTGTGAATGGGCACAAACAGAAGCATAGGAAGTTCCAGCTGAAGATGAGGAGGAACTTCTTCCCTCTGAGGGTGACGGAGCACTGGAACAGGCTGCCCAAGAGGCTGTGGATTCTCCTTCTCTGGAGATCTTCAAAACCTGCCTGGATGCAGTCCTGTGCAGCCTGCTGTAGTTGACCCTGCTTCGGCAGGGGGGTTGGACTGGATGATCCCCAGATGTCCCTTCCAACCCTGAACATTCTGTGATTCTGTGACTGAGTGAAACTCTGGTAATAATGGTACCAGCCTGTTGCATTTTGAAGTGTTTTTCTTTCTTTTATGGTGTGTTGTGCTCTTTCTGTCTAAATCAACAACACTTTGGGTGTCTTTTGTGGAAAACATTTTTCCCTCTTATCACACATGTTCTGCAGGTGCTGTATTGAAACAAGTCTGTCCAAGTATTCATACGTGAGCTACAACAGGTGTCAGTCAACCTAAGGATGGGAAAATCTCAGAGGTAAATCTGCAAAGAGGTAATAAAAAGTATTAAAATCATTTCAGGATGCAGACAGAAAGAAGCCTGAGGGACTGCTAATTTTGCCACCTTAATAGAAATTAAAATAATAATTGTTAAAAGTGTAAACTAATTTTGAAAAGCTTTGCTTGTTTTTTTAGTGTTTTTTATATCTTATGGTTGTATCTATGCAACCAAAGCCACCTACCCCTAGGAACGCTGCCGAGGGAAAACGAAGGATGAGCCCTGAGCAAACTGGCCAAATCTACAATGTAACAAAACTACAATGGTGCCCAGTTCTGCTCTGTTTTGCAATTTTGAATCAATAGCCAAGGAGTCAAGAACCCAAAAAAGTGAGTCAGACAGAATGGCTGCCCACGGTATTTCAGTTAGAGCAACTGGCTCAGCGTCACGCAAACGTCGTGTGTCAGAGATGGGAAATCCGGTTCTCCCGGGCAATATTTCCTGGCTTGCACTTCAAAATCATCCCTCCTTTTCCGAAACTCCTGGAAGTCCAGTGCCTCATAACTTCTGAAGAAAATTGAGTGCTCGCACCAAAGTATTTTTACAGACAATACAAATTCATTTGAAGACGAGTAGTCCTCTTCATCAGATAAGTTTGTGTCCTCCGAGAAAAACAGAACATGACTTAGAAGTTAATAAGAGTTTTAACACATATATCAGAAACTGAAGAAAGGTAGTGGGTATAACTGATTATAGTTATTCCCAATTGTTGAAATATTAACTCATGACCTTAAGCATTCCCCTAAAATAGATTATAAATTGTAATTATACTTTAAGAGTTATCAAGAAATTTTGCAAATGACAGAAATGCTTATGGACTAATTGACTGATAATAAATCTTCCTCATGCGTGATCAGTCTTACACAAAAAAATCATGGGCACTGAGTCAATAAACTGAGACATACTATGATAAGTGAGAAATTTTTTTTTTCCCCAGTCGTTTGAAACTTTTCTATAAAATGTGTTGGTGGTGTCAGTCTTAAAGCTAGATATCAACAGCAAAATGGTCCTCTGTTTCAAAGCCACAATTCTGAAATCAAAAGTCATGGTTGTATTTCTAAAACACTTCTACCTTTTAGTCGTGAATGGTTTTCTAAATTATAGCTGAATTTACCCTGGTGAAATGGCTTTGATTTCTCTTTCTCTCTTGCTGTCTAAGGAGCCGGGGGCAGAATATCCACAGCGATTAAACTATCTCTTTAAGTGCCCTTGGTTGAAGAGCAGGACCAATGTGCAGCTCAGTTTGGCAAAGCTTGGACTACATCTGTCTACTTTATTTCTGTGTGCTTACATAGCTAAGAAGTATCATTCAGTGAATAATATCAGCCTAACACTAAAATAATTTTTTGGATGAATCATAATGGATTGCTTTTGTATTTGTCATTTGGCATGCGATAAGTATATTAGTTCTTGTCCACGTGAAAATATATACCAAAAAACCCCCTACATTGTTAAATCACACACCTTCTACCCCAATATCCTATGCCATATATGACTTTTCATACTCCCAGAATGCCTTGAACTAGGGGCATATTCTCACTTGCCTCACACATTTATGTTATCTTTTGAAGTTCAGCCAGAGCTATTTGACTTGGAACAGGTTGACACCGATGGGGTCAATCTTCACAAAAATAAGTGAAAACAGAGATAGAGAGAGACTCTCATCACCTTGTCCTTCGCTATTTACTGACAGCACAGGCATTTTAAGTCATGTACAAACATAGCCCTGCCTACACACCCTGCTTGACTGAGCACAGTAATGGGATGAACAGCAGTGGAATGCATCACGAACCTATTTCACACCTGATTTAAATTGAATATTTTTTCATCAATGCTTCGTTGAAAGAGTGATATATATTATTTCTCCAGTTCTCACATAAATAAGGCTTTCCTTATTTAACATCAAAATACGGGCTCTTCTCCTCCAGATTCAAAATGTTGCAAGCTCTGAATCTTAAGAGCTGTGTTATTAATTGCTTTGCAGATTTCTGGCCAGGTATCACTGGGGGATATGAACAAGTTAGATTTTGATGGGGTTTGGATTGCTTTGATTCTGGGATTAAACTAAAGGTTCTTTACTGCAGTATTAGGCAAAGAAAAGGCAAAAGCTCTGTTAGCTTTTCATGCTTTAACAGGATGTGACACAGTCTTCGTATTTGCTGGGAGAGGGAGGAGAAGATAAGTCTTGCTTAGGAAGGAAAGAATGTCTGCCCTGCAGCCATAGAAACGTTTCTCCGTTTCTCTTCACCACCTGCTGAAGTGATTGATATGTGCCTGAAGGATTTGCAATTATTTGTCGTAATTTTGTTTAACTGCACCAGTGTACTTTGCCAGGAAGAGGAACGTTCCTTCCCCAGTAGTGCATCTATTCATATAGGGGAAGATTATCTTATATTCACATATGATGGAAGCATGTACAGGAACATATCTACGTCAGATTGATAATGAGCTGTTCTCAAGGTTACAGAATATCAAATCCTAAGATATTTCTACTCTGATTGAATGCCTAAAATAGCACTAAACTAATTAAGTTTAGTTATCATTGAATAATAATTATACTTCGTCAAATGGCAGACAGTCAGTAGAGAATTAGTTTTTACTTGTTTGGTTAAACTAGCATCCTGTGTATAAGAAATTAAGTCACCTTGAAGGGAAGGGAAGTCATGACTACCATGGGGAGACAAAACCTTCGGAACATATAGACCAGGTAGGTCCAAGAAGTCAGGCGGTCTTGAGACTACATAAATTTATGAGTAGTAGTGGATGTGCACAGAGGCCTCTGGCTCACACTCGCAGCGAGACCTTTTGCCTGCTGTGTGCTCACCCCTTCCCATATGCCTGGGAAGGCCAATGCCTCAGCTCTTCTGAGCACTATCTGTAAGATAACTCTGGGAGAGACATAATAATTGGAGGAGAGAAGTCAGTGTGGTTTAGGTCTGCTTTCCTAACTACCAGTTAGGAACTACAACAGACCCAGATGAGACTTAAGAATGTGCTTATACCTGCCCTGTGTAGGAAAATAGGAGTTGGATTCTGGTTGCTTTTATTTAAAGAGAGAGAAAGAGCATTGTAAAAGATGAGGATTTTATTTACTTTCATAATCGATTTTCCTTCTTCCTTAACTTTCACAGACCATGGCATTTATTCATGTGTGTGACTTGGCACGCTCAAACAGAGAATGCGGCACTGGTCACAGGGATTCTGTGGTTGCTCCAAAGTAAGAAAAATCAGGCTATGCCTGTAGATGCTTACAGTCTAAAAGTCTCCTGGTTATTAAAATAAGGTCAATAATATTGAAGCAAGCAGTGTTTGAAAAATGGTTGAGCTGAGCCTCAAATCAATGGGTATAAAATATTATACCGAACATTTTAACACAAAAGGGGAGAGTCTATTGACAAAACTTGTTCATCAGGAGTGAAATGAATCCTCAGGCTGAGCTCCACTGACTCCAACACAGCTAAAAAAAATTACAGAATCTGCCTCCGGACAGAAAAATCAGTGATTTTGGTTTATAATGCATAAACATTCAACAGAGAAATCTTAAATACATATGCTAAAAACATAAAATAACAACTACACAGAAGTCTCACAGAGATGTACATAGACAGCTGTCATATTTCAAAACTTGAGTAAACATCTGATGCTAATCAAACATTAACTTACCTTTATTTCACAGGTTAAAGATCATTCGCATGTGCAGTTAAGGATCAATTTTCTGCCTCCCTGACAGTCCAGCAATTCATGGAACATGCTGCTTCCTCTAGATTTGATTTTTATAGGAGTTATAACTAAGCAAACATAGTGAATGCGGCTTGTAAATGTTTACAAACCTCTGTGGCCAACATGAGAGAGATCAAAATATAAAATAAAAAGATCTGGTAATTGTTAGTGGTCAATAAAAACAGGCATGACCGAGTCTGTGGAAATAAGGTAAGGATGATACCAAATGCATAGTGTTGGTTTTGCAGTCATTTATTCATGAATTAGTCATGAATTCTAGGTCTTTGACAATTTAGTCTTCTCCCCCTGCCCCTTGAAAATCCGGTCTAATCGTGTCTAGTGTGTATCTTGTAAGTTCATTTTTTTTATTTCTACTGCATATCAGAGTCTGCTTTTAGAGTAATTTGTGGTAATTATGAGAGAAGTTATTTACTCTGCCTTCAAGCTCAATTTGAAGACACAACATGATGCAACTAACCCAGCTAGCTGGAAAAAAAATAAGATGGCTAAGACCAGTGTTTCTATTCAATGAGAACTGAATTGAGAATTCTGCCATTTCAGAATTTCTTTTCATTCCAAATCACTTTAAAATAATGGAAATTACTTACTTGTAGTTAAAAAATGTTTCAGGAATCTGCATATTTCTTTCTAGCCATACGACAGAAAGTTTTCATACCACTCTTGCATATCTTGTTACTGCAGTGTAGTGATCTGTTGGCACATCTAGGAATAGGTAGGTCTTCCAATCTGAGAACTTCAGCTTTTCCATATTTATAGAGTTACAAAGGGTACTTCTTTTCTTTTCCAAATGACATGACAGAGATATACATCCCTGCCTAAATCCAGCCACCAGGCTCTCTTGGATACTGCAGGCTCTCTGTTACTTCAGTACAGTGTTATTTCTACCTTTCTCTGAATGATTATAACTCAAACATCATCCATCTTACACATACTGTCCCTTTTCTTTCTCTGAAATCGTTAGTCATTTATTTTTGTCTTTTATGTTTCCTAAGTGATGCATATACTTCCAGCCTGATATTCCAGGCACAACTGCTGATCCTCCACAAGTCTCTGTGCTACACATTCTGACTCAGTTGTTCTGGATCCTCTGTTGTGTTATACCAATGTAATAGCCACAAGAAGCTAATTTTTAGCTAAATGAGAAGCAGCAGCTAAATGGCCACTACAAGAAGCTAATTTTTAGCCAGTACTTTCCCACTCTGTATTAGCCAGCAAATGCTCTTACCAGTATTGGCACTTTCATTCCTCTTACCCTCTGATATTTCTTTCTCACTACGTTGTCATTATGCAGATTAAATGAGCCTTTCCCAGTGTCCTGTTTTCGGCTATTAATTTTCCTTAATTCCTGTTAATTTTCCTCCCAGGATCCACTGTATTTTGGATTTAGTATGAGAAGAATTTTAATAATACACTGATGTTTTCAGTTCTTGCTATGAAATCAAGGACTTTTTTCCTGTGTCTTGTATTCAGCTAATGAGCAGGCGGGCAGGAGCTGGGAGGGAGCACAGCCAGGCAGCCAGCCCACGCTGGCCAAAGGAAATATTCCATACCATGGATGTCATGCTCAGTATATAAATGGGTGATGGCCAGGGGGCAGGAATCATTTTTTTTCTCCTTTCTCTTTTCTGTGAGTTCGAATCCTCTCTTGTCCAGGAGTATGAACTTCTCCGGGAGTTCGGTCTGTTTTCAGGAGTTTTGCGAAATCTGTGAGTTCCGGGTTCTGCGATCGCTGCTCTGGGACTGGCTGCAAATCAGTCATTGGGTGGTGAGAAAATTGTGTTGTGTATAGTTTGTTTTGCATAAACCACTACCGCTTGACAGACACAAAAAACCCCCAGTGTTAGGTACTTAGTGTCAAAACCAGGAAGGCCAAAGTGCAGCTGGAGCGGAGATTGCTGAGGGACACTGGTTGGAGCACAGCAGATTCTGTGAGAATGCTAATTGGAAAAGCAAGTTCAAGAAATGTGGTCTTCTGCTGATGGAGGACCCTAGTGACAATAGCTGTCAACAATGAAAAAGCTGATGAACTCAGTGCTTATTTTCCTGCCTGTCTTCACAGCTGAAGCCAGCTCCCAGACCACTGCCTGCACGGGCACAGGTGGGGAAGGAATGGGGCAGCCAGCAATGGAAGAGCAACAGGTTAGAGAAACTGGATGTATTCAGATCCACTGGGCTGGATGGGAATTGCCCCAAGCTAACTGGAAAACCTGGTAGCGCTGAGTGTGAGGCCACTATCAATCTTCATATTTAAGAAAGGCAAGAAGGAGGACTTGGGAAACTTCACCTCGGTCACTGGAAAGATCAGGGAGTGCATAATCAGCAGGAGTCAGCCCATGAAGGCAAACCATGTCTGACCTGCCTGATTGCCTGCTGTCATAAAATGACTGGCTCTGTGGAAAAGGGCAGAGCGGTGGGTGTAATGTACCTTGATTAAAATATAGCTTTTGACACCACCTTCCCCAGGCTTCCCCTCTGTAAACAGCAGAAGCATGGACTGGACAAACAGACTGTTTAGATGGATTGAAAACTGGCTGTAAGGGTAGCAGTCAATAACTCAATATTTGGCTGGTAATCAGCAAAGCACCCTGGGGTCAATACTGGCACCTATATCAAATGCCTTCATTAACAACCTGGCTGCAATGCAGAGCTCATTCTGAGCAGATCTGCAGATAACACTAAGTTAGAGGAAGTGGCTGCTGGTTCAACCCAAAAGAACACAGAAAAACTTAAGGATCAGACAGAGATGTCGTGATTCCTTCTTAGAAGTATGAAGTTCTGCGCCTGGGACAGCTGGAATAACCCCATGTACAGGTACAGGCTGGGAAGTGGCTGGCTAGGTCACAGTCCTGTGGGTCACGGTGCATGCTAGGTTGAATATGAACCCATGGCATGCTCTTCTGAAAGAAGGTACATACTGGGTTACATTAGAAGTGTGGCCAGCACATCTAGGGAAATTTGCTCATAATCTCTGCCGGGTACTGGTGAAGCCATATCTGAGTTTTGGATATTGGATCTCTGGTCAAGACAGACATGGTGAGATTGGAGAGAGTTCAGTGGAGGGCTAATAAGAAAGCTGTCAAGGAGAGGCTGAAAGAGTTGGACTTGATCTGGTAAAAAGGAAGCTAAGAAGTGATGTAACATCAGCCTACAACTGTTTGAAGGATTATTACAAAAGTGACGGTACCAAGCTACTCTTGCTACTTGCCAGCTGGTCTAACAGAGCAATTGCCACAGTTTACAAGTTGGGAGGTTCAAACTGGGCATCAGAAAATAAAATCAACAAGAAGGTAGCTGGGCACTAGAACAGGTTGTCCAGAGAGGTGGAGTAATCTCTCACTGGGGCTTTTCAAGACTCAGGCAAGGCCAAGAGTGACATAATCTAGTGCTGAGCTGGTCCAATTAAAAGACAACCTTCAGAGGTGCCTTCCAACCAACATTTTTATGATCTTGCAGCAGGTCTCAGGTCTTCACAACACCTTATTAATAAAGCCCTGTTATTAAACTCATCTATTTGACAACTTGCTTGCTTTCATGAGTGGTGGTAGAAGATTGTCACCCAGCCTGTTTGAAGAGAGAAGATTCAACAGATGGGAAACACCTTGGGGAGTTGCATAACTCAGACAACACCTTTCATCAACCTACTTTATGGAGCTGGAACTACAGCAAGAGACTTCAGCTAAGGAAAGGCATTCAAGCCACACTTGGGCTCCACATCCCTCTTTCCCTTGCCCTGGCACCCATTCACCTTTCCAAATTAGTTGACTTAGTCCTCTACCACATTGAAATCCAAATCTAGACTCAGTTGCTCTTTCTACCGTGTCTGAAACAAAGAGGACCTAAATTAGTAATTAGCCTTTCTCCTGCCTTCTGTTATCAAAGCATTATCCAACTTCTTTGCTCTGTGGGACATGCTTTGGTATGAATAGACATTTTCTGCTGTGAACTGTATGAATTCCACAGCATCCTAGCTTAGTAGTTTCCCACACTGCATGATACAGAAAAAAGCATTTCTTTCTCCATTGCATTACATTTTTTTCCTCCATTAGGAAACACTGAAGAACATATTTTTCCTCTAAGTCTGTGGACTGCCATTGTCTTTATCAGTTAGGAATAAGCTGCATGTGAGAGACAATCCCTGCTGAACAAAATATAAATTTGCCAGGTTTTTCCATATAGCTTGACATGATGGAGCAGATCAAACTGCAATAGTCCATTTGACGCTTAAACCTCAATAGAAAGATAATTTCAAAATTATGATTCTGTCCTCGGTACAATAGAGTTATAGAGCATCCTCTGAAGCGGAGGAAATTGAAGCACCTAGACCTATGAATAAATTCTGCTCCTACCTCTTTGACCCTCTGTGCTGGCCACAGACTTCTGTTCTAGCAGTGCTGGATGGTACAGGGGAGAGTGCTTTCAGCAGGGGCTGAATCGGACGGACCTGTGTACTTTGGATCTAAAAAGTGGACTTTTTTGATACTTGCAAGAGGCAAGTTGCCGTGCATATGAGAGTCCATGTGATTTCTATAAGCTTAGGCAAATGACAGTATGGTCATTTATAGCCAATACGATTTTCAAGCGTGACCACCAATAGAACTTGCTTTACCATATCCAGGGGAATGGTAATCTTCTTGTCTCCTGTTTAAAAGTGTGGAATTTTTGTTTGCTTGGAGTGTTTTATTACAAAAAAAAAACCCCACAAACCTGGAGGATAGTATATATCCATATATGCTACACATCTGTATTCTTCCTTGTATTTGGATTTGATCCAGTATTCTAGGTTTCAATGGAGAAATGGTAGGACATAACGTATCTAAAGGAGAGGAGCAGAGCAGCCGTACTTGGAGAAACTAGAACCAGAAGATACCTGCTGGGATGCACCTAGAAGTGCTGAAAAATCCGATGTTTTTGTTTATAATGTATAAACAATCAACAGAGAAATATGAAATATGTATGCTAAAAAGGTAAAATAACATAACTTTACAGAAGTTTCACAGAGATGTATTTAGATAGATAGATACATTTCAAAACTTAAGTAGACATCTGATGTTAATCAAACATTAACTTACCTTGATTTCAAAGGTTAATGATCAGTGTCACATAGAACTAAGGATCAGTTTTCTTCCTCCTTGCAAACTCTGCAATTTATGGAACGTGCTGCTTCCTCTAGATTTGAATTGTGTAAGAGTTATAACATCATGGAGCTGACACTCTCGCTAATCTCTGAAAGGTCATGGTGATCAGGGGAGGTTCCTGGGCACAGGTAAAAATCAAAAGTTACTGCTCTATTCAAGAAGGCCAAAAAGGAGGATCCAAGAACTGACAGGGCAGGCGGTCTCACCCTCAGTTCCCGGGAAGGTGGTGTTGCAAATGGTTTCCAAACATATTAAGGACAAGAAGGTGTTGGGGAGACGTCAGCATTGATTTACAAAGCAGTCATCATGCCTCTCCTATGATGAGATGATACGAGTAGCTTGGTGAGGAAGGGAGAGCAGTGGATGGTCTTTATGTTGACCTGAGCAAGGCTTTCAACACTGTCTCCCATAACATCCTCATATACAAACTGATGAAAAAGATAAATGGACAGTGGTGTGGATTGAAAACTAACTGAACTGCTCAGAGGGTGGTGATCAGTGGCATGAGGTCAAGCTGGAGGCCAGTCATGAGTGGTGTACCTCAGTAGTTAATACTCCCCGACATCTTCATTAATGACCTGGATGATGGGACAGAGCACATCCTTGGCAAGCTTGCAGATGACACAAAACTGGGAGGAGTAGGTGATACATCAGATGGGTGTGCTGCCATTCAAAGGGACCTCCAAGGGCTGGAGAAAAGGGTCAACAGAATCCTTATGAAATTCAAGAAAGGGAAATGCCAAGTCCTCCATCTGGGGAGCAAAAGTTAAGTACCTGAGGATATACTGAAATACTATATCTGATCTCCTTTTTCTTTTGTGGAGGTTCAAGCAACACAAGCCTCCTTTTACCTGTCTTTTGCCCTTGTTTCACGCATATCCAGTAAAAGCTGGTGCTGTTGGAACTACCGGTGACTGTTGTTTCCATTCATGCACCTGTGACAGTTGCTACTTGGCCATAGAAGAGGTCTTCAACTTCTGACACTTAGAAGATTGATCTGAAGCTAGTGGTATCTCTTAGACTCTGTTGTCTTAAATGGTGCAGATGGAAAACTATGACTTCAGGGGTTGCTGATACCAAGGCAGTGACAAATAATTGTGGCCTTTGAGTAGGCACAGGTAGGGAGTGTAAAATGGGGCTTGAATAGACAGGCTCTCAGCAACAACAACCATGAAATTATTCCAGCAGTTGCACTTCTTTATTTCCTCAGAAGGCACCTGCCTAGAAGAAAGGCTTCAAGCTAATTAAATAAAAAGATGAAGAAATGATCCTACAGATTGAACGCTTCAACTGATTACAGACTTAAGAAAAATACTGTGTTTAAACATGAACTTAAAAGTAATTCCAGACGCTCACAGCTCAAACAAGTATACCTATGAATGTCCTGCTGGTACGAGAAGTATGTCCTGCCATCTATAATAGCATTTACTTTTCTCAGCTAGGATTCAGTAGATATAAATCAGACCTTTGAATCTTAGCTCTAAGTTAACAAACTGAAGCCACGGACATAATAGATAAAAACCTTTCCATGACGATTCTATGCAGCCAATCCCTTTTGGCAACCATATAGTTCTGACAGAAAATGAAACAAAACAAAAAACTTTAATAGATTGAACTTTGGCAACAGAAAGTTGAAGAAATCTTAGGAGGACAGCCTCCACACAAAATAATTTGAATCTAACGAAAGTCCCAATCTAGGCTCGAGATATAAGCTTATATAAAATCTGTCATCTTGTGGAAGATTCTGTATCTGGTTCAGAAATCTGCAGTCTGAATTTTACTTGTTCTCCCAACCAGGTTCAATAGTTATTCACAAAACTAGCTTCAAAAAACACACAGCTGAAAAAAAATTCCAAAAGAATTTACAGGGAGGCCATAGAACATGAGAATTATTTTTTTTTTTACCCCAAAGGTTTTCAGATCTATATATCCGTGGTTATGACAGTAGCCAGTACCATAGTCCATGGTGCAGTTTTCACTAGAGATACAGGCACATCTGACTGCACTGAAGATAAACACTAGTCTCAAAAAAAAAAAAGGAAACACCTAGATTTTTTACGCAATGCCTCCCAATTTTATTTTTTCACTTCATGCAACTCCTCTGCTGAAACAGAGTCACTCAGTTGCCTTCTCCAGCAGGGAAGCAAGTCAGGAGTTCTCAGATTCTTGGAGTCAAGTTGAAGTCTTGTGATTCAGATCGAGTGCTCCAACGGCTTAGTAGTGGACAAGAAATCATATACCAGATGCTGGTTTCAGACTGCAGTGAAGAACGCTGTTACGTTGAGACTGCACCTGAAATACCGAGTCCATTTTGGGGCTCCCTAACATGAGAAAAAGGAGTGAGTCCAGCAGATGACTAACAAGACTGCTGAAGAGACTGGAGCATATGATACCAAGGGCAGGCTCAGATCTGGGTTTGTTCAGCCTGTAGGAGAGAATGAGAGGAGATCTTACTCCTGTCTGCAGCTACGTAATTGGGGTGGAGGGGAAGGGAAGAGAGAGCCAGTCTTCTTGGTTGCACGCTGTGGATGAACAAGAGGCAATGAACACAACTCAGAACACAGAAGATTCCAATGAGATGCAAGGAAGTTGTTTCTTTTTAACCATGAGGGCGTTCAAACCCTGGAACAGGTTTCCCAGAGAGGCTGTGGAACCTCCATCCTTAGAAATACTTAAAAAGTGACAGGACAAAGCCTTGAGCAACCTGCTCTAACTGGACCTGCTTTGCACAGGAGGTTGGACTTGCAACCCCCAGAGGTCCTGTCCAACCTATACGATTCTGTGAGCCTAACAACAAACCGAGGCCATGATTTCCTCAAAGTCTTCAGAGGCTGTATCAGCTTACAACAGTCTTCATATCTCCACGGCTCTTCTCACCTGCCGGGGCATTTCTCCTTCAGGTGGGCTGCCACTAACACAAACTGAACAGGGGAAGTAACACAGCTTAAAAATATGTTTGTGGAAAAAAAAAAAAAAGTTTTGTTAAGTAACTTCACTGCCCTGAGATGGCTCAGAATGTGCTGCACCAGCCGTTATATTGGTGCACTATGGCAGAAGTTCAAAATGAGCATTGACCAGGGAAGTACCTAAAGATCATTTATCCAAAAACATTGTCTTGTCTATGATCAGTATTAGAATTTTTACTATTTCAGAAACTTTCATGTTTTAATAAATGTTAGTTTCCAGTCCTTTTCTGTGCCAATTATACCAATGTAATATTGTCCTGCCAACACAACCGTACAGAAATAAAGCAACAAAAATACCAACTTCATAAAGTGGTCAGTAGTCAACTCTATACTAATAAATGGAAACCTCCCCTTCAGCACCATCAAGGGACGAATTTCACAGAACTACAGTGGGCGAACTTTAGTTGAAAAGACTCCCATGCTACCGCTAATTCAGCTCAGGCCAGGAGAGAACAAGGTTTCTGTGGCTTCTGATTTTTTATTATTGTATAATAGCACAACATAATAATATCTGCTGAAGAAATCATAAGGATATAATACTTCAGCTATGTAAACTAGGTGCATTCATTATTGTTACCATGAAAAATATTAAAAAACTACGTAAACAGTCAGCAGCTCCTAGTCCAAATCTCTGATTGATATGCAAGATGTAATACTCCTTCTGATCTCCACCGGATTTCATTTTCTCCTCACATACCTTGTTTTTCAGTGCATTCTGAGGATCAGTGTTAACTCCCCAAATATTGTGAAAGTTTAAATTTTTCAGAGTTCTGGTTTGGGGAGTGCTCAGTGGTTTACACCTTGACTCTTTAGGCATGCATATGCATCATCTACGCAAGAGGCTTGGAACAGGGACTAGAATACACTTTGCCTTTACTTCACCACACAAAAATGGAAGTTCTCCAAAACCTGCTGTCCAAAGACAGTGAAACACTGGCAGAGGTTGCCCAGAGAAGTGGTAGATGCCCAGTCTCTGGAAACATTCAAGGTCAGGTTGGATGGGGCTATGGGCAACCTGATGGAGTTGAAGATGTCCCTGCTGATTGTGGGGGGGGGTGGGCTAGATGACCTTTAAAGGTCCCTTCCAAACCTAACTATTCCATGAAAGACACATTCTTACTATGCTATGCATAGATGTGATTATTTGAGCTGGAAAAATGTTTAGATCTGGCAGTACTTTCCCTCTGTCGTACTGCACAAGCAACTGACAAAAGGGGAAGAAAGTGCCCCATCTTCTGGATGTATCTCATACTCAAGTTTTGTTGAGGGTTTTGAAGGAAGAAAGTACATTTTAAATAGCTTCCAGTTTTTGGTAAATGAGTTAACTTTTTGCTCCAAATGATTGTCATGGTGTGGATGCCTCTAAGCTGTATATCCCCTGCACCTTTACCTAGCCTCTGCAGCTGAATGAAGGATGGTCTTGCAAACCTCTAAAAATAAAGGCTGGAGGAGCACACAGCCAACTGCACCATCAAATTTAAATGCTTTTGTGGTGGCATACTGAGCAAAATTTTGAACAGAGCTTGAGACAGTATTTCTGCACATCTCGGTGACAGAAGCAGTTCTTGAGAACACCAAAGGGTTCAGAGAACCCTCATGCAGCCCCACCACCACAGGAGGTGGTTCTCCTCCGTGGCAAATCTCAGCAGGCTGCTAGCAAGCAAGGCACACACCATCACACCTCTGTGGAGAGAACAAAGATTTGAAGTCTTTTCAGATGGGATGGAGAGTGTCCACCATGAGCCTGGAGAGAGACCTGAGTTGGAGCTGAAGGTCCAGCACTTTTCTAGTAAGTGATGAAAAGAATTGACCTCAAGGTTTTCTCAGTCCTGAAAGAGGAGTGTACTTTCCCCTTTGCAATCTACTGTTCTAAAATGATTCAAATATTCTGCTAGCATATATAGTGCTTTCAGTGATTTACAGCTCAGCTTTCTAACAGAAGAAGACTCCGAAGGAAAGCTGCTTTTTGACCAAAAAGAACAAGCCTTGTGCTGCTCTCTTTAAGCACTAAAATACATATTTCCTGTTGGAGTTGAACACCCAATCCAGATTCCTGATGCGGACCTGTGCAACCTGATCACTTGTAGAATCAAAAATATATTTCCTGACTTTTTCTGGATGATTCTCACCCTTCCCTAACTCAAAAGGGAGGGGTTTATCATGACAGTGAGCTCCAGTTGGTGAATCCCCAGGCTGATAAATGCTGGAAGTGGGGGACCATACAAGAAGAGAGATTTCATTGTATGTGACCTGTTTTCTACATTCTTTTCTGTCTGCTTTGGGCTATTTCCAAAGCAGAAGGAGAGGGTCCAGACGCTCCTTTCAATCTGACAGAGACTGGGTATTTTCACATGTTTGTGAAGTGCTCAATTGATGTTCCAAACCTGAAATATTCCAAGATATTGCAAGAGATGAAGTGCATTTACTTAGAGCCCTATTACTTAAGATTAAGATCGGACTGATGGGGAAGTGCAGTGGTGTGGAGTGTGGTAGAGGCAGGGGGTGGAACAAGAAACAGAATTTACTTTGCCACCTCTGGATTCAGAAATCCAGAATTTACTGGATTAAGTTAGAATTTACTGGGAAAAGATACATAGCGGTGGGGGTGGAAGATCCATGTCAAATACATTTAAAATATACTTACTGTGCTAGTAACTCCCCTTAGGCACTCCATCTCTTACTGCAAGCAATAGACTGTTACGGCAAGAAAGAATTCAGTCTAACAGAACAGTAAATTTAGGCTTTATAAGTTAAGTGTCAAGATACCTCCTTAACTGAATCATGGTTAGTGAGTTACGTATGCTCTTTGAAGTAGTTGCCATACAAACCAATTTTTAAAATATTTCTGAAAAATATTAATATGTGGTATGATAAAGCAGTTTCTAACTATAATGTCCACATTAAGTTATTTTGAAACATAGACATTCAGCTATGACATACAGTTAGCAAAGATTCCTTGATCCTTTGAATTTTTTGGAATAAGCCAGGAGCTTTATTTCTGTATGTCTTTTTACACATATATGCGCTCCCCTTGAGGAAAGTAAGTTTTTAGGAGAGAAAAAATAAAACATGCTTAGTTAGCCATTGGAAGGCACACTGAGTGTCATCTACTGTAAACATGTCCTTAGGAAAAAACAGCAGCTGATGCTCCTACCAAGTTCAACCACTTGGTACGCTGAGGTAAAATAAAAAGAATATTATTTTTTTACAAGAAGGACACGGAAGGGATAACTATTCAGGCGTATTAAGCTACTAGGAACAACACTGTTTTCCCATGATGACAATGGTTCTCATGATAGAGGAAACGTGCAAAAGTCCCTTGAGACATCTCAACAATGAACAGTACAAAAGAACCAGTGCAATGTGTGGGTGGCAAAAAGTGAAGCTAAAAAAATGTACATAACTACCCGACATTAACTGAGAAATCATGAGTTCAAGGACTTTGTCCCAGAAGAATCATGTTTCCACAGGAAGGCGAAGAGATTTTTACTTATTGTTACTATGCAATATGAATAAAGAATATAAACCAGCATTTTCTACAGTCATTATGTGCAAAGGATGGTTATGTGAATACAGGAAAAGAATGAAAAACCTATTCAATGAAGAGTAAATATTGGAAGTAATAAGGAAATTACCTGTTTAAGGAGGGCTTGGGTATTAAAGGAGGAAACTAGTAGGTGACATACTTTCCTCCCTTTCCCCTTCAGTTATTTTAATGGATTTAGAAGATGTCAATCTATGCAAGTAATCAGAAACAGTCATGCAATCTTCTCAATACAAAGTTATTGGCTACTTGGCACACAAGCTGTTTCTTCTAAATGCTTCCCTGTGCCTCAGTCAATGTTTTTTGATTCTCTGACATCTGCCTATGTAACTATTGCTAGGTTAACCTAAGCTCCTACAATAACACATATTCAGCTACTGGTGATATTCTTTTCTCTTTCTTAGTTACCATATGTTATTTTCTGTATTATCTTATCCTAGATACTACCATTAACCTTGACTTTTGTAGTCCTAGACAGTAACTTTACAGCAGTTTAGTTCAAAACATTTCATTAAGCCTGAGATCACTCTTGCTACCTTTGTAAACAAAATGTTCACCAAGCAATACGATGGCATCAATTCAAATTGGGGAGAGGAGGGGAACAGGAGGCGGCTGTTGAGGATTGCAGCGTAACTAAATACAGAGGAGCACTAGCTAATCTTGGCTTTTTGCACTTACTTTTCAGGAACTGTTTCAGTAGTTGATGGTAGAGTAACAATACACCAGTGACAGTATCTATTCCACTTACAGGGGGCATACTCGCATGTTTAGTGGAACAATCCCTACGCTGTTGCACATTTCCAACACCTTTCTGAAATTGTTGCTCTCTTTTGGGAAGAGGTTTCTGCTCGCTGGCCAGTATTCTGGTTAACAGTAGTCCAGAGTAGGTCCAAAGACACATAACCAGGTTGCAAGAGGTACAAGCTGCTGTAAGGGGACGGAGCTGACTACCACAGCGGGATACAGGGTGCCCATCACTTCTGGCCTGGTCGCTCACGTGGAACACAGTGAGACTGGACAACCACACCAGTGAGTCTTAGGGAATCCTTTAAGAATGTTTCCAACTAACAGGGCTGGCAGAACCATCCAACATCTTTACGAATACCAAATCAATAAATGCATCCATACATTTTCTTTTCCAAAATGGCCAGCGTCATTTGGCTGTGAAGAACCAAATGTTCCATTAAAAACTTCATAATCCTCAGGTTCATGGAGAATAAGACACCACAGGTCCTTCTGGTTAGGCTAACAGCTGCAGAAGTCTAAGCACTACCTCTCCAGAGCTGAGGAAGCTATTTCTCAAATCTAGGGGAAACCCACCCCTGCACACACTAACAACTAATCTGTGGCTTCTTCCTTTTCACTGCTGTTCAGGCTCCTACACTGCAGTCAATTAGCAGCAGAGAACTGCGAGGTTACATCGCCAACCCGAAGATCCATCTCTATATATTCTGTCACACCCTGCAGTTACCGGCACTGGCTTCGTCAGCAAAACATAGGATCTAGCTGCGTATTGTTACCTGCTCACGACACACGGGTCCCCGCGACTGGGCTGCTGCAAGACTCCGGCTGCGTCAGTTGATGAAGAAAATCCCAGACCAATTCCAGAGCAAACTGACAAGGCAAATGGGGACAGTCACTGTCCGTAGGCTCAGAAGAAGGCAAGGTCTTCCACACCTTTCAAGGGTCTTGGGCTTCTCAGTGAGTCTCCTGGACTACAGCTTTAACCGCTGTAGTTTCTGTATAAATCTCCAGTTTCAGCCACGAGCAGGGGAGATCTTGCCACTGGGTCAGGCAGCGAAAGAGTAAAATTCTTCTCAGAAACTTCGCTAATACAGCTTTCCCCAGCCCCATGCCCCACTGTCTACTACCATTAATTTTAAAGCCTTGTAAGTCAGAAGCTGTTTCCTCAAGCCCTTTGCAGCACTCGGCTTTCCGCTGTAAGCGCAGAGACTGAACACGGTAGGCGCAGAGAGTCCTGTCACTGCCTTGAGGATTGTCACAAAGCTGAATCCTCCCTGACAGCAGGTACCACTGATGGTGGAACGCATATAACCCATGCAGTCTGGGTGTCCCACGGGGATCCTCCAGCGTATCTGCTGCTCTTTGCTGTGTCTGCTGCAGGTGGGGACAGCAATACCCATCACGCATTGCTGCCGGTGGCAGCCTTGCACCTCAGCCCAGACCTACATCCTGGAATCAGCTTGTTTTTTAGGAAGAAGATGACTGTCCTGGTTTCAGCTGGGGTAATTTTCCTCCCAGTAGCTGATGTGTTTTGGATTAAGTACAAGAAGAATGTTGATAACACTGATGTTTTCAGCTGTTGCAATGAAATCAAGGACTTTTTTCCAGTCTCCCATACTCAGCTAATGAGCAGGTGGGCAGGAGCTGGGAGGGAGCACAGCCAGGCAGCCAGCCCACGCTGGCCAGTGGAAATACTCCATACCATAGACATCAAACTCATTGTATAAATGGGGGTTGGCCAGGGGGCAGGAATATGCGCTTTTTTCTGGGAGTTCAAACTTTTCAGGGAGTTCAAACTTTTTTTTGCAAAATCGCTGCTTTGGGACTGGCTATGCAAGTGGTCATTGGGCAGTGAGAAAACTTGTATTGTGTGTAGCTTGTTTTGCATATTCATTATTATTAGTAGTATTTCCTGTGTTGCCTTACTAAACTGTCTTTATCTCAACCCATGAGTTATCCCTTCTGTCCATTTCTCCTCCCTATCCCACTGGGGGGGGTGGAAGGGGAGGGGTAAGCGAACGGCTGTCTGGTCCTAGTTGCTGGCTGCTGGGTTAAACCACGACAGGGACGCACTTCAAAAATCTTTAAAGTAAAAGTCTTATGTACTTCCATTGCTGGCACTATGGCAGACACTGGGCATCTCAGAGTCCCTGAAACCCACTGATAGAAACTCCCTCTACCAAGACGTTGAGGCAAATCTGCTCACTCTAATCTGCCAAGGTTGATTTGGTTTTTTTTTGCTTCTCTGCTTCCTCCAGAAGCCAAACACGTGAGGGCATTTTGCTGATGATCCTCCTCAGTCGGCAATACAATTCATTAACTTAACCATAAAGAAGAGCAGGGCTGCTCAAGGAAAAGAGACGCTAGTGACTGCAGGAGACTCATACACCATCACAGCCTGGACACACACAGGGGCGGCACTGGACAGGGCTACCCACTTTTGCAAGAGGGAAGAACGAGCGCCTACAAAATACAGTCAGAGTACTTCAGAAGATAATTTCCTGCTGGGCAAGCGACGCAGTAACAGGCCCCCCAACTGTTACCAAGTCTCTTTCAGCTTCTGATCAAGCTTTCCTTTCTGGAGCTGACAGCCTGGATATAAATAAAACTGCTGTGCAAGTGTCCTCCCTGTCTGCAGACACGCTGGAAGAAACATGCAGAAAAGCTAACTCACAGGACAGACAACACAGTCTCATCTACACATTTTTTTGAAGTATTTTTGTCCCACTAAGCATCTAAAGGAAAGTGAAAACATAATTGGTGTAATTAAAACATCTGAATCCCAAGTGTTGCTGAGGAGCAAACAAGCACTCAGAAGGAGAAACAAGTCTCTAGATGCTTCTAGTGGTACCCTGCTGCTAGTACCTACTTCCTAGATGGAATTACTACATGAAGGTACTCGCCGTTTTCAGCTTGCCTCTCTATTTGGTCGAAATTGTATTTTATAATCACAAAATTGATCATCGGCATTAAATTTGATGGGCAAGATACAGCACAAGGAACCTGAACTAATCAATAGGAACTCCTGACTTACGCTTGCTGTGATAAAAACAATCGTAAAGGCATCCTCTCTGCTCACCTCTTCTCCCTCCTTCTCCAAAGGGCAAGGGCACACACAGTCTGAAAAATAAATTCTGAAGATTGTGTTGTGTCAAAATAAGAAAGCATTGCCAACAGCTATCAAGACAGTAACGGGCCTCAAGTTTAAAGAGACAAATAAAGCTGCTCTCCGACTACTCCAAGATTATTTCAGGTCATACTTCCCTCTTCCCACGCACTTTCCAAAAGGCTGCACTTCTTTTAACTTTCAAGTCCTCATTTCTGTGATGTGGTCAAACTACCTGTAGGACAGTAAGTGTCCACAGACAAAAAGCTAGGCTCGAGTCCTCTGGTGAACCGTAGGATGCAGTATTCGAGTCCTGTGATGGTCACGTTCACTAACAGCAAATAACAATGGCTTAGACTGGAGCTTGCTCGACAGCAGGAGCAGCGACACCCCCACTCACCTGAGAGCACGACTTACCTCATCACCAGAGGACCCCAGTGAGCAACAGCAGCCCTGGTGCTGGTTCACAAGGTGGATGTGCCACAAGTCCTATCTGTTCCTCAGGAAGAACCTGGTCAGGAGTACCACTGGGTACCACACCGAGCAAACCGCCACCCTTAGTCATCAGCTCGTTGTCATTCATGGCCGCCACTCAGATTGCAGAGCAATCACTGTGCCACCCTAACCTCTACCGGATGTATACTCTGTGTATAATTACATATGATACCATATACTTGTACAGTACGTATCACGCATATGTATGGCACTAGCACATGGTACCACATGTATGCATACCAGCACACGCGGTGCACAGTCACATGCTACAACCTACCAGTAGGAACAAGCAAATGGCACAGAGCTCAACAATCATCGGTTACCAGCTCCTCCTCTTGCGTAGGGAGAGAAGAGGTTTGGCTTTTTTCTTTCCCCAAGCCATATACTTTTTTTAGATTAGTGTGTCTGGATTACATCTGCCAAGGATTAGGGTGGAAAAGCATTAGGGCCGTCCAACCAAATGCACAGCTGCCCCTATTACAAGGTGAAGGGACAAAGAAGATTTGGAACCGCAAACAAAAAATCATGTTTCAAAGTTTTAATCACAGAGAAGACCTCAAAATGGCAAACACCTTGGAGAACACAAAGTTTAGACTTTAGCTGCAGGAAATTAATTTTTGAACCCCTACTTTCAATTTTATGCTACAAGTAAAAAGCCACCAGCAGTTTCCAAAGTTTAACAGTAATTATTAAAAATTTATCTAGAAAATACTCTTACAGATGGAGCACCTTTCATGGCTTCAGTCAGCAATCTTGCAATCCTCTACCTGGCGGCTGCTGTCCCACCACTGTTCTTTGCATGGAGAGAGTGAAAAGCGAGCTGACCTGTGCAAGCTGTTTCCCCTGCGCCGAAGACAAGAGAAGCAAGAAGGGACAACGTAAAGCTGCCTAGATCAGTCTGCAAAAGGAGCTTCACCAGCGAACAGAGAAACAAGATGAGGAAGCATATTCAAGGAAGGCAACGCAGCCCAGTGTGTAAGTAGAAACCAGATGGTGCTGAGCCAGAGTGTTAATAAGAAATTAATAGTTCAGTAGGAAATTTCCTTAAAAACTCCATAGAGTTTACGCTGAGCCAGACATGAGCCTGGGAGCAATAAAGACTGGAAGGAACCTCAGGGCAAACCATAACCAATTCCACCAGGAACGGAGTTTCACCTTCGTCCCACAGTTGAGGTGTCTGTCATGCCGGAGAACTCCAGCACAGTGAAACAAGTACCTCACAACAGCAGCCTGTTCATTTGCATTTCTCCTTACCACTGACCATGCACGTTACATTTTGTCCCACAATATCGTATAATACTGGTTTTGGCAAGTATAATTTCCATAATATCTGTATCTTCAGTAAACTTTAATTGTAATTTAATCATTAACCTTTCTGCTAGCACAACTGAAAGAACAGACACTTTCTGCACTTGGACCTCAAGACCAGTTTTGAGAGCTTTTAACCATTTTCAGAGCTGCTCATAGTCTGCTAAATATGTTGAGGAAACCAATGAGCTAGGGAATGGTTTATAAACCTTCTCCTGAAACGTTACAGCATGTATGTTGCTTCACAGTTGAACCTTATAGGCACACAAAGACAGTAAATTCATATACTTTAAGATCAGTGGAGTAAGAATGCTATGTTGGTAGTATCTTTTCCCACTATTTAGCATGTTTCTACAACAAATATTTAAAACCCATGAAAAACTTGGCAAAATTACTTAGTACTAAGAAGATGTTATCCCTAGGATAAGATACCAGATCCACGTAAGGAAAACAGACACTATGATTAAAAAAAAAAGTAGAAGAGAAGACATTTTCACAAAAGCTCTGGCAGTTCAAATCTAGCACAGACTCCTCCTTCAAAATCATGTAAAGCAATGAGGCCACTCCATATTTAAAGCCATTTTGTTTTTATCTATTGGGGTAGTCACTTTACATCATACCAAAAAGACCGTATAACGAATACAAGTGTCAAGAATCAGATTTTTATGGCACAAAAGAAATTTTCCATTAACCTGCTTTCAGAGTTGTTAAATACATAATTGAAGACAAAGAAACTAAGGCTACCACAAAATAATATTTGCATTATGTTGTTAGTCTTTATTCAGCTTCTTAACTGACTCCTCCAGTCTGAAGGTGGAGAAGAATCTTTCCATTAGTTTCAGTGATTTATTCTGGATGAAAAGATTCTTTTCCTACGTTTGACACAAATTTATTTTCTCATTTATATTGTTATTCAAAGTTCACATAAGCTTTAATGTTGTACCTTACAATGCATGGAATTTCAGATTAAAATAAAACTCTACTCTTAACATAACCTTTTCTATAATGTAAAAATATTCTACTTGTTTAACATATCAAGAATGGTAAGCATTCACTTTGGGGAAAAACTATTTTATGCATTTTTCAGTACAAACCCAACTGCTAATGTTCTGTACTAATGTATCCCTGTTAAGTTGGGTGCCACCCAGTGTTCATCTTCTGCAACTACAGCCTGGCTACTGTACTTCAAACACAGAAGAGCTATGCATACAAGACAGTTTTTAACAACTGTAATTTTGAGATGCTGCTTACTTTTTATCTTTACTTCTCCCCTAGCCCTCCACTGTGGCAAATTTACATCTTTGAAATAATGAGTGTTTTTAATTATCAAAATCAGTATAAAAATAGCAGCATGCTACTACACATGAAAAGCAGATTCATCATGCATTATGAATTTAAATGCAGATTTCTGCCTTCCTTTTATATTATCAAAATCTTTTTAAAGTCAACATCAAGGCAAGGGGTATAAGGACAGACACTGCATAGTACGATTTGATACTAATCTGAACTGGGTATTTGTATTTAATCAAAATCCATGATAATTACAGGGTAAACAACTTTTATTTCAAAATACAAGTTTAACTGGAATTGTAGTGATGAAAGCAGAAGAGGAAAAAATGCAGTCTTTTACAGCCCACGTCACTGTATCTCACTTACATCCAGAGGTAAAAAGCTCTAACTGGTGAAGAGACAAAATATTTGTGGCTTTTCACTGAACCTTTGTGATAATCCAGCATTATCCATTTCTAAAGAAATATAAATACTTTAAAACAAACATTGAAAATAAATCCTTTTGATGTAACAAACTACACTCTTTACCGAGAATCTTCAGTCTTCTTTAAAGAAAGGGACTTCACCCCAAAAATAATCGAAATATCAATGTAGAACAATCCTTGGAGGAAAAAAGTCGGAATGTAAACCTCTGTTTCAAATTAGATCTGAAAAGTAAAAACACCACAGCATGTATTTAATTCACGTGCATTTTTCACCAAGCAACTCTAAGTTATTTTTACAGTTCAACAGGAGACTTCCTGAACTCAGTACAGTACTGGTTTTGCCTCAGCTCATACCTCATTTTCTTAACATGTGAACAGTAACTTTCCTCTTACGTCCCCACCACCGTTACGATACTGTAGTTACGCAGGTGAGCAACTGTGCCAATATAATTATGCATAAATAGTACAGACATAAATAAGCCCACGACTCTCAAAAATGAAAACAAAACAGAGTTTAAGGGTAACTTCCCCAAACAGTGACTACCCAAATTAATTTGTTGGCAAAATGATCAGTTTTGTAACCATTCTTCTGACATAAACAACAAAGCAAAGGTTCCACCAAGTCTTTCACGTTAACCATGACCTTGTAAGCTGCAGTTCATTCTAGGTACACCAGGAGGAACTTCAGCGAGGTTATTCATGTTTTATCTCTTTATGTTGTCTCCTTTCTTAAAGCATGGTATTAATAATATATTGCATGGCTGACAGAAGCTTATAAACAATCGTAGCTGCTCACTTACATACATTATCCCACACAAAGACCTATTAGTTTGCAAATTTTATTCTTTCAATATTCTTACAGCTACTTATCCCTTTGACATCTTACAATAGCTTCATTATTAAAAACATGTAGTGCTAGAAAATGTTTCTAGCTTCAGTAAGCTAAATCTTCAGCAAGCTCAACCACTAACAAGTCCAAGATACAATTTTCAAAAGTCTGAAGGAAAATTAATCAAGATTTTGAAATTTTTAAAATACTTGATCGAATGCATCATATATTGAGAACCTCAAAAAAGTCAAAATAATGTAAGCATTTAAGGAGAATTAGTCATATTACCAACTCAGAGAGAACTAAAAAGATGAAGAATTAAAACACAATAATATACTTAGAAGTCTATCCAATTAAGTTAACTCACTGGCTCCGTAAGTTACTACTTATCCTCTCAGCCAGTTGACCCTGCACACGTTCATCTCTCAACTGCAAAATGAAATGCATTATCTTAGAAAACATTTCATAGCAGATTCTAGTTCTGCAATTTACTATATAATTTGAATTATAACAATTTTACTACTACAATTTAAGAGTGTGCATGGTCAGTTACTACAGCTGAGTGATAAGCAGTAACACAACTGATTGTGACAACGTGTAAATTCAGGATTATGGTTAACTTTAATAACTACTCAGTGCAGTTTTTTATGATTTTTACGTAAACAAAAATGGAGACTTAAAGTCTCTGCTTTTTTTAAAAACACAAATCCCTCAATTGTTTCTGTAGTTCTTATTAGATAGCGAGGTTGTTAAAACTACAGACTAATCAGAAAGGTGAAACCCACACATGTTCATGCAATTCCCCAAAATGCCCACATAACCTGTGGCCTGTTCCAGCAGTTGGTGTCCAACGTACTTTGCGTCAGCAGTTTATGGCTCTCCCTGCCTTGACTGAGGTGGTCACAGCTGTCCTACGTGGCACAGGAGCTGACCCACTGGTCTCTGTGCCTGCTCCCCGAGAGGTCTTTCTGGCCTACTGTGCAGGGGATGTAATGAAATCTACTAGTCTGCTAAGCCTTCCTGCATCATCTCCTTTGCTTCCTACCACGAGCTGCCTCTGAGCAGCTCACACTGCAGAGAGGAGTACCGAGGCCACATTCAGTTCCTTCAACAGGAACATACTCGGCTACATCCACATACGTAGTCGTCGACTTGCGTAACTGCAACTCCTTGCTTGCGCTCGCACACACACACACACACATATATGTACATAGACATAATCATCTGAATGGACGCTCTACATAACTATAGGTCTTTGGGGTCAAACGACTTTGATTTTCTTTTAAGCATCTTAGGGGTAATGAGAAGAATGCTCTCCATGTATGTTTTAATAATATGACACTAAGCCTACTATTTGCTTAGAGGTCAACTAGAGGATGATTACAGGACAGAAGAGAGAACAGAAAGCCAGCAAGCTTACGTCCACACCACTTTCTGAAGCAGCCCCTGACAAGGTGAGCTATTCTGAATATTAATGTATCATTTTACTTGCTCTAAAACAATGAAAACCAGCTTACTGCTACAGATGACGGTTTCAAGCATGTGCTACAAAATATGTATTTACTACTTACATCATCAATATCTTCATCATCATCTCCAATATCATCAAACTGGATTTCATCATCATCTCCAGGACCAAATGTGTCTGTTTCATTGATTTTAGCTAAAAAGGAATTTCGAGAAGTTAAGGAGTGCACTTACTCTTGTCCAACATGAACTTCCAATTTCAAGTGAAAAGATTACCATGTTCTGGAAGCTCCCCATATGCTTTCAGACTTCTGGCTTCATCTGCATTGTATTTTAGAATAACATCAGCCTTGTTATCCTAAATAAAATTTATTAGAATTTATTAGTAATCTGTGAAGAAAAGAAACACCTTACTAACTTCTGCAGACCAGTAATGCTTATATTATTTATAGAAGAATAACACCTGTATTATTTATAGAAGACTATCTTGTTCCTCCTTCCCCTCCACTTCCTTTAAAATTGAAGTAAAAAATGGTCATTTATAGAATATCTTCATTTCTTCTTAATTCGCTCTATTACAAATCATTTGAGAAGTTCAGTTTCATGCCTTTGAAATTAACCTTTCTTCAGAGAACACACATAGTGAGGTATCTGGTGGCCAGTCAGAAAGTGTCAAAACTTTCTCATTTTAAGTAGTTTAAGATATAGAGTAAATGACAGTATTTCGAATGTTTTACAGCTCCGTAACGTACATTTCAGAAGCAGAATCTATCTTTGAACAACTGATGACACAACACTAATATTCGTGAAAAGCATTCACCTAATGAAAATTTGACAACTGTTTTCCATTAACCTTTACATAGGTAAACTTATGCTACTCCATTTTTGGAAATTTAAGTAGGAACTAATCACTGATCAATTGGCCTGTTAAGGTAAAAGCCTAAATATCAGGGCTCCAAAATTCTGTTTACCACAATCAAACATTTGGTGCTTGGCTCCCTCTCCCTTATATCACAGGACCCAAGTATCAAACAGCTACACCTGGAAAAAAAGGGTCAGGTGTGATGCCAATAAGCACCTTCACTCACTAAGTCTCTGGGTGCAATTCAGAAGAACAAGTTGAACCAGGATTTGTCAACTACTCATAACAATCTTTCTGTAATACAAGGAAACTAAACGATTTAGCATAACTAAATATGAATTCAAAGGAACTTAGATGGGATTTTCCTCATCATACCTGCTGCAATTTAACATTAAATAAATGTTTGTAAGATATTCTTCATTGGCAAATTACACTGAATTTTTACCTGGTAGTCTCTTAAGCCAACCAATATAATATCAGATGTATTTATCCAAACCTGAAAGAGAAAACACGTTATACTGCAGGAATTCAACTTCTGTGATATAACAAGAGAGTCAAACAGCACATTTAGGTTTACTGAGAGACATGAAATATTTCACTGTAGCCACAATCTTCACTTTCTGACCAGTAAACTGGAAATATTCTACTTAAAATACAGCAAAACAAGGTCATAAATACTCATATATATATTATTTCACAAGTTATGGAGCTATTACTAAGGTAAATGAAACTTCTTTGAAGAGTTTCTAGCCAACGAGGTGGTTATGAAGTCCTAACTTCCAAGAAAACAGAAATAACGCATCAAGCCACCACTCTGTGAACTGAGCTCCATGAGGGCAAAAGTTAAAGAAAAACCTGATGAAGGAAGTGATGGACAAGCACAGTGAAGAGCACAAGAAAATGAATGGAGTTGTTTCTAGTAACTGACTATGCTAATCAGGTCAAACCAAAGCCAGAAACCTGAAAAACAGGACACGCTAACTTAAATGCACAAGATAGTTCTATCCAATGTCAGCTGGATTTTTTCTGGAGATACAATATACTTCAGCTGAGATTTCCTTTCTTTTAGGCAGGAGGAATAGGTAAGTCATGTTTTCTGTAGCAGGAAATTAATTCTGCAGCACCCAGCATTTATCTATGCACACTCTCCATTACCTTCAGCAGTGTACTGCAGGCAGCTAGCAGAGCTCACACTGAGACCCAAGACACATGCACTCGCTGGCCTCCAAAAAGACAGATGGAACAATCCGGAATGAAAACAGCGAACGCCTCTTTTTATTGGGAACAGACTATCTGAGAGGACCTCCTCCATCCCATATACCAGCAGAGAACAGAAAGCTGTAACATCTGATGAGGGCAAGAGGGGACACCATCCAAAGATGGCAAAGTTAAGACTGCAAACACGTGCACCTGACTTCCCTGAAGATACAAACATTTACAGATCAGCTTTGCACGAAAGTATTTTGGGAACTGATGAAGTGGACAATGAAACGATAGCATCTGAGGTGCCTGTGGGAAGCGATAAAGAAACCTGCCCAAACTGCCCTTACTGAACTATTCTCAGGTAAGTCACCCAGTGAGATAATGATAATTATTCAGTTCCTCCCCAGATCAAACTATGTGGGTATCAAACCCTGATTCTTACTGGTTTCGGGAAGGAGCGTACAAAAAAGTCAGCTTTGGACAACCCTTTTACACCTTTACTTTCCTATGCTGGGTGTCAGTCTTCATGTTAATAGAAGTTCTCCTGCTAAGCTAAGTACTGAACTAGTCTCAGATACAATATGCTGATTTTACAAATAGTCATCAAGTTCTCCAACCACAATTAGGGAGCTTTCTAATATTTCATATACATATAAATTTCTAAAATATGAAAAATTAGCGTTTCGTAATCAGACAAAAAAATCTCCCTCAAAATACACACAAAGGCAGCCCTTCAACTACAAGCTTCACTCAAAAGCCAGACACTGCCTATTTTTGTGACAGCAATACAAACAGAACAAAATAGTTTACTATCAAAAAAGAAGTTTAAGATAGTATTAGAAAAATTAACTTTTGTAACGAGCTACATATGTGTTTTTTACAATTACATATCACACATAATGCCACTGTTCTCTACTGCAATGCTTCAAAATTACCTTTTTTCTTAGTTTCCCTCTAATGTGACATAACCTCTTCACACCATCAAAACATAATGCCTCCAGTCTTCCATTGCCTAACATCTTGATCACCTGGGCATATTCTGAAAGAGACAGCACCATACAGCAAAACTTGAAAACAAATGCAGCTTCATGAAACAATCAATACCTTTTGCCACTGTAACCAAAGTTTGCTGTAACATTTTATCAAACACGGACACTGAGAGGTGCTTTGATCAGCCACCCAGGCTGCCAAATGTATCAGAGTTTTTGTATCATTGCTGGTGTTAACATTTTCAAACACTACTCATTCTTGGTTGTATCCATGCTTTTGTTCCCTCCCAAATGTTTACGACATATAATTTTTAGAGCTATAAAGTCACACTCAGTTTCAACGTTTATAACAGCATCACAGCTCCCGTCCTAACTGATAGAATCTTGTCCCATCACTGAGGGAAGAGGAGAAAGTGGCACACCCTGTATACCCACCCCACTGATACTCTGCATCTCTTCTGCAGAGGCTGTATGGAAAAAACTATGCTGTTCCTGAAACAAACGTTCTGCTGTTCTCAGAACGTGTCTGAAAGGCAAGTAGCAGGCCTCACAGGAAAGCTGTGAAGCTTCTCTCCAAGACCCATACCCAGTCTCTCACCTTGTATGTAATCTCCTTCCCTCACGGAGTTCCACAAATCTTACTGTAGTACTTCACACACACACTATTAAAGTTTGCAGCATAACGTATTACCATTTAACTAAAAAGAATAAAGCTTGTAAGAATTATAACTTTATTATTATAAAGCTTCTAAGAATTATAACCTTCCCTGACTGTCCATACTCCCCAAGAAAAAGAAATTCTCAATTAGCCAGAGCTGTATTACAATATTCTAAAATATTTCCTTAGCACAAGCTAGATATTAGCAGTCTGATGTAGTTTGTTGGACTAAGCGAGAACAATGTTTCATTAAGTAGATTTTGCTTGGGAGTTGAAAAGGATTTTAAGTTTTACAGGCATATCAAAACCAACTCCTTTTTTTGCTTATAACTGTCACAGAATATCAGAGAGACCTTAAAAAAAATAGTTCAGTGCTCACTTCTTTTACAGGGGTTTAAGTCAGTACTTTTCCTGTACTTGTAACAAACCAGCTGGTTAATTGGTCACTAGACAAGTACTCGCATATATATGAGCAACCACAGGAGTGTGACACACAAGACAGGGTAAGCCAAAAGGGAGGTGAGCTTGCTGTCACCAAAAGGGAGGGGAGAGAGGAATCCTAGTCATCACCCTCCAGCTGAACACTCTTGTGACTTACTTTACCTGACAACATCCAAGTAAGGACATGACCTATCACTCCTGTTTTAGTAATTGTTAGACCTCCCAACCCAGGAGTCAACTCAACCAAACCACCAGGGAAAAGGGGAAGAACAGCAAGGCGTACTGCTCTGCCAGGTCAGTGACCCTGCAGAGCTCACCAAAGGATCCGTAAAATGTTATGGTCAGTATAAAACAGAAAGCGGGACGGTGCATCCAAGAGACAACCACCAACTGCTGGCAACACTGAACTACACCAGCTAAGCCAGCTGCTTACAGACCCTCACACAGAGCTACTCAAGGGATTGCTAGGGAATGTTTACATGCACACTGTATTACACACAGCATCACAATAAGATCAAGGAGAGGCAAGCTTCATTCTTAAGTGGTGAAGGTATTTAGAACTTCCCTTTTCCTGATGTCTGCCTCCTACACTGTGTCATTCAGAATTCAAATACAACCCCAATAAGAACACCTCTCTTTATTCCACAATAACTTCATATTTCTCAGACATCCAAGATGTTTTCTTTGCACATCAACTTTCAATGTACACCACTTATAGTATCAGACTGAAAACAAAGGCACTGCCAAACTGTACTTAAAAACTCACCTTGCCCGTCTTCCTTGAACACCAGCTCTCTTTTTTCTGATTCATTCTCATTCTTACCTCGTCGCCTATTTTTACCTCCTTTGCCTAAATTAAAAGGGGGGAAAAAAGAGCACGCATTACTATCTCTGAACTCAGTGAACGAAATAATCACACTTACAGGGATTCCTGTGCTTGTTCTCTATATGGCTGCTTTGACTATCCTATCCAGATCTTGGTTTTTTGCTTGCTGTTAACATTTCTGGCTCTAAATTTTTAACTGAGTAGTAACACAGTAATTGAATGATTAGAGCATCCCCTACTTAAGATGTCCTGGTTGCTCTGGAGTGACAGCAGCCTTCAACAAGTATTTGCACAAGATCACCATTTTCAGTTTTTGTGTCCACTGCTACACAATACCTCATAAATAACGGTGGGATAGCCTGATGCACGTAAACAGCAAAGAGCAGAAGAGCAGCTTGAAGGGTTATGGCACTGCTGAAGCCCCCGACATGCTCAGGGGAAACCTCAAGCTCCAAGTGGAAATGCCCTTTTTAAAAGGCCCACACGTGGCCACAGGAGTAGCTGCTCCTGACGAGGAGGCAGAAGAGCAGCTCCCACTTCCCCCCACCGAAAAGCTGCAGTTCCCTTCCTCTCATTTTCCCCTCTCTGCCGTTAAGCAGCCGAGCAGGGGGAAGCGGAGAAGCCGCAGCAGCCCCCAGCCAGCGCACGGAGGGGCACGCATACCCGGCCGGCTCCTCGGCGGCCGCTCCTGACAGCCGAGCCCGACAAGGCCTCTCCTGCCTGGCCGGCCAGGCCCCAGAGGCCTCCGGCAGGCCGCTGGGCCGCGCCCGAGCGGGGCCGGGCCGGGCCCCACGCCCGAGGAGGGCCGGGAGCGGGGAGGGGGAGC
>Ga0065711_1030044_pt1 | contig 33941 bp, 10 predicted proteins | sample Hoacrofraction12_FD_59098 | JGI IMG/M metagenome (GOLD analysis project Ga0065711, IMG submission 59098) | Hoatzin crop microbial communities from Cojedes, Venezuela - Epithelial fraction 12 v2 (version 2) | ecosystem: Host-associated > Birds > Digestive system > Esophagus > Crop | place...
GCACATGGTATGGAATACCGGGCTCTGTTTGGCCAGGTGGGGTCAGCCCCCACCCCCCGGCTGTGCCCCTTCCTGGAGTCCGGTGAAAATTAACCCTGTCCTGGCCAAACCCAGGACATAAGCCTTTTGTTTTCCAAAGAAAAAAGTCAGCTGTAAAAAAAGGTGTTAGACTATTGCATTCTGTGCTGCATCAGTGTATTGGGACAAAATTTGCTCTTCTGATTTCTTTATTTGCGTATGTACAAATTGAAATGTGTGAGCTTTCCATTTATCCCAGGAAAACAGAATTTCTTTGTGTATTCATAGAAATTTGTGTGTATATATAGACATGTATGGAATAACGTATATGCATTATCCAGTCGTATCTCTTTACGACCACAGAGAATGTCGGTACTTCTTAATCTGTATTGCTACTGTGTCCGAGGCATGGTCCTCTTAAAATTCTAAACTTTAAATTTTCATTTCCAGGACATCTACATGCACCCATTTGTATGCATCCCTTCTTGTGCCAGCATTGTCCTTTGTTCTGAGTAGCTTTCCTTCCATGGGAATTCTCACTTGATTTGAGTCAGTGAATCCAACAGACTGTCCTCACTGCAGCCAAATACTACTTTTGCTAGAATGATGGCTGCCAGCGTTTGAATATTCATTTCTTTTAGATGAACTGAAGATGCTCCTGTGGTGAACTATGGAAAGCACTGCTCAACGCCTGTGCTGTCACACTGCAGTCCTTTGAAGCTACCTCTCTTTTTTTGGCTAGAAGGACAAGATATTTCCTCTCAAGTTACTTCCTCTCTTCTGAAAACATGTTCCTTAAATGTGGTGCTTGGAGTTTTTGTCTAGTTTCAGGCTCAAGTGTATATTACATAGGAAAATGAATTTTAAGAATAGTAGCTAGCTGTCTTGGCTAGGAGTCTGGGCTTTGTCTTTGTGAATGACATGACCAGAACCAGACATGGCGTCATAGCTGCTGATGTGTTTCTGACTGAGCTAACAGCATTATAATAATTTCTATATTATGTTCCATTCTGTTCTTGACACTGCCTAACAGCTTGCATGCTTTTTTTCCACACTCCAGCTGTACATTGTCTTCAGTGAACTGTTCACAGTTTCTCCCTGTCCTTTTTGAAATCAGTAGTAGTTTGGCCTTACGTGGGTGTATGAGTAGTTGCCTATATATTGATTCTGGCATTGTGTTGACCCCTCACCTAATAAATTCTTCACACTGCTAGGGATTTACAGAAAGTTTGCATGTTTGCTCTGATGCAGTATGTACTAATGTACTGTATGCTGGAATTAATGGAAAATCTTGAGGTTTCCTATCTAAAATTTTGCTGCAATAAAATAATTTATTTCTGATCTTCTGCATTTGTTTTTTTTACCTCTGTATGTAACTTCAAAAGGCTTAAAACATTACCCAGCTTTCTGTCTGAGCGTATGGGTTACAGATAATTCTTGGCCTGTTCAGAGATACAGGAGTGCAAGTAACAGAAATTTCTAATTTGTACAGTGAAAACAGTACCAAACAAAAATGTTGGCTGTCATCAATAAAGCGAGAGAATGCCTGAAGTCTGCATTTAAAAGGAAAAAAAAAACCCCAAACTAACAAAACATATCCAAAAGCATATTTGATTTGTTATCTCACTTATTTCTAATTTGATTAATAAAAGTAGAATAGGGTAGGAAGAGAGTAATCTTAATCAAAGAAGCAGCTGAACTAATACTAATTTTTATTTTAAGCACAAGATACAAGTAAAAATGTAGTGGCTAAGTGGAGAATTTCTCCAGTTACGCAGAAACTGCAAAATACATGATTATATAGTCAGGGAGCATGTCTTCAATGTGTGCATGCAGTTCAAGGAGCTCCCAGCACTAAGAGAATGAGTTTGCTCTGTGAAGCTGAAAGTAGCTGAGCTGGAACAACTTGGAGAGTAGAGAGGTTCATAGATGAGACCTACAGAGATATGGTAGGGTGCTCCCATCTTGACTGTGGCAGCCCCTGCGCTGCGGCTGAGGATGTGCCTTTTGGAAAAAGAGGGCAACCTGCTGGGAAGCGTGGACACAGTCTTGTCTAGACGAGACCCATCTTCCACGTGATGTCACTGTATCCTGCTGTACTGAGGAGGCTCCTGCAGCAGACGTGATCCCTAAGCATAAGCGTAGGCTGATTGTGATAGTGGGAGATTCTGTAGGTAAATGCAGTTAAATGGATTTCTGATGTAGGATGTTTAAGGGAGGATATGCTTGAAGTCAAATGCAGGTTGCCAAGTAGGACACTGAATGTATAATATACACAGATTTCTGCGATAACATTCTCTGTAATACCTGCCAGCTCTGTGTGTGGGAATTGGTAGACAAGAGCTTAGCAGCCCCCATGTGTGGATGACATAATGTTATAAAAAGAAGGAATTGGGTGCAATAGGAGCTGATCAGCCTTTTGGGAGTGAAGGCATCTGCCCAGGAGGAATGCTGCATGTTAGTCAAGACAGAATCATGCTGTGGACACTAAAAATTAAAAAGCATATAGAAGACTGGAGACAAATCCAATATAGTAAGTTCAGACTGATCTTCCAGGAAGCAATTATTTGACTGCATCCAAAATATTCTCCCTATTGCTTCTCCTATTGAGGTCCTGGCCTAGTCTGGGTGGGCAACCGAAATCTTCCATTCTCATGGCTTGTCCTAACTTTGCAGCTTCCCTAACCTTATTTAATGCTTCCTGATTGTTGTCACTGTCCTGATCTCAGAGCTGGTAGCACAGTCCTGGAACTGTATTTTTTGCTATTACAGTCTGGGATTCCTGCCCAAAGAGATTCCATGATGCTTTTCTTCTGTAATATTTTTATTTTGGTAAACTTCATGTACAGAGTCACTTCCCTGTTCATCTTGATCTGTCCTTCCTAAGAAGTAGATACTGACAACACTATCCTGTAGGTTATCCTCCTGTGGGCAGGTGCATGGGATGCCTGCTACAGAGTGTGGTTAGTTTATGCCAAATATACTTTTATTTTATTTTGCAGACTTCTAGAATGAATGTGGAAGCACTTGTAAGTTCTGCTTTGCTCCATTGCTCAGTATTGCACGTGGCAGCTAACTGGCATTGTAGGCAGATTCATTTCCCTTTCCTGTATTTTGCTGTTATATTGTTTATTTGCCTGTTTGATGTTTTCAGCCCTTTTTTGCTTCTTGCATTTCTCAGGCTCTGGAGACTGACTTACTTTGATAAGAATACCTGAATCTATGAAGATAAAAGCCTATTAGGTATAAAGGAAAGCCCAGATGGAGATTTTCAGACAGTGCTATGAACTTAATTTCCCACTTTTTCCATTGAAATTAATGGAAATTTGTGCAGTGAGGTCCCTATATTGTTTTGGAAATACTATGTTTTTGTAAGTCATTTGCTTTATCCCTTTTATATCCTGTTCGTTATCTCTCTAGGAGTGAACAGGCAGTGGAATGCTATTTAATTATGTTGAAATTAGCAAAACCTGAATTATTAAGACTGAAAATAAGGTTTAGTACTTTTTAGTAGTCTTTTTTTTTTTTTTACAAATAATTCTTTATAGTTTGTTTTACAGTACAGATTCTACTTCCTAGAACCAGTACACATTTAAATGATCCATGTACATCTGCATTTAATGTTAAACTTGGGTAGAGAGGCTTATAAATATTCAATTACAATTATTGGGAAAATTAAAAGAATATTTTATTCATCTATAACATCTATTGATTTTTAAATAAGTAGGCATAATGTCTATTGATTTTATTTTTTCAAAGCAAGTTGTACATTGCAATTTAAGCAGACTAGGCATAAATGCTGGCTAGCTTCTTACAGCTTCAGGCAAGGGAGGGAGTATGGCTTGAGTTGCTTTACCTCCAGCTGAAATTTTTCCAACACCACGTTAACAAAGCAGTGCACTTCTCTGGGGGCTCATCTCCTAGTAAGACAACAGACTTACCACATCTGAAAACAACCTTCTTTTTTTTTTTTCTGAAGATACGTGGGTTTGTTTTTTTTTTGCCAAACCTCTAATAGTTCTCATCTCTGTAAGCCACCTCACTGTTTTTCTTACATAAATAACAAGCGAATGTTTAAATTTGTTTCAAAGATAAATACTTCTATAAAAATAAATGACAGGCAGAAAAAAGTCAGTCTAGTTCATTTAAGCAGATAATGAGGAATTAATAACAGTGAAAAAACCCAAGAGTGTTACCTGTGACTTGCTTTTTTTATGATATAAATGAGAAAAGGCCCTTTAAGATGTTAAGTCTAAAATGTCACTTAGCATGTATGGAAATCTGCAGTAACCTCAGAAGCTGCACTGGGGTTACTCTGGGTTTCTATGTGTTACCTAAACCCTCCTATAGCAAATCACCTGTAATTTCTGGACTAGATGGTTGTTTCCGATGTTAAAATTCTGAATTCAATAAAGAGCAAGTCCGTATTAAAAATAAATCCTTACATCCTGGAAGTTTCTGTCTGAAGGTGTGTATTTCTGCTTAACTGAACTGAAATGCTTAAAATGCAGCGATGAATTTGGTGTAATGTTTTAGCCCTGAGAATAGGATTTAATTGGGAATTACCATCTTTCCTTTTCTTTGCTGCGCTTTTACTTTGTGAGAAACGAAAAAGTGAAAATATTAAAAAAAAAGTCAGAATATATTGGAACTATTTTATCGATTTCTCAACTGTTTTGTTGAAATGAAAAATAGCAATTATCACAAAATTTACATCTAGAGGTGAATGTATGAACTTAATTTAGGTTTTGTGTAAGCAGTGAATGATTTTACAGGATCACTTTATTTCTTTTATTAGTCCTTGGTTCTGGCTGCTGAAGTTGCATTTCTCTTGTGCCAATTTGGTGAGTCGTGCAGCTTGTGGTAGAGAGAAAATGTTAATGTCTAAATATGGATTAATGAATTAAACATTTACAGGAAATAAATGTTTTTTATTTCCTTTATTTTCTTGATGGAGAAAACATCATTTACTTCTTGATTTTCTTGATGGCGAAAACAACTTAACATACCAAAGAGCATATAGGTAGAAGGTTGGTATTGGAAAGTTAAATCTTGAGTCTTTCTTTGCAAGCTATTTAGGTTCTTTCGTCACAGATGGTCACTAAACTTTTATCTCTTTAGCTTTTTCTTTGTAATTTGGTCCCTCTCAAACAAAAATGCAAAAGGTTCTGTGAAAAGTCTTACAATAATTTTTTTCTCATTACTGAATATTGTGAAAAATAAGTGTTTTAACATCTACAACAAGTATTTTTTTGTACAAAATGTCCTCTAACATATGTGGCAAGCACATCAAAATTGTAACTTCTACTCTGAGAAAAGCTTTTGAATTGGGGCTGATTGTTAGTGGAGTGGGATAGGCAAAATAAAATTGCAATAAAACTGTTGAAAAGCAACAGTGAGAAAGGTTGTGGGGAGGTATGCAGCTGTTTTTTGGGTGCTTGCATCACTTTTGTGTACTTCATTTTTTCGATGTACTAAAAATTTGCTGGTAATATGGCATATGCTTTACATGCTACTTTTTCTTTCCAGTGTGTGTAACTTTCTGTAGGTTGTATGAAATGTGTGTCAGAGAAGCACAGATTTAGATTCTGGTATTCCAGTTCTCCTGCAGTACAGTAAAGACAGTGAGTTGAAAACCATGTATGAAAGACTTTTGGACTACCCAGAAGCTAGTATGAGCTGAATGCTTTAACCATGCGTTGAATTGAACCTGAAGGTAAACAAGGACATTGATCAGACTCCCTGTTGCGAGATCTGTCAGGTCCAGGAAAAGTCCCAAATCCTCTTTGGAAAAAAGGACTGTTCAGGGACAATTTTTGATGAATTTACAAGTCTTGCAAAGACATCAGAAAGTTCTTCTGTACCCATAGGTACAAAATGGAAGGTACCTTAAAATCTGTCTTTGAAGCCAACACCTGAATGAATAAAAGTGCATTTTCTTCCAAAAGGTGTAGAGGGTGACGAGAACTCGGCACTTGATAGTATAGAGGAATCATGACGGTACAGACAGCCCTGAGTACCTGCAAGGCTTTTCCTGGTGATGAAGTCAGTGTTTGTTCCAATTTGAAGTATGGTCAAGGACAGAAGACAGAAGTTCTGAAGATTGATTAGTATCTTTTGTCTTCATATATTTTCAAGAGAGTTAATATTTATAATTTAAATGCAACAGAAAGAAAATCCTTGCCAGAACATGTCCTTGTAATAGCATCAACTGTTTCTGTCAGTCCATTACAGAGCACACTAATCGCCCATCAGAACGAAAAGTCATTAGGCACAGTCTGCAGTTTCTCAAATCTACGCTTTGGGAGTGAGTGCCTGTGTTTTACCAGTACGTTAATGGGGGATGAATTTTCCTTTGCTCTGAAACAGATCTCTTGGCACCAAGTAAGTCTGAATTATCCAACTGTGTTAAATGTAAGATTGTTCAGAAATACGTCTGTGAAAGGTGTTTAGATGTATCACATGAGTTTATATGAGAAATCTTATACATGCAAAAACCTTAGTTCACTTGACATTTGGGCAATTAATGATACACCTGAAGGACAGGACCAGATGTGGTTATTTAAAAATGTGCTCACAGATGAGTTCAGTCAGTGCCTGTGGTTCCCAGCTCGGCTGCCTTTCATTTTGAAAGCAATAGATGTTGCTTTCCCAAGATATGTTCCGCCTCCTCTAAGCCTGAAGATTGTCTTGCATACACCAGCATAAACCTTTCACCACACTCAGTTTGATCTGGAAATTAATCCTGGGTTTGGCCGAGTACCACTTTGCAGTTTCCCATTTTATATTTCACCTCAGAGCATTGTCATGTGTGAACATGACAGGCAGTGTTGTTCCCTGGAAATTAAGATAGGGCAAGATTATAATTTTTAAATTAGGATAAGGTGGGTGGTTGTCACAGTTCTACCTCACCAAAATTGAGAAGACCATTTAATTGCCAATTTAACAAAAAAATATTCCTAAACAGATAAAATACCTGTTTGAAAGTATGTGTGAAAGAGGTGACAGGAGAGCATGTTCCAATTTAATGTTTGTGTTTCACTGAAAATGTTGTTTTCCAGAAAAAATTATAAAAAGGTAGTTGAAGTACTTTGTGTTGTAACTCCAAGCCCAGTCACAGTAAGTGTGTGAACACCTCATATTTCCAGGGGATCAGTTGCTTCCTATACACATGATACAAATGTAAAACTTCTGTGGCTGTTTGCTTTTGCTGTAAAAAATATTTACCATCTGGGAATGAAGCAACAGAGCCCTTTCTTTCATCACTTCTGTCAAGGACTTACGTTTCAGTTTGGCTGCACTTTGGAGTCCAGCAGACATAAGCAGTATCAGAGACCATTTACTTTTGAGGGCAAAAAGAGAAGTTAAAGTTCTGTTGGCTGCTCACAAAGATGTAAATACTGGCTGGCATCTGCTTATTCCAAATTTTCACATGGTGCCTAGCATGTGGATTTCTTCATTAAGTGGATGATGGCCTTTAACTATTCCTTTGCAGAAATGACAAGAGCATCCTTTGCCTGTCCCTCTTTCTCTGCTTCTGTTGAGAAGCCGTGATTTGAGAGGGGTAGGCTGAAGTGCCTCATGTAGACTAGCTAAGCAGTGAAAAATTACATCTGCTTATTCTGTAAATAATGTCCATTCAGAGCAGATGTAATTAACTACTGAACTCAATGGATGCCTCGTGAGGTTACAGATGCTATCAGTCATAAACTAGATGAAGGCAAGGGAGCTTTATATGCTTGGAATTCCTTTTAGGACTAATTACTAAATATCTTTAAAATTGATTGCTTTTGCTTTCAATTTCTGAGAGTGTTTTTTGTGGAATGGACTTGCTGCAGCTTTAGGGGAGGATGGGAGACGCCTCCATTGTTGAGGCTTTTTGAGGAACTAAAAAGTGTATCTTCCCTAGGACTTTCACCCAGAGCTTTACTATGAGGAAACTTGGTCTTATTTCAGGGGTTGCCAAGCCGTCCAGCCAGAATTCTTGGGAGACTGCTCTGACACAGATTTTCTTTTTGTCTAAATTAGTTGAGAAATACACAGTTGTAAAGATAAAATTCTGTTGATGTGTCAAAACTCTTAGCCTAACATTGACAAAGCAATTGGAGACGTGTGGAGTGCCTCTCAAAAACAACCACCAAAACGTCATTTCTGTCTGTCTGCTTCGAAATACTTTACAACTGAGGAGCTGGTGAGAAAACAGCCTGAGGACAAACAGAACCCTTTGGACTGTTACGAGGTACTTGATGATGACCTTAATATTGAGCTGCCCATGTACCCTTTCTTGGTCCAACTAGTGTTGGAGGTTGTTGCATTTCAATCTAATTTTCTTTGTGACCTTCGATCTTTGTTCACAGTCTGTGCTAACAGTGCACGGAACAGATGAGCTGGTGAGCAGGTCCAGGAGTTTTCATGAGATGCATGTTGTTTTGTATAACTTTTATGTAGGATAAACCAGAAGGGTCCCCAAACTCATTAAAACTTTGCTGGGCTTGATTATTCAGTTTTAAATTCAATAAAGGCTGTTTAAAGAGTTTTGTAAATATAACTGGTGGTCAGGTAGCCTTGATGTCAGCTGTCAATTCTTTTAGAAACAACCTTTTAAGGACTAGATGTGTGTATAGTAGGAATGACAACTGACTTAATCATAGATTAATATTAGTACGAGCCAACAGGGAGAGAATAAAATTGGATTTGTTTATTTGTAATGCTCTTGGCATTTTTAGCAGCTGTGACTGTTTCCTTGTGATTGTTGCATGCCCAGTCTTGAAGGAATTTTTGGTGCAAGTCAGGACAGAGTCATTTTAAGGGCAGTTTCTAACAATAGCATTACAGCTGCAGTCCTGGGTGTCTCTGAGATGACACTCTTTTCTGCATTTTCCAATTTAAATTTCTGAAACTGGTGCAGTCTGGAAAAATGAAAGAGACTTTTGAACAGTTGCTGCCATTATTTTGGATGACTGGTGCTGGGCAGGCTGTTTCACACATAGGGTGGATCAGTAATCTGCTTCATGGCCCTGTAAAACTAGAATGAAGTAATGAGAAAGATTAATGAGCTCTCTGTGTGCTTTGTTCCTCTCAATATTCCCTCTCCCTTAGGCTAATTTGTGCAAAAATATAATACATATAAGGAAGATTCTGAGCATTTATCAAGGGTGTTATTTCTCAGACTTTAAAGTATAACCTGCCTTTTGTTTGCAGAGGACTACCATGCAGCTCGCTTTTTATTTAGTTGATCCACCTGCACAGTTTGGTGGCTGTTATTGTTTATTTGGGGGAACAAGTTATCAGAATGGTCTTCTGAAGGTACTGCTGTTGCCATTTATGGATTGTCTGTTATAGGAGCAAATGCATCTTTTTTCTTCTACTCTGCATTTTTTTTCTATGCCTCTGAGCCACAACTAGGACTCTGGGTTGCAAAACTTATGCTGTAATTATTAAATTTACTTTCTCCTGCAAATGAAATTACATCTTCAAAAGGTTATCTGTTATGTGCTACATATCATTTAAAAAGAAGTTTGGCAAGTGTATTTGAAGGGGGCTGCTGCTGCAGTGGTTTTTTTTTTTCTTTAGCCTTGAGGAAAACAATCAAGTTGATAGTAAATTAGTTTGCTGACATCTAAGGATTGAACAGCTGAGTTACTGTACCTGCTATTCTTGATGTGACTAGGGTTCTTGGAGGTTGTCTTTAATTTTCAGAAACCATTCACTGTTTAACCTCAGCTGAAAAGGTTGGGATCAAATATGAAACTAGCTATTTTCTTTACTATGGAAAGAAAGAGACTGCTGCTTGACGGATAGCATGAAATTAGAGTGACCTCGTGCTCTTAGTCCGAAATAACAGAGATAGGAATGAATCCTGCGGAGGAAATGAGACCTGGAGAACTGCAAGTCATTTGCTGGGGTTAGTGAGGGATGTGCGTGCACCACCCTGCCCTGGGCTGCAGACGCCTGCTCCTCGCGTAGCCTGTAGCTCAGCTGTGGCAGCTGGCTTGTTCCTGGGGCTGGGCAGCTCCCCACTCACCCGCCTGGGAATGTGCTTTGCATGCATCGTTTTTATTGTCGTCTGCCTATCCGAGCCATGATGTGTGGCTTCCGTCGTGTTTGGTACCGTGAGTGGGTTCAGTCTAGCCCATGGGGTACTGGGTAATGTTGTATTTTGGGCTTGAAAACATGACGTAATGTATGAAATATGGAGTAGACACTGCAGCTTACTAAAAATATATATATATGTATATGGGAGTGGGCACTGAAAATATTTTGAGGAAAGTGGGAATTCTTGTCTGTTTTGAGATGTATTCTGGAATTATTTTAGGTCAAGTAACCAATATTCTTAATCTTATGGAAAGCCCCGAGGTTAAGTGATATGAAAGGTTAGTGGGCAACTTCTGGAGGCATATATTCTTGACAGGTTAATGCACAGATGTGACCCGGATCCGTAGCTTTGCCTACAAAGGAAGAGCTTTGTCTTGACCAGGCAGGACAGCTAGTGGGGGAGGTGAAAATAATTTACTGTGTTTGAGAATTTTGATTGAAGTTTAAAGGGCTTTTAGCTTTACATATAATATATAATTTGAAATTTTAGCTTTATATATAATACATAAGTTGAAATAAATACAAAGGCTTTTTTTTTTAGCTGACTAGTAAGGGATTTCTAAGCTGAAGAGAAGAGAAAGGCCAGAAGATGCTAAAAAAATTAAATGCATCATTGGCTGATTTATGTCCTGTGGGTTTGAAGACCAACATAAACTGATTATTTAGAGAAATAGGGTCACCTGTTAGTTAAACAGCTGAGGTTTTTTACCCATTTGGTTTTATACGTTAATGTACTTTGCAAATGACATTTTTACTGACATGTAACTTCTGTTGAGGTAGAGAACTGATCCGAATAATACATTTAATTTGCTTTGAACTTGTAGCATGTTTAGGGTAACACTGGGTGAACAGGTATACTGTTAACTATTCTAGTGCCACGCACATTGTCCTGAAGGCTCTGGCACCCTGGCGCCATGAAGGTGACATTTCTTAGGAAAAGGTGGTTCCAGGCAGTTTGGCTGGTACTGGGAATATGGGGAGGTGTGCTGGGACTGAGCTAGCCTTGGCAATTCAGGATTTGTGTGATTGCAGGCGTAAATTCTGTACGGTGTGGAGAAAGGTCTAGGAATTAAACTCTGTCTCCTCTCAATATTTTGAATGATATTGGCAAGAGCTTGGGTATTCATTTTCTGTATTTTAAGCATCTCTGTAGCTAAGCAGATGATCTAACAATATGATTCTGAATTTAGTTTCTGAAAAGTCAGTAAATTATAGACGATATCTGCAGCATATTCCATAGGTTAATCTGACATTCAGTGCAGATATGATTTTAGTGTTGCTGTTTAAAATTCTTTGCTGATGAGTTTGGGAAACAAGTTCAAATGTAATCATTTCTAGAGAGAGAAATTGAGAAGTACAGTTTTTAATAACCATTTACAATGATATGGCGAAAAGAAGGAAATTATTTTTCTTGACAGATTCTGATATGAGAAAGAGAAGCTTAGTGTGGGGTGTTTTTTTATATCACCATGAAAAATTCTTTCCTGTTAATCTGATGGATGGATTACAGTTTGTCCTTGCACGGCCAGGTTGTATTTTCCATCAGATCTGGAGATTCCAACCCTCATTATATCATGCCTGTAATGCAAATGGTTATGTATAGAAAGAGATTTAATTAATCCCCTGCTGGTTGGTAGTATACCCTAAAGCAAACATAGTCAGCAAAGGAAAAAAATTACAACATGAGTGCCTGGTACCAGGTCAGTGAGTGTCAGTGGAATTTCATCATCTGTGAAATACTAACTTATTAACTGAAATGTATTTACTGTTATAGCTGTAAAAATATTTGTCTATTGTCCCAACTGGTATGATAATGAACTACCTTGCAAGAAAGCTAAGGTCAAAGGCAATCTCAGGAATCCTGCTGTCTGCTCTGGCGAAAATATGGAACATCCTGAATGTAGCGATGGTTCTCACTTTAATTTGAAAGGACTACATTTAAGCTGCCATCCGTGCAGACTCTAGCATCCAACTTTGCCTGTGGGCCTGTGCCATATGCGCAGCTACATATTCAAGGACAAATTACAAGACGGAGAGAAAGTGACAATTCTGAGTGATGGGCTCCCATTTTCTTCACACTTTTCTAACGTAATGTATCTGTTTAAAAGATATGGGTTGTCTTCTAGGTCAATGAACAAATAGATTTCCAGACTTTAGTTCCGTTTCGTATTGTGTGCATATACGTATGCAAGAAGCCAGCACTCCTCCCACTGCCTGAAACATTCCTGTTTTCAGATGCAGTTTCTTTATGCAAGAGATCACAATAGAATAAATGTCCAGTATCTGTGCACTAAAAAATACATTACGTAATCAGAAAAGTGATGCTTAAAATAGCCGATGTATTTTCTCTTTTACCTTCCTTGCTTTCTAAAAAATGATAGGGCCAATGAGAATCCAGTTCTGTTGTGAATCCTGAACTGTAGTGTGTGTTACGGTGTCCAACTGATCTCATAGCTGCATGATCTGAGATGATAAACTTAAGATCAAAGGAAATGAATATAAGGAACTCTTTTGAAGGAGCGTATTTGAACCAGCTTTTTACAAATTCCACAATGCTGAATTTCTTTCCCAAGGTTCATTTTTAACTAGGTGTCTGAAAATCTGCTGCTGCTTTTGTCACACAGAGATCAAGTTGCCTGTTTAATAATTATGCCTTGAAATATGGAACTGATACAAAAAATTAACTTTCAGAACAGTCTGTTACTGTCATTTGGCCATTGCAAGATTTAATACACTTCCTATTTTGTAGGATCTGTGAAAGTAGTTTCTAGTTCTGAAAGTTCTGTTGAATAATGAAGAATTTTAAAATATTCTTATGGTATTTATCACTTTGTATAAATCAGATACAAAAAAGTAAACCTCTGTTTAGAGTTATATTGTTACATTGGTGACCTATAGAGCACGTGGCATGGAGGCTGGCTGAAGTAATAATAGTAATATATATAGGTACTGGCAGCACTAGTGCTCAGGGAGGCACGTGTGCTGCGGAAGAGGCGGTTTGAATTCTTGAATGTTCATGTGTTCTCGTCATAAGGGTGGTCTTAAATGAAAAATGTCCTGTAGGATAAATGACCATATTTGCTTAAGGATTACAGCTGCACCCTGTAAATAGTGTTTCAGACCAAGTAGTCACAACTCAGCACTCTTTTATCAGTTATCTCACCTCTTAAAATATGATTTATTTTTTCAGGGTACATGGACATGTAATGCCAAACTCCTTTGTGGAGAGAGTAGAAACCAATCACATCACACCGCCTCCCTCATCGTTTACTATCTAAAACATCTAATCTGTACTATAAAACTGATTCTGAGTAAAGTTTCACCTTTATAGGGTACTTATGAAATGCTGTTGGACTTATATGTTTCGCATAATTATTTAAGTAGTGTTTTTGTAGTGCTGCTTCCTATGTTTGAAACTACCCCGTCATTTTTACGTGTAAACTCTCAGTTGGTCCCATTGCACACGTTAAAGTGTTAAGCCACCTTTTAAGACCCAGTTGAGTCTCCACCCTGTGAATGTATCACCATCTCTGGTAGGCATTTGCATTGTCCATTCTATCCCCTGGAGATCCGCAACGTTCTCCTAACAGCGGACATCCTCAAAGAAGTGCCCTGAAATAAGGTGATCAGTTCTGTCTGCAGTCTGCTCCCTGCTTGCTTCCATCTCCAGGTGCTTGCTTTCTTCTTCCCTGGGATGTTACCTTTCTAGACATTAACTCACTGGTGATTCAGGAGAAGCAAAGCCCATAGTTATGCTGCTCACAGTCGTGTAACTTCCAGCTCTGATGCTGTTGCATTGGCTCCACTGTTCGTGGTCTGGATTATAAGAAGTGCTGTCACCAGCCCTGCTTTGGAGAAGCAGAGGAGAGCAAATGGCTGGGAGGGTGCAGGCCTGGTGTTCTGCAGACGACAGGAGATGTGCTGCGGGGGTCGTGGCATGGCTTGGTGTACGGCTGGTAAGGTATTTGAAGGGGAATTTAAGACTAAACCGAAATGAGGCATAGTGGAGCAACAGGTATAAAAATTGATTGGTTTGATTGTGCTCTTTGTTGTCAAGCCCACAGAGGTATTAAATTTGAACTACTGCCTATTGATTCCACATCTGCACTGGGTTTGTCAAGGTGGAGGTGCAGAGTGAAAACAATTGCTGCATGGATAGGATAATATTTCAAGTGCATTGAGATGTCATCTGCTGGTACTTTTTTCCTTCATTATTTGGAAACTCAGTTGATCACAGATTTCAAAGGATGACTTCAGGAACAAAGCCCAAGTCAGTCCTTCATTTAACCTTGCATGCATTTAATCCTGAATTAGGTAAACTTGAGGGAGCATTAAAGGTAATATTGTGTGAGTAAAACAAGTGTACAGGAGAGGAAGGGAAAAGGCTTGTCCACTCCTGTTACTGGATCGCGACTCCCGTGGTGTGTGTCTGTGAGTCACCGTTACTGGAGCTGCGCTGCTGCAAGGAACTGTTTGTTCTCTCTTGAAGTGACTTTTCAGCCCTAATGACTAGAGCAGAGCTTGTAGACACAAAGCCTAAAAGCTCAAAAAGTAGGAGGTAGATAAAGAGATTTCAAGGTCACTGTTTTCCTTTTTCAGTCAGTGCCATGAAATTCCAGAGCTTTATTCATTCATTCTGAAAATTTCTGGGGCTGACTGTTGGAATGGCAATGACCCATTTAAATTAGAAAAGTACCCTTTGCTGACCACCTTTGTTATACCAGATCTTCTTTAAAGAGGAGAAATTAAATACATCTGCTCATATGATGTAAGAGATACATGTGCATGTATAAGTAATATACTATGTACACAAACAGAATAATATATCTTACCTATTTATCCATTTGCAGTGGCAAAAAGCTGTCATTGCTACGTAGAGTTCATCATTGGAGACTAATTCTTTCCAAGAAATGAGAGTGGAAGAAGTACCTTTTTAGAATATAAAACACACAACCTGTTATAGATGCTAATGATTTATTATCTTACGTACTTGAAATGTTTTGATTAGATCTTGACAAGTTTGTCTGATGACAGGAATTTATTTCTTGATGCTGTAAGCTGTCAGCCGTATGATAATTCACACATGAAATTTGCTCGGTACTGTTAAACTGTAATGAAATCTCAAATTGTGGAGAACCCATGCTTGAAAATAATAACAGCATGTTTAAGGTTTAATGATTTTTTTTTTTTTAAAGTTCTAATAGCTGTAACTTTTTGGTATCTTTGGAAAACTTATGCCATGTCCAATGTGTTACTTAACAGACCAGTGACTGACAGTTGGTCAATAACATTGTTAATCATTGAAGTCAGCATGTACCCCCTAACTAAATATGGAGAAGAGCTTACCAGATTTATGGATTTTTTTTTCCTAATGATTTTTTTCAATATTTGGTGAAAACAATGCTATTTTATTTTTTCTTCTTAGTGGGGATGAAAAATGACACCACGTAGATCAGTGTCCTGAAAGTCAGAAATTGAATTGCTACGTCCCATTCTGTGGTGAACTGCTGAAGTGCAGCAGCCCGGGATCAGCACCAGTAGTTTTTTGTTTGTTTGTTTGTTTTTGTTTGTTTGTTTTAATTATTATTATTTTTAATTTTAATTTAAAAAAGATTTTAAATGTTTTTTTAATTTTCGGTTCCCAAGCTCTTGTCCGCTTGCCCTGTCCTGCACAGCCGTGCGGGGTCCCGCCAGTCCAGACAGGCAGTTTTTAGTTTCCCAAGCGTTGGCTTTCCTGTGCCCCCCCAACTACTGTCCCTTCCCTTCAGCCTCGGTCCCGGCCCCGCCCCCCGGCCTCACGGCCCCGCCCCCGAGCGGCGGACGGGGGCGGGGCCTGGGCGGCGGTGGGCGGGACCCGACTCCCACCTGGTGGCGCCGTGCGGAAGCGCAGGGCCCGGCGTGAGGGGAAGCAGGCGTGCCCTGGGATGGCCGTTTGAAAACCCGCGGCTGGTTCTTGTCTCGTCAGGCTGTGTCCGACCCGCTCTGTGCCTTGGAGGTGCTCTACGGGGCTATCTGCTTAAATAAAAACCTTGAAATTCCCGGTCTGCCCTCGCTTTTGCTGCTGAGGTGCAAAATGCTGCTTCTAAGTGGGAGTAGTTCAATTTGCCTCTGTTTCTTGTGATAATCTATAATGCAAGTAATGTGTATATTTAAAAAAACCTCACTCAAAGCCACCCTGTTGCGTTAATTTTTCCTCTTGGTGGGACTGTGAGAACATCCGTGCAGCAGATGCGAGGCATATTGCGCGCCACACTGCTGGAAGTGGTTCCGAGATGATGCCGATCAGTTATATAGCACAGAATTAATTACTGCCTCGTCTATGTTTAGGCTTCAATTTCAAAGTTATGTTTGCTCTGTTGAGCGCTTATGATTTTGTGACTGCACAGACAATGATTATTCAGACAGAATGAGCAGATTTTGCACCCCAGGCTACTGCGCTGTGAGCGGGTGCGGGTTCACCCCTTAGGCGCAGCAGCGCTCTGCACAGTTGCACACTGAGCATGTGTTCAGAAATGGCCAGCTTTTTATTAATTTTGCCTCAGTCATTTATTGATAAATAAATGAGTAGTATATAATAACAAGTCAAATTAACTCAAGGTTTTCATTCTTTTTTTTTTTTTTCCAGAAGGAGCTCAGTCTCCCCAGAAGAGGAAGCTTGTAAGTATAATTATTCTTTATTCATCGTTTGGTTTGTTTTGAACGTATATAGCTGTTTAGCTGTGGAAATCATTTAAATGGGCGGATACGTTGTTTTCTCTGTTAGCACTTTGAAGAATGTGTCATGTACTCGGAAACAGCTAGCTTGCTTTTGTCTGAGACTGAAACCTCTTCATTTCCTTAATTGTAGAGGAAAAGTAGTAGTAGTGTAAGCTTACTTCTAATTACCAGCCTGAGCTGATCCTGATACAGAAGTAGCTGCGGTGTTGAGTGTTGCTTGCACTGACATTGCTGAAGTGACTCCACAGAAGTCACTGATTATTTATGTGATATGGACAACTTTGATCACTGCTCTTCAAACAGTCTGTTGACAGAAATCTAAGTACACAGCTCCTGGGCCATGCAGGTCAGGTGTTTGTAGAGCAGTCAGTGTAATAGAGAGATTTCGACAAAGTGGCAAATGTTGGTAAAAGCAGGCTTTTAAAAATGTGGTTTAAACAAATAGCAATTTTTTTTTTAATACATGGTGATGTTTAATGAATTTTAGCGAAATAACTTGTGTTTCAGTGGTATCATAAGAGCTTAGCTTCTGCTATGCTTACAGATTTATTGTGGAAGAAACTGTGCTATTGATTGCATTATATAAAGGAGAAAGCTTTTGTACTGCCTGTTATTGCATTATGATTTAAAATTGTTTCCCAGAGCTTGTGCTTGTGTGCTACAGACATGAAGCTCACAGAAGTGTATAACCTTTCTTCCTCAGGTTTCTGGTTCTAATGAGAAATGATTTTCAGTCTTTTAATGTAAGCTTTCCCCTTTGTGTAAGAATCAGTGTTTAGATAATGCAATGTTTGGAAAGTGCCAGTGATTCAGGGCTGAACAATCCAACAGATAAAAAGGCCCTTTTTTTAAAATGGGGCATGACCAGACCTTTGTGTTTAGTTCATGTGACAATGGTAAACCAGCCAGGGAGTTATGTAAAGAACACACAACACTGAATGAAATATTCTTTTGCTAAACCAGTATGCCTTAAAGGCCAGCTTAACGATATTCGATAGATTTTTAAGAAAGGTGGTGTTCGTGATTTGAAGACTGTGAAGGTTCTCTGAACAAATGGTGGAGCGGTGAGTTACTGGTAGGGTTCTTGTTTAGTGTAACATAGATATTTTTGTACAAAACTTTTGGAGTTGAAATTGAGGATGCCAGAGGTATTCCCTTCCCTTGGTTGAGCACGGAGGTGGGTATGATACAAAAACTACTCATGTATTTACATTTGAAATTTCAGATACAAATGAAGTGCTTCAAATGTATAGTGTTTTGTTTAGTAGTAGTAACTAAACCAAGTGACTGAATGTTTTATTTCTATATTGACTTAACACCTTCAGTTTTCATTACTTCACTTCTTTTCCACAAGTGAGTGCCTTTTAAGCCATGGCTATGTGAAGAAATTTAGCAACCTGTGTCAGGAAGATCCAGACCACAAATTTTAAGCACAAGGTTGCTGCTGCTAGTGAGACTGAAAAATCTATGAAGAACTGAAATGTCTTCGGTTAGTTGCCTGTGTTATCTAGTTGATTATTTGATTGCGGTTTCTGGAATTACAGATTTTGTAGTGAATTCTAGCAAATGGTTTCTTGCTGTTTGAAAAGTTTTAACTGTTTAAGAAGTCAGTAGTGCACTGTGGCTTGTGTATAGTTGTGTTGATGCTGTACTGTTAAGCATATAGGTTCACTAATAATGGTCTTGGGGAGCTGATGTACATGATTTACATATCCCAGTATCAGAATGCTTACTTGATTTTTAAAAAATCTACTCTTAGTTTTGAATTAGGAATGAGAGAAATTTATATCAAGAAAGGGAATAATTATAACGTGTGTATATATAGATGTTAAACATATGTGTATAATATGTATACATTTGTTTAACTGTTCTGTCAAAAAAGGTGGCCTAACGATGTGCAATTATATACAGACTGTAGGCAGTTCTCAGTACTTCTGGAGGCTTTTCCTCTGCTTGAATCAACTTAATAGTGAACCTCATAAGTAAAAATAAATTCTGAAAATAAAATTTATTCTGAAAAGCTGTTGTTGTCCTGTAGCTAATGAGTAGGGATAGTTGTGGATGTAGTAGGTCCTGATTCATTGACTGTCATTCATTGACTTTTGTTCACCGACAGGAGCAGAAGCAGGAATTGACAGAAGGATGAAGTATCTGGCTTGGAGCCAGAAACACTCAAGAGGTGCATCCATTGTCTGCACAAACTGCAGCCTTTGTAGCAGTTCAGTAGCAATTGTATTGTATGGAAATATGCAACCACTCAGCATTTTTCTGTGTGCTAGTCTGGAGGCTGGGATGCATTTACTGCTGTAAAAAGATCATATCTGGGGAGGAAGTAATTATTTTTCAGCCAGCCAGAAGTAGAAGGAAGACTTGATTGTTGCTGCTTGCTGGGTGATTGCTTTAGTTGATTGTTGAGTTGGAAGGATTTTAGACTATGGATTAGCTCTAGGGTATTTGTCATTGCCAAATGGAGAAAGCTGAGCTCTTCCTGACAACAGTGCTAAATTTTTCTTTATCTGACACATATTGCTTCATATTTACTTGGGTCAGTATTAGTTCATTATGCGTGAACTGATTGTACGTATGGACAACGACAGTTGCTATGTTTGTTTGTACTGAGGAAAAGAAGGAGCAGAGTTAGATGTACCAGTATTTTTGGGAGGAGAGTGTGAGGAATTTTGTCACCTAAAGAAGGTCTTGGGTAGAAGCTGGACAGAACGAATAGTGGGGTGGAGCCTGTAAAGTCGGTTGATCAGTGACCCTGCTTCCATATTAGCAGAAGGGAACACAAGCACCCTGTAAACCATGGCTTTGCCCTTGGAGATCCTGTAGTGCAGTCTTGGAATAATCAGCACAGAGTGAGCAGGCATGTAAAACAGATGGGGGAATTGTATGCAGGGTGACATTAAGAGGAATGCCTGATTATTTAGATACCATTTTGTTGTTCATGTGCTTGAAGTGTGTGTGTTTCTGTAGGGGGGTAGTGTTTAATACACTAAAGGAAATTATACTCAACTGAGTTGTAGGCTGTAAAGAGGTCGAATAATAGAAGTATGAGAACAGGAACATGCAGTTACATTCTGTCTCTGGTGTGGTTCAGTAATCAGAGTTCAAAGTTTTCCTTTAATAAATAATGCTTATAAATGTATTGGTTATGTTTTTCTCATGCTTTGTTCACAAAAAATAATTACCATTTATGAATATTTTCTTTAATTTCAAATAGCGAATGTGAAATGATAGACCCAAACTTTGATCTCTATCCTATTAGTGGAAGTGGTTTAAGTATTTTCAGCCATTACCCTGTTGTGTTCTTTTGGTGCTACAGCGTGTACAGAGTGTTTTTTTTTTTTTTTTTTAATTGGCTTCAGCTTTCAAATGGTTTTGATGTGCACCTGCACCTGAAGCGCACTAGAGACATTCCAGACTTGAAAGGACAAAGGTGGGGACTGTGCAGCAAGACGAGGCTCATGATGAAGCGCTCGTGTGTTCATGTGTAGAACGGTGACTTGGCATCCAAAAGACGGGGCTGTAAGGTGCAGATTTCCATGGCACCTGCAGGATGCGCGACGCCATCCTGGAGCTCACTTTTTTTTCCTATTGCCTCTTCAGCTAGTCAGCAGTCACTAAATCTGGTTTGGGTTGCATTTCAGCCATCTGATTTCTTGTTCAGTACCCTATTTTTAATAAATTCACATATTTGTAACATGAACTTTATTGACCCGTTCAGATTTTATGGAAAAGGTGGGTTGATGTTTGAAATCCTCGTGGTTTCTTAGACAGGGTTACTAGCTTGGGTTGCTGTGATTTTTGTACTAAACATAAAATTTTCTAAAAAGAAAAGACTGATTTCCCACATTATATCTAAATTTGAAAAGAGTCATTTCCTCAGCAAACTAAATTTGCTAAACCAGTTTTTAATTTCAGATGCAAGTTATTTTTGTTAATTTTTTCCTGCTATCAACCGTGTGTATCAGATATCCTTTTGAAGTCTGTGTACAAATGGAAAAAAAACAGAGGCATAAGAAAAGTGAAAAACAATTATATTCCAGAATATATCCAGTAAAACACATACTTAAATAAGTCAAATATTACAAACTGTGGTTTTGATGGTGATAGGTGCTGATAAGAAATAGTATTTACCTCGAGTTTGTGGTAAGTGACATAATAGCGTTAGCTAAAGACATGTGCAGGCTATTATAGTGGTCTTTATTCCTTCTAATCTCTTTTTAAGGCAATTTATGTCCACTGTGGGGCTTGTTTTCTCTCTTCCTCTCCCTCTTTCTCTGCCCAGCCTTTCTATGTATAAACCTCCGAAGGTTCTTAGCTTCTACAGCCCTAGACATTTCATAGGGTGTTTTGTTAAACAAGTCTTCATCATAATTTGTTAAACTTACTCCCAGCTTCCTGAGAGTAAAATAACACTCAAACACACCAAGGAATTTCTTTGGGAGGAGGGTATGCTGAATACCAGCTTATATCAGTTTCTACTTCTATTCTTTTCATGCTTAGACCTTGGAAACAACAAGAAGTTTGATGGCTGGAAAAAAAATTTCTGGCCTTCAGTGCCGGTTTACATCTTGCTCTGCTCAGGTGCTGTGGGAATTTCCTCTGCATCTGCAGAGAAATGGAGTATATCATTCCATTTCTGTGTGTCTTGGCGGGTAAGCGTTTCTGCTGGAGATCGATTGACGCCGTTTCCCTGCCAGGAGCAAGTGCTGTGCCTCAAGCATGGAGAAGCCAAAGTGCTGGAAATGGAGGAAAAAAAATGGTTCCGAAAAGGACTGGGGAGTTTTGCTACTTTTGCACTCTGTTCTGGTTTAGATCTGGAAATAGAGTAAGAAATAATGCCTCCATTCAGTACATTCTGCTTGTGATACTTTTTATAGATGGGGAGAGGTAGAGGTGGTATTTTCGAACCACTCTATCCTTCTCTGAGCCTGCATAGAGGCAGCTCACAAGCAGCTTAGAATAACTCTTAAGCTGATATGTGGGGCTGGCTCTGGAGGTGGAACGTGCGGAATTGTTCCTGCAGGGTTCCGTAGGAGTGTTGCTATTCGTGTATTAGGCTTTAAAAATAATTTGAAAGCATTGTTTCTGTAAAAGAAGTGGTTAGTGAATAAGGGAGATTTTAGTGTTCTGTATATACTGTAATCTCAGAGACAAAGAATTTATGGAGGTTTTCATCAAGGATTTAAAAGTGAGGAAAGTATTTTGTGCAGTTTTTATTATCAAGTTTCCACTACTTAATCCAGATTCTCTTTTAATAAGTATAATAAAATTATACATAACATACCAAATTTGTACCTTTTGTGGCTTGCTCTGCTTTCTTACCCTGAAAGCACAGCGTGGCTGGACAGGGACTGCGCTTGTTTGGGGAGCAGCCATCCTGGGCACCCTGGCCCTTACTGGTGAGACTGGCAGTTTGTTATGCTGATGGGATGTAGCTGTTGAGAGGTTGTGATTGTGTGGTGTGGGGCACTCCTGCTGTGATTTGAATCATGGGAGGATCTGAAGGTGTGAGTTGTAATCTGGAATTTGACTTGGTTATGAGTACTTCTGAATAGCAGACTTTACCTGCCTAAATACAGTCTTAAACACTTTAAAGTTTATCAAAGATGTATATTTGGAATTCTTGGAAGGAAAGCTACCTTTTTACACATGTACATTTGAATAATGTTGGACATTATTTTGGGGCAATTTTGTTAATAGCAAGAATTTGACTTTGAGCTGATTGAAAGTGCCATTTGCAAACAAAAAAACAAGACTTGCATTGTGCAGAGGAACATTGTCTTCTGATGAAGGCTTCCCCCTCTCCCCTCTTGCACGGTGTGGCTCCCCGGGCTGCTGCCATTGCTGTTGCTCTGTTTTCAGTGCTAGAATCTGTAAAGCTTGCAGCAGGAACACAGCTTGGGAGTAAGAGGAAGATGTTTTAAGATTGAAGTTGTGTGTGTTCTTAAAGGGATTGATTTCTGAAAAAGGGATGGTTCACGTGTTCCCCCGCCGGCAGAGAACAGCTGCTCTTTGCACCGCGGATGACTCTGCAAGGGCTTTGGGTGGGAGCGGTGACTCTATTCCTATCGCAGTGTGAGTTTTCAAGCTGCTATGTGAGATTTCTGCCAGAATCCTTTCAAGTGTGCCATCGCTCCCTTTGGCTTCACGCTTTCCTTTTGATTTGGTGAGAGCGAGTGTTGCTGTTCCTTGGAGCCAGGAGAATTTTGTTGCTGATTTGCTGTGGGCTCAGCCTGAGCGTGGCAGGACTGTATTGCTGACTGCGGGACAGGGCAGATGGCTAGTTTGTGTCCTGGACTTTTCTGCACCTTTGTTTTGTACTGTTGGGCTGCATTTCCTTACTCTGGATGCTATGAATAGACTCATAAAAGATTACTCATTTTTTAAATAATTAGGTTTTTGACATGAGCCGTGTGATTAATCTGGACCATTACTGAACTCCTGAGATCTCTGTGACACTGGGGGTACGTGAAGAGCTCGGAATTGCGGTGATTGTTCTGTGGTCTGCATTGGAGTGATAACGGTGGGCACTCCTTCCTGGCTCTAAGCCTCTTATGCTGGGAAGAAACAGAGTGTGTCAGCACAATGATGAAACGGAGGAAACAGAGGCTTGGAGCCCCATCTCTGCGGATCCAGTAAGGGCTGTTGTGAAAAATAAATTGCACTTAAACATTTCAAATTGAAACTTGAAGAAAAACAAGCCAGAATTTTCTGTGGCAAATAAACATTGATTTTATTTGTTAGAACTTTCTTTATCTGTCATGCTTATTTGGCTGTACACGAAATTTCATTTGGAAGCTTAACATTTTATTCTGTGGAGTATTTACCATAAAGTATAGCCAAAAAAGAGCAATATTTAAATGTTTTTAAATGACATACCTTGTGGTTAGGTTTTGTACCAAGCATTAATTAACATAGTAAAACTGAATGTTTGTAACTCTGTCTTTTGAGTTTGGTCACTCTTCAGATTTAAAAAGTACTTTTAATAATCTGCCAGAAAGCTGTCACAGGGCTCAAATCTCCAGAAACCTTTGCTACCTTTATTATCTTTTAAAATTAAGAATGCTGTTGAAAACTTTCAGATTTGAAACAAAAAATCTGTATTTACATTGCCACGTGTATTTCTACAAATGAAATTTATAGAAGCAATTCCTTCTTAGTGCTTGTGTCCTTTATAAATCCTTTGAAATCTGCTAATGAAAACTGCTGTTTATGATGCTCGTAATTATATTTATTAATTCTTGTAATCAAAATTGAGGAAGTTGTGTATTTAATACTATGTGTGTAAGTAGAAGAGGTTAAATGAATCTCACATAGTCGGTGAAGGGAAGAGCAGGGCAAGAGGCAGGCTTAACCTTTTTTGTCTGTAGACTGTAAAGCTTATCAGCTGTTTAAGCAGGGATTGCTAGTGAGGAGGATTTCCAATATCTAAAGGTTACCTACTGATGAATATTTGGATTCATTAGGAAATTTAAAGCATTGACAAACGTGCTTGACTTCAGGACTTTCAATGTAAAATGCCTGAATACTAAACAAAACTGAAAATTTCTCTTTAGCTCACTTTTATGCTTGAATATGGTAAATAGAAACATTTTTCATCCCTCAATCAAAATCAAAGTTATAGTTGTAAAAATACAGAGGCGCTAGTTTATATTCTAATGCATAAGCACACTTTATAATACCAATATTTGTAAGTTAACTTTCACTTTATTTCTAGTGAAGGACACCTTATCGTGTGTAGTTCAATAAAGTAGGTGTTAGAACCTCTTTTTTATGTTTATATAGAAGTCTGTTTGCAGCTTTTTGGAAAGCAGCTACTTTGATAAATTTTCTGTGCTCTCTGTGTGGATGAATACATGTTGGCTGCTAACCCTGCAAAAGCAGTAGAGTTTACAGAACTGAGCACAGAGCTGGGAATCGGTGTCCTCAGCTGTAATCCTGATGCTACAATGGACGTGCTATGGACAAGTCACTTAACTTTGTTATGCCTCAGTTTCACCGTTGCTAGAATTAGAATAAAGCCATTTTGCAGTGCTGCTTTCAGGCTTAACTAGCTGTTGTTATAAAACACTGTCAGTGCTACATGTTGTTTTCTAGTTAATGGTTCGTGTAATTCATGTTTTCACAGTTGCGTGTTTCTATTGTTGCCACAGCCCTGGCGTGGAACCATGGCTCCCAAATGGTGAAGGCTGTGATATAAATGGTCCAAGTCTGTTATTGGTGCCGTTATCAACTTTGTTAGTTTTTCTCAATTAAATGTTTTACATGAAGGATTGACAGTGGTGCGTGCTCTAGAAAGCCTGGGAATCACTACAAAAAAGAATTTGGATAATTCCAGATTGGAAGATTTTTGTAGTGGAAAAATAACATTGATTAGATATTATATTGGCTGACAAGTCCATTTTGGTTTGGATGATAATCAAAAGTATGACAATTTATTGCATTTATTAAGAAGATATAACTTGTATCTTAGATATTATATTGGCTGACAAGTCCATTTTGGTTTGGATGATAATCAAAAGGATGACAATTTATTGCATTTATTAAGAAGATATAACTTGTATCTTGGAAGTATCTTTTTTTTTCTTTATTGAAACAGAAAATATGATATTGACCCTGGTTTATTCTTTTTTCCTACCGTGGTACCTTGTCAGAATCTCCTCTTCTTTGTACTCCCACTGCCGAGGAAGTGATGTTCATCAGCACACGTTCTCTCCTACATCTGCTCCAGGTCTGCAGCACCTTAAATTCCCGTTTAGTGCTGACTGTGCACTTGTTACTTCTCCTCTAGTATTTTACCTGAACTCAAAAACCCAGAGCAATCCATCTAGTCCATGCTACAGCCATCCTTTTCAGTGGAGGTAAGGAGAAGAGGTATCAACTAGGAATTTCTAACAGTTTGGTGTTGGTGTAACCGTTTGTGAACTTACCAGCTTTATAGTTTAAGCGAATAATATCTAACAGAAAGGAGCAGCCTTGTGGTTGTGATTTGCTTCCGGTCTTTTAGCATTCAGGTTGATATTGCTTGTTGGTACAATTTTTTTCTAGTTCATGTGTAGTTTAAGGCCCTACATAGGGAAGAATATAAAATTAGTTGAGGAATGGAAACCTGTCTACCTGTGTGTGCATGCAAATTCCTGGTTGTACCTTATGCCAGCTTCTGAGTGCAAGTGTAACTTGTACCGCGGAGCAAAGGAAGCCTCGCAGGCATTGCTGATTTCAAGAAAATCAACTTAAAAGTAAAATAGCCTAGAGTGGGGTCCTTGAAAATCCCTGCCTAGAATAGCAGGTCTGTGCTATCGTGCTGCACTCTGTAAATCCACATTAGTTTCTCACAGAAGGTAGCAGGCTGAAGCTTCTGTCTCCAAACGCAGGGCCTACAAAGGATACTGAGGAAAATGAAGCCTGTTGTTAGCAGGCTTAAATATGGGGTACAGGAGTTTGGAAATGGTTTGGAAAAAAAAAAAAAAGAACAGCTCAGTTTGTAGTAGAGTGTTTGAGAGCTTGGCTGACATGTTTTGGAACATGCATGGCCATCAGCAGCCCTGGTGGAGAGCTTCAGCTTCTTCACCGAGAAGACCCTTCACCTGGTGAGGCAGTTGCAGACAAAGGCTAACACAAGTTACAGATCTTTGCGTGTGTGGTTATGAAATCGGAGCTCGGTGGTACCTACTGAAAACTTGAGCCAGCAGAGCCATCAGAGGGCTGGCTTTGAAGTTCACATGCTGCAGTGTGGATGTAGCTAGTCAAATTTCAGTTACTCATCAGGTGGTAATGCAATAGCCCCTGAATCCGGACTGTTATTTCAGAGGGAGATTGCTCTTGCTGGCCAGCTCTGGTAGGAGTAACACGAAAATCTGAAGTTGAGCTATTTTAGGCATCTGTCCCTCTAATGGAGAATGAAATGTATTACATCTGTTGGGTGGAAATCAGGTTGTCAGCGAGGGAAAGGGATGTTGCATGTGTCTGTACTTGGTGTATCGTGCGCTGCCATGAAGGGAGAGGTGCTTGCCCGGCATGCCTGCCGCTTTCCCTGCGTGTTGGGCAGCGCTTGGTGAAAATGCTTAAGAAGGTGCTCACTTTGGCAGCCCTTGGAGTGGACTGAAGGGCAGTGACTAAAGAGCAATCTCTTAACATTTTAATGTCTTTTTCATCAATGTAATTTTAAACGAATTTTTGTTATTTAAAGGTTGGTATTAGGTAATGTTCCTTTACAACAAGAGTGCTTAAATGCAATTAAATGCTGTTTAGCATTGGGGCTAGTTAACAGACTGCGAAGTAGCAATGAAGTATCAAAATTAGATTATTGTTAAAGTCAGTTGAGAACTGTTCTTTTTGGAGAGGAGATCTATTGATTATTTTCAAAAGGTGTTTTGATACCGCTTTTTTTCTGAGAATCCTTCAATCTTCAGGGTTTTGACGTGGGTCAGTGAATTCTCTTTAAGCATAGTTCATATAAAAGTCCTAGTGTTAAGTTGTATTCCACTGTTACTATGGACTCTCCTTGATAATATTTTGCACATATGGGGACCTTCCAGCCATCTGCTATCTGAATACTGACTGGTTGATGATTCACAGCACTCTGTGTAAGAGCTTAGGTCTACTATAATAACTTTTTATTTTCGTCCCTGTTGCTTTCACCTGTGCAGCCCTTGATCCTCTTTTATCCTGTCTTTATTTGTTGTAGTTTTGTTTACTTGGTTACGGTACCAGTGATAGCCATTCCAGCTTGCTTAGAGCAAAGGTTCATCTTGGCAAGTTACCACTATCATTGATCTACTCAGCTTAACACCCTCAGGTTAGCCAGGCCACCAGCCAGGTGGTTCATTTCTATGGCTCTGCAAGTGATACTAGGAACTGGTACACAATGTCACTAAAAAAGTGTATGCCTTAATTTTAAATATGTCTTTCTTTTTACCGTCAGTATATTGCGCTTGCAAATATCTACATAGGTTTCGCCTCTTGCCTATTTTTCTTGTTGTCATTGATATTTTTACGTGGATGGATGAACAATGTGTTGGTGCATCGGACGTCAAGTGTGTTCTACAGCTAGCATGAAAGTCCATGGCTTCTGAAAGAATTAATCTAATTAAGAGTGAAAATATTTTATACATAGCATTTTTAATAATTGAAAATAATGTAAACCTTTCAAAAGAGTAGAAGGAAATGTGAAGTAACATGATTGCAATAAAAATAAATTGATAGCAGGTGAAATAAGAATGCTATAGTTGATGCAACCATGGGTTGGAATTAAAGTGCTGTATCTTTAGGAAGAAAAGAGGATGATGTCCAAAATGAAACTGAAGTATTGGCTCTCGTATTTGGGATTTGACTTGCACTCTTCTGAGGGTAGCAGGGAAGTCAAATTAAGGAAATGAGGCCGTGTTTCACAGCTGGTCCTCTTTATGAGTTGGCAAGTCTTTGTACACCCATATTTGTCCTTTAATCAAAATACAGATTTACAGAATTTCTTGATCTCAAGTTGCTTAAAAGGTGTAAATAATTAACTGTTAGAACTGATGGGAATTGATATTAAAGGAACATGTATTTCCCTCCGTTTCAAAAAAATGCTACACTTTCTGAATCACTCTCAGCAAGATATAAACTAGATCCAGTACTTTGAGAAACGGATTCATGTGTTTGGTAACAAGGATGAATGTTTCCAGGTGCTGTATTCTGGCCTCTCTGGGTGCTGCAGGTTAGGTGAAGTCTCAGTGGAAATTTGCTTTATCCAAACAAATCAAGGGAAGAGTTGGGTTCAGCTGGATTATTCAAGGGATATTTTCTTATGGTATTTTGATTTCATTAATTTATGCCAGTTGTGGAGCATGTTCTGATAGGCGTGTATGGTAGAGATTATTTTTATAGGAATGTATTCCTTTGGAGGTTCTAGCCTTAATAAAGTCTGTTGATAATAACTATTAATTTTTTATAACTTTGCAGAATAGTTTCATGGTTTTTTTCCTAGTCTCTACAAAATCTGGTCACCATTTCTGAATGCGATGGTGGTCAGATCCTTGCTGTCTTATGTAAGTAAAACAAAATGGGAAACCTAACGTTGCTCCAGAACACTCAGTGTTGAGCACAGTACATAATTACTTGATCACTGTGTAATTACAATGTTATGAGTTTTATATAATTAGGATTTTATGGACATCTGTGATACAATTTAAGAATATATTAATTTATTTACATAAAAACCCTATTCTAGGAAACAAGCATTTAATCAATAACCATGGTAAGAAATAAGAATGTATTATACATACATGTTCAACAAATGTACTGGGAGAGTTGCCTGCCGTTGTTTAAAGACTTTCTCATATTAACTGTTGCAGTGGATGAAGGGAGACCTAAATTTAGAGCTATGGCTTGTTTGGATGTGTGAATGTGGTTCGGAGTGCAGCGTCCTCAGCGAGCTGCTCTGTTGTGGTGAAGAGATGGGCTGCCCAGGTGTCGCAGGGTGCCTGTCAGCTCACCATCACCGAGGGGTGGGGATGGAGACGTCTGCCTGGTTTCAGAGGGGTCTCCTGTTAGGCTGTGGTTCTTTTTTTCATATATTGGGATTGCTGGTGTGTCATGAGGAGGGACTTTTAACTCCAGTTGTTCTACTTCAAGGCAGGTGCAGAAATCCCTTCTGTAGTATAAAGACGTATTCTTGGTGTGCGCTGCCCCCTCCCTGGATCACCTCTGTTTTGGATTTTGAAAAGTACATATATTGTACAACAGCAGGGCAGCACCTGTAAGTGGGAGAAGTTCCCTATTTTTAGGGAAGATAAAAAACATTTCAGAATTCAGACTCAATGAGGTTCTTTATATTTTTATTTTGAAACACCTCAAGGCTTGTCAAGAGTTGGTGATAGTTTCCTATCTCTACTTAAATTTCCTTTTAGTTTAAAATCTTTTCATACAGGTTTTAAGAGTTTATGATAGTTAGAGTTTCCTATTTGACAAATGTCAGAGGATTAATGAAGAGGACTATATTCAGCTTGAATGACATTTGGAAATTGTTCTGTTTTTGCAGCAAGTGGTATCTTCCTGGTGTGGTGCTTGATTTGGTACAGGTTCTGCGTTCTTAAATGTGCTAAATAATTGGTCAGAGTTGACTGCAAGGCAGTATAATGTCACTTCTGGAAACAACGTAGATAAGTAATTCAGGAATAATGAGTAACAGAACAACTTTCTGAATATATCACTGTGCATAATGTGAAATGGTGAATTTTGAGTAGGTGATCTTTTGGCAACAGAATTGTGATCTGCATCTCACATTGAATGAATGAATGAGTTTCCCAGAATGCATTTCTTTTTTAGTGGAAACTTTTCTCTTCATTCCTTTTCTTTCGTACCAGTTATTATTCTTGGGAGTAGTTTTTCCCATCTAGGGGATAAAGAGTACAGGGGAGGGACATGTGGTGATACCTAAACCTTGGCAGGCTCAGATAACTTTTTGCCTTTGTTTTGTGCAAATGCTAAAATCCCCGCATCCTGCCTGGAGGTGCAGTAACAGAAGAGTTAAACACTGAGGTTTGGAGGATGAGGTGGGAGTTCTTGTGTCGTTCCAGGCTCACCGTTTGGCTGCCCTCCATGGGACCATGTGTAAAGCATAACCTTCTGGTTTGACCTGGGAAACTGGAGGCTCCCGGGGGGGCTTGTGTGCTTGTGGCTTCAGAATTTGGAGGGCTTTAGTGTTTGCTAGTCATCTCATCTCTAAACCAAGCAGTTCATAACTGGTTTTTCTGTATAATTTTGTTTGAAGGCTGCATATGAGCTGACTTGTTTACTAACCTTGTGCTGTTTGAAGAATTTGGGATGATTTGGACAAGCTAGCAACTTCTAGTGAGGAACAAAACGCTCAGAAGGTTCTTAAGAGTCTGTAGAAAATATTGACGTTTTTCTGTTCTCATCCTCAAATAACAGTGATTTCTTCAAATGATAGTAGTGGGCTCAGCTCTGTACAAAATTCTTCCTTTTGCATAGTCTCTTCCTCAAAGACCTTTTGATCTTGAATACAAATGCAGAAACAACCTGTGCGCTGAAAGATTCCTGGCAAGAGAATCATGCTGAGAGAAATATGTATTCTCACCCAGACAGTCATGTGTTTATTATTGTTGATAGACAGTTTCCTGCATCTTCCAAAGCTTCTTTTTCATGGTACTATGAGGCAACCAGGTGCTATTTTTAGTTTTGACTTGGAATATTGGTGAGTGTGCAAACAGGCCCAACATCCCGCACTGAAGCACTAATAGTAGAGATGTACTAACAGCGAGTACCTAGTGTTGGTTTAACAGACTTGAGCTGGGGAGAAACAGATTATATGACACAGCTGCTTGCATTCGCACAGAACTATTCCTGCCCATGAGCAGGAGATTCCTTTCCGATCTGTTTTCTTAAAAATTACTGTTTGAAGCCACAAGTTGCAATTTCTAATGTAGATAGATAAACCATTTGGCGGATCAATATTAATGTGAAAACATAAGGGAAGTTTAGAATATAAAGAAGGAAAGAAGATTTCAGAGTAACGTTGTACCAGTTTTTAAATTTGTATCCCCTTTTAGCTGTGTTTAGCTATCCCAACTTATGTTGAACTTCTGTCTCAAATTTAAGCTCTTATTTGAATATTCAAAACTGTATCATGCCAGAAGGCCTGGAGCAGAGCTGCTTCTTCTATAACGTATCCTTTCGTGCTCTCTTTTCTACAGGCTGCATCTGTACTCCCCTTTTCTTCAATATCTCTCTATTCCTCTTTTTGTTCATTCATCTCAGATACGCTTGTTCTGGTCCTCCAAGTTCTTCCTTCCCCTCATTTCTCTCCTAAAATTTTACTACTTTGGCTGGTGGTTATTATTCTGTCATTCAATGCCTCCTGTGGTACTTGAGAGCATAATCTTCTAACCTAGTTTACATTACACTGTCATTATGAATTATTAATGTTCTAAAATAAAATCTTCAAACCGTAATCTTTGCTGTGGTGACAGAGCTCTGTGTGCTTTTGTTTTCCTTCCTGTCCTCCCCATCCTTCCCTTTCTTTTAGACCTCCAGGTCTTTAGAACAGGGATGTTATTGAGCCAGCTGTCTGGGAAAGACTTGCTGTGCAACAAGAGTTGTGTTGTGACATCTCTGGGCTGAGATAGATATTTATTTGTATAAACACTAAAAAAAAAAGCAGCTATGGAAGTAGCACTTGCGATTCTGTTAGAAGACCTACTGCACAAGTAGAACTGACAATGCATGTTTGGGTTATACCTTGCCTGAGAAGGTGAATAGTATTTTTTTGTGCTGTCTACTATGTTGTTCCTGTTTTTGTGTTTCTGTGATTCTCAGTTTTATTTGTCAGTACATGAGAAATTTAAAATAAATACCGAACAGGTCAAGTTATAATTCTCAGCAAAGTTTTACAGCAAGAAAGTTCAAACAAAAAGAATCTTTTAAAAATCCTTATCAGCTTTCCTTCATGGTTCATTTTAATGCAACTGTTTGTTTATTCTGCTGCCGAGAAATTGGAAGATTCCAAAATCATTAAACGTCCAATTTTCCAAGTGAATCAACAGACAAATATTGACCAGAAGTGTTCCTTTAAGTCACGAGTGTCTGCATTGCCCTCACAGAGAACTTGCAATTAATTTGAACAGAATGGAGTTGATTACAGCTGCATTCATCTTTGAGATAGAGGAGCAGCCCATGGGGACGTGTTCCAGCCTGCACCCCATGGCTTAGTGTGCGCAGCCTCCTCTGACATCAAGATGGATCGTAAAACTGTGACCTGTCGCTTCTGCAACTTTCCCCTGCTGATTAAAAATGAGGGCGGCTGCAGACTACAACGTAGAAGGCCACAGTCTACTTTTTATGTACTGCTGTTGTAAGTGGTCAGTGTTGTGGAAAGTACTTTATTTAATAATTTTTGAAGTCGTATTTTATCTGCCGAAAGTATGTTCTTCGGACAAGCAGGTGGTGTTCATTCGTGTGTATGATCTATGCTGGCTTGGCTTACCTGTTTGTTTAGTAGTTTGTGTGTTGTACCAAATAATTTGAAGACCTGGTAATATTATTTGTTTTGATTACTAGTTGCATTTTCATAGGTAGGCCAGAAGCCGAAATCTGATTTTATCAGATAATATAAAAAAGTTGCATAAATTTTGCTTAAATTTTGTTATATTTTTTTTTCTTCCTCATGATCTACAAAAATCTGTATAACGCTAGCTCTGCTAATCAAACTTTGGAAGAAAAGTAAGTAAAGTGAGTATAAGATGAATATTCCCATTTATCTAATTTCTTTTTTCCTTATATCTGAGATAGTTTAAAAGGTCATGGTTGAAGGTGGGTTATGTAAGTCATATTTATTTTAAAGATGAGCCATTCTGTTATGTATTTTTGTTTCTAGCTTTATTAGTTTAGATTTATTTGTGCCATTTTTTAAGGTGTTATAGTAAAGTGTAGTAAGATTTAGCACTGCAATCTTTTACATATTGTTTTTAGTATTTGAAAATGATTTTTTTTTTCCTGGAGATTGAAGAAATCATTGAGAGTTCTGTATCTGTCTATTCTATCCTTTATTTCAAAGCAGAGAATTCGGTTTGGGCAAATTCATCTTAAATTATTAAATCTGCTTCTGTGTTCCAGAACTCTAACGTGTATGTCCCTACTGACATATAGTGGGACATACAGGTTGGAAGTCTTATAGATAAAATAAATATCTTTGTTAGAAGAGCTTCTAAATACTATGTATATTTTAGGGAACATTGCCTTTGCGATACGTCACCTTGTGGGTTTCCCAGAATTACTGTAAAACAGTTTATAGAGATGTATCAATCTGTTGTTCTATAAAAATCAGTGTTTCGGGCTTGTTCTCATGGCCATTCTGTCTTGTATGTTCTATTTTTCTCTGAGGCTCACAGCCTTGAGTAATTTGTTTGCCTGCTGGTTGGTGATATGCTATCACGTCTTTCCCAGACTTTAAAAGCTAAGCTTTTGCTGTGGAGATTCATGTTGTTCCAAAGGCATAACTAAAATAGGGACCAATTCTGTTAAAAATTCATGGCCAAATTATGATGTAATTCTGCCTTTAAAACTGGCTGAACGTTTTTATCCTTTTTTTTTTTTTTTTTTTT
>Ga0065711_1002432_pt1 | contig 33931 bp, 17 predicted proteins | sample Hoacrofraction12_FD_59098 | JGI IMG/M metagenome (GOLD analysis project Ga0065711, IMG submission 59098) | Hoatzin crop microbial communities from Cojedes, Venezuela - Epithelial fraction 12 v2 (version 2) | ecosystem: Host-associated > Birds > Digestive system > Esophagus > Crop | place...
GGGGGGGGGGGAAGGAGTGGGGGAAGGGAAAATTGTTCTCTGACATCCTCCTTACTTCAGAACTTATTTGTAGTTCAGAACAGCGTCAAATGTCGTATCAACAACTAAACTTTGACTCCTAGCAGAGCAATATTAACGCGGAGCGAGTTCCAGCGCAGCGCTGCCCAGCCCTGCACGCGGGGTTAGCTCCAGTGCTAAACAGCACGTTGCTGACCGGCACAGGAAATCCCTCTCCTGTTCCTTGCGTCGAACCAAAGGACTGGCATAAAGAAAATCTCCAAAGTATTAACAGCAACAAAAACTACAGGCTCAGAGCCAGATTTCAAAGGTGTTTGGGTGCCTAACTGGCAGTAATTTTAGAGGGACCAAGTTGCCTCTGAAAACCTGGCCTTCAGTCTTCACTTTTCTTAAGCTACTCCAGATCCTGTGGCTCTGTCAGGATGTAGAAGCAATTACACTTCACAACTTTGAATCCAACAATGTATTTTGGAAATCATTCAAAGTACAGTGCTTTTTTAACATGAAGATTCCTCCTCCAATAAAGTACACTGGAATTTTATATACTTGGTATTTGTAGGTCTCACTCCTTTTTATTTAGATTGAGGCCAGAACCCAGCCGTATGTTGAAACCGCTGACATCCAAATAAACTCAGTTTTCTTCCTTTAGGTGGTAGAAGTGTTTAATGGATACCAATGTTCTGACAAATACTTTACAAAGAGTAAAATACACAATTTCAGCTTTACTGAACACTAATGTAATTGCTCCTGAACAAAACCATTGCCTAAAGAATGCTAATCCCGAAAGAAATAATGTAGGTGTTACAGTGCGTATAAAAACCAGAAATTAGCATTTGAGGTGTCCATTCCCATACAACTCCAAAATGAACTCAGCCAAACAAATACCAGCTTGGCTTGTAAAGGAATCCAGTGTAATGAAACACATTGAAAATGAGAAAACCAAATCCTCATTTTGATTCACAAGGCAGATGTGCACACACTTGAGCTAACAAAATCGATCTGAGAGTATTTTAATAAAATAAACACAGGTAGCGGTAATATCTAAACGCAGGTAGCTGCAATAGCTGTTAATGCCAGGCCATTTCATCAGATGATGCTCACACTGCGCCGGCAGATCATGCTGCACCGACTCTGCAAGCCCTCTCCTCATCCGCACCCACGTCCAGTTTGTCCCTTGCACTGGTTCCAGCTCCCCAACATCAAACTACAGGAACAGAGCTTGAAAAAGGTCTTAAGACAAAACTTCATCCCCCTTCCCCACTGAAGCAGCAGCAAGGAACTGGCGAAGAACTGAGGTGCTGCCCTCTTCCCTGCCCCAACATCATCAGCTGGTCTAATAAAAGATGCTGGTTTTCCCTGTGGAACTTGCCTCTCCAGTTTATACCAGTCAGTTGTTTTCCTTTCAGCAAGCCTTGCTTTTAATATCTAGCGATATTATACAAGGAAAACACACTGAAAGTACATATATTAGCTATTTAAACAGCCCTTTTCCCCCAAAGGAAAAGGGTCTGTGGGCCAGCACATTAACCTCCTTCATGGTACAATGTACACTGCCTCTCACAGGGAAGAGCAGGGATCTTCTCGTCTTCCAAGAGCACACTACTTTCTTCCTGACCCTGCTTTTTCCCAAAAGAGTTTCTCCCTCCCTGGCCTGTCAGACCTCCTCGTAGCTGGCTCACACACTCCTGCAAATCACTCCTTCAGAGAATAACCCACCTCCCGTTAGGCACCTGCTTGAGTATAATTTCAGGAAATTTGTTCCCGACTCAGGCTAATCCTTCCTGGCTAGTCATCTTCCCTTTCCTTCCCAACTCACTATTATCCTCTGATTGTTGATTTGATCCCTTATGTCCCAAGTCATGAGGGCTCCTTCCCCAGTCCTGTACAGGACTGGTTCCACAGGAACCCAAAAGACGGTTTACACCTGGTCAGCCTCACGTCAGTTGATGAGGAAACCTCATTTCAAGCAGAAACCAACGGCAGTAGTTTTGGCTTAGAGAAGACAAGGTACAAAATTTAAGAGTTTACTGTTGTTTATGTAGCCTAACAGTTATTCAGGGTTTTTACTCCTTTGCCCTGGTTCAACCCTAGACAGGAAACCTGTTGCGGGACGGAACTCAAAAAAATGTAAAGCAGCTGCATTTTCTTTCGTCTGTCTTCTGGAACTCCAACAAAACTACCAGCTGACGAATGGCCATTTGTAACACAGATGTCAACGCGATGCTAAATGAGACAAAAATGACCAATGCAGTTTGCAAGGCTCCCTGTGATGTGCAGTCATCAGGCAACACCGAGACCAGTGCTAACCTAAACTGGCTTCGCATACGCCACCAATACATATTTCATTATTAATTTCAACGTTCTTACCACACACGGTCGGGTTAATGGAATGTAACAACGATCACGTTCCCCCAACCTGTACCAAAAATATAAACGGTCTTTAAAGCAAATACTAGCAACATCCAAAGGAAACACTCGTGATGCTTTCACAGATAATTTTACAACCCGTACTTGCAAGGTGAAGTACCTGTTACCAGCAGAACGTATGGAGAGGCTGTCCAGCGCATTAGAAAGAACAGTTTAAGCCATCATTTGGCTCGATTCACAGCACATTCCAGGAACCCCATAAACAAAGACAACATGTGCAATGTTAACTTTCTCTTTTATGCTGACAGCTTTTTTCTCCCATATAATGACCTTCCTGCACAGTGTGTGTTACCATAAAAAGAAACAGAGCCCAGTAAAATTAGAGGAACTGCTTAATATCAAACCGTTTTATCTGAGGAAGACACCACCGCCAGTGTAAATACAAAAAGCACAAGAATGAAAAAGTATTTGTTTTGCTGTCTCTTCTTTAAGTTTAGATTGTTCAAACAAACCTTGCTCAAGTTTTCAGTTACTCTGTACTAGATGGCCCTCCCAAAGGCTGGAATGGTACTCCAGAGAATGTGAACTTGGCTCCAATTTCAGACATTTTTCGTCCTCTTCTTTCGACAAAGAGAAAACTATTTGAATGCTTTGTCTGTATCCAAGAATTTAGATATGAAAGACACACCAGTAAACAAGTCACCAAAATGGGCCACCACTACACAGACTGTAGTGCACGCTTGTTTTTAAAAAAAACTTCTCTGGCCCAAAGGACACTGTTTTATTTTACAAGCAGAATGCTAATGTGAAATTTTAGTTAGAGATTATCTCTCTCATCTAAGTACAAAAAGAAAAGCTACTTGCATTTTTGATAGACAGAGCCTATTTTGTTTGTACAAAGAAAAGTAAAAAGGAAGATAAAACAAGCACCTCACAGCCAGTCGGCCTGGTAAAATGCTGCACCAAACTGAATTTTTTTTTTATATTTTTATTTGAGCTACTACAGAGAGCTGACAACCCTTCTTCATAGCATTCGCCTTTCTATCAGCATTCCCAGAATGAAAACTGAAACTTTAAAAATATCATTGCTTTGCACCAAACGCACACTAGCTTCCACCATGGCAACTATCCCACAAAACTCAGGCAAGGCTAATCACAGTTCCCTAGTTTTATTATCTTTTATACCAAGGAGGCATTCAAAAGCACTATGGCTGCCTGGCAGCTAAGGCAGACACTGTCCTCACCCAAAAGAGTTTTCATTCTAGCCTCATACGTTTGGTAAAAATACATTTCTGAAAACCAGAGAGCACGCCAGACAAAAGCTTTCACCAGCTCCAGCACGGAGCTTCTTGCTCCGCGAAGAGGCATATACATGAACTGAGCAATAGCTCGGCGATGCCAGGGCGGCTTCGCTGACCGTGCCAGCAACGGCTCCCTACGCCGGCCAGAAACCCAAGGGAAGGAAATGAGAGCGATTATGTACAGCTGAGCAAGCACAGCACAGAGACTCCTACATCAGTGATACGGTGCTCGCCGCTGGTGTTCTGCGGTAAAAATGGTTACCATCTGTGTTACTCTCTCTTTGTTATGGACACTAATGGAGCCTTCAGACACAGAAGCATGGGGGTGGGGAACAAAAACACGACTAGGCCGAAGTACTTTAAAATCAGTTTCAACTGTATATTATTACATAATAAATGAAAAATGGATCAAAACCAAAACAGGGCAGTTTCAGGCTGAGCTCAGGAGGGCTGCACAGAGCTGGGTTACTCTGCCCTGGAGGTCTAGTTCTGAGCTATCAGACACAGACAAATCCTTTAGGTACTGAGAAGCGGCTCCAGTCTGGACACGAGAGAGGTACACTCCAATAGCTCCAGGCTTTGCAGCCCCGTCCGCACACTGAGCATGCCAGCGGCAGCGAATTCCCTAGGAAGCAGCTGCGTTTGTACAACGCTTATCTGCAGGGGAACTTCTCCGCTGCTCACCTCCCGCTGCAGAGAGGCCACGATGGCCTGGGGATTATGACAGTCTGTAGCGAAACCAAAAACTGATATACGCCATTCTGTTTGCGGTCTGTGCATAAAACCAAGCACCTGACTGCTCCTGCTAGACATCTCACACTGTCATACATGAAAAGAGGTGGAAATCACCGCCTCCAGCCTGACTTCCATCTCAGATGTTTTTTACTCTGCTCATCAGCATTTATGTAAGGGAAAGGAGTTCCAATGACCTGATATCTCCACTACAACCTCAAGCAGTTGCCTCACTATGTCTTCTGACAGTCCCTTCCCTCCCTCGCTACCCAGAATGATGCTGCAGGGCACCTGCAGTAGCTAGAGTCCACCCGGCTTCCTTCAAGCCCAAGGAAGAGAGCTGGGCTCCGACTCCCCTACTTCCACCCAACACAACCAGCTATCGGGGTGCCTACACTCCTCCAACCCCCAACACATCCACACTCTTTGGCAGCCAGTGCCCAGTTTCAACAGAGCTGTCAGTAGTTTGAGGCTAACTACTCAATTCAGCAGACGCGTACGGCGCAGCCTCACAACAACGCAAGATCATCTGTCAGTGAGAATAACGCTTTTTTGGATGAGCTGTTTCAGGTAAGTTGTTACATCTCTCGTGTTACTGATGCCAGTTCGAATGTGATTCTAGCAGAACAGGAGTGGACTTCATGAACCACAAAGCAAGCCAGGAAGTAGAAAAATCAAAGTAGAATAGGAGATCGGTTTATTTACAGCTGAAGGGGCCTTCCAGCTGTCTCACAATGCTGGAAGTCATTCTGGAACCGATTTGTCCCACCCGCAACATGACCAAAACGGAAACACCAACTGAGTTTGAAAAATGCCTTCAGAGCTGGCACAAAGTTGGAGGACTTTCTCCACCTGAAAAGAACAGAGCTCAATCAGTCTCTGGCCCCAAATTCACCACTGCTGATGCATGGTCTCAGCAGATGAACCACTGAGGGTGGATCATTCAGTGATGTGCTTGTGAAAACTTCCCAAATTCCAGGGAACTCATTGACTTTCAGTTCCTTATGCCTCTGCATAAGTTACACCTTAACTCTATGACTAGAGTCAAAAAGAAGAAGGGTAAAAGGCACTGTTTGTCACAAGTAGAGCTTCTTCTGGAATGCAGCAAATAACAATGTAGGGAAACCTGCGTGGAAACGAGCCAGCAACCACAATCCCAATAATAAAGGACAACTCCACAACTAAAAGAGCAAAGAACAAACCACTGACCCTTCAGATCACGGAGGGAAATTAATCAGACAGCATTGATAGTATTTTTCTAATTCTTACCTTGGCAGCAAACCCTCATGTCATGGAGGCATGCACCTAAGAGTCTGGAAGTCATGCATTTTTTCTCTCTCTAATAATTTACCTATCATCCAAAGGAAATCTGGTGAACCTACACATATCCACAAAAAACATGTATTTACTTTATAGCATTTAACTGTGACTTGGTTATAAAGTGCTTACTGTGCAGGGAAGCCCTCTGTTTTGTATACAGATTCCCTTTGCTTGACACTCTGCTTCTGATATTCTGTTTCCTGCATACCCTACAGAGGTTTCTATTAAAATCTCTATTCCTTCAGGACACTAACGGTAGACTGTTTGAGAGTTTAATTCATCGCCAGTGATAATCTCTTCTTAACCTTTTCTACAGATTCCATCATTGCTTTCCAGCTGGATTTTGACAGGTTAAGAGGCATCAACCTGCCAGAGCTCTCTTGATCTTCAAACCTCTACAACACTACTAGTGCATTCTGTTCCATGCCTATGTTTCCACAAGTGTCCATCCTCTTTCAGATTAGAAACAGAGCTTCTGACCTCTCCTCAGCTGAATACTTCCCAGTGCAGTCATACAAGCTCTTGTAAAGAATGATTATTCCCTTTTACACTCAGCGTTACCGCAGATCTGGAATTGCTTGTCCTGATTTTCTCCATCTACATTACTTCTGTGTCACTGCCCTGAAAAAGCCCTCAGGGACACCCAAGAATTTGCAAAATCACTGAAAACATTGTCAAGATGTGGAGTTGTGGAGTCGTTCAGAGATATTTGAAAGCCAGCTGGACACAGCCTTCATCAGACTGCTCTAGCTGACCGTGCTTTGAACAGGCAGTGGGTCCCTTCCAGCCTGAAATATTCTATGACTGTGAGAGCCTTCTCTGGCCTCTCTGAGAGTGCGAGTGTGTTTGTACAGTTACTTCACTTGTAAACATTGCATTTCTATTCAGCTATTTAAGATAAATTAGGAAATGGTAACCTCCTGGGTTTTCATCTTGCCTGCAGCATGGTGAGAAACATTTTAAGGGTGGAGAAACTCACTGCCTCTCTTGCATCTTAAGATGCTCCCAAACTTCTCGAAGGTATCTTCTGCTTTACAGGAAACATTAGCACAGTTCGTGCCTCGTAAAAGCCACCACTTGATGCCATACACCAGGATATTTCCATCACCACACACTCCTTTTCTAAGTCAGTGTGTCAAAAATGGGCTGCAGGACAGATGCCTTTCAGGATGTAGCTGTGATCTTCTTGATGCAGTGTCCAGATCTGGCTTTGGTACAGTGACCACATTGGGTTGTTCTGCTTGCTGAGTATTTGTTAAACGTTAACAGTGGGCTTGGAATTTAGAAGGCTAAGGCAGGGCTTCCCTGCAGCTCTTTTATAACTACAAGATAAACCTAGGGAGAAAAAAAAACAAAAAACAAAATAACACAAAACTCTCACAAAAAAAACAAGGAACGCCCATAGACTTGTAACAGAACACTAATGTAAGTATTTTAAAACTCAAACATCTTTGTATGAAGAGTGACATCAAAGAAAACAGTACACGAGAGTAGGTTCCAAGGGCATGTGAGAAGAAATCGCTCTGTAGCAGGCAGGAGAATGAGGCAGCAGTGGAAACCCAGGACATCACCACGGCTTTGCTACTCACAGGGCTCTTCAGTCTCGATGGAATATTCCTGCATCCCACTCAGCGCTACTGTGTCACATACACTGAAACTCTTTGGCACAGGGGCAGTTTGTTTTCACTGTCCTTACAATAGTGCGGGCCTCTCGTTTTCATCCACGTTGCCCTGACCTCCCTTCTCTCCCTCCCTGCCCCCAATCAAACAATTATCATCAGATGCAGGAAGAACCTTGTTGTGGTTCTGCTGCTCATAACACAGTTTGCTATGCGAATGCTTCCTGTGCACCCTGCCAACATGGCATCCCTCCAAGACACAAGACTGGCGTTTGGGAGATGGTCACACAAGCATGATACTTCCTACTACAACTGCTCTGCCCTTCACCTTCCTTCGCCTTACTATAGGCAAGGGCTATAAATATCAAATGGCATGAATGAAACGAAGATGGAGGCTGCCTGCACCAGCATGAGTGTTCACAGCAGTGTCGACTGCTGTCCTTCAGACACGCACAAGATCCTTGTTAAAACGTCGTTAACATAATTTTCACTGTACTTTACATAGAAGAGGATTCATGTGAAACCTCAGTCTCATAAAACGTGAAATAAACTGTTCCTGCTTGGTAAATTCAGTTCCCCTGTTATTTGCGTAGAGCCTTAAACAAACACTGGGAAAAATCTGCAAAGCTTCAAAATATTGACTGCAGACTAATAGTACATATACAAGCAATGAATAAACTGGACCCAGATACTGTAAGGTACAGAACAGCAACAAAGGAAAGACTTTTGTCTTACAAGAGTCCCTGGCGTTCCCTGTCTGTCGTACTTCTATGTTAACTCCGGTAGCTGTATGACTTGCTGACGCACAGCAATTTTTCTACAGTTTATTCTTATCCTCATACTTCTCCTAAATGCTACTTACAAAAAAACACGAGAGTTAATGTTGCATTAATAGTAATACCTCTCCTCTCAATCCATGTATCTCTCTAGCAAAAAAATAAGTATGCCTAAAAAAACCTGACACAGGAAATGCACAAGAGAAGCAATCTGAGAAAAGATGGAGAAGATAAATATGGCAGAAAAATAAAAAAACGGATGACTAGAAAGAACAAATGAAATATCATGAAAAAGAAGATTTGACATGGCATACCACAAAGTAAATAAGGCTTTGGTGATGAAGACAGAAGGACCGAACTTCAGATATAAAGCAATAAATCCTATCAAAAGAGACAACACAGAAGCAAACCATTTTAAAGACAGTACAGTTGAACACATACTCTGGAGTCCACAACAGGCATCTGGAAAGAGGAACTGAAACCAGTTTTAGTTTAGGGACAAATGCACAGACAAGGATTTCAGTTGTGGGAACAAAAAAGTATGGAAAGCAAATAAAAGCCGACTGAGCACACAATGACAGCACGTAGAGTCCCGCACCGGCTTCCTACCTGCTTCAAAGCACCGTGCACTGTGCTAATCCTGAGCTCTGACATGGTCTGGGAGCTGGCCTTTCCCTCAGTGATGGCCCTAGCAGTAAGGATATTTTAGCTCACAGACACACAAAATGCAATGAAATGGAAAAGTCAAAAAATTAGAGTTATTTCATCGGTTTGTGAATTTAATTACACATCCTACTGTTTACTCATCTTTTGTCATGTATTTCGGTGCTTTAACAATGGGAAAACAAGATTCACTAAGGTAATTTATAGGAATCTCTCTATTTGAACGTAGGATATAACTCGCAGTAATTATGAGCAGTGTGTGGCAATATTTTCACTATTTAGGACAGGAAGTGAAAAATACCAAACACATCTAAAACTGCATTAGGGATTTGTGCAGACAGAAGGTAATTACACAAAGTGGACTTTGGCCAAAACTCTCAGAATATGAAGCGATCTCAGAACCTGGTGGAAATTACCATGGGATGTTTAAAATAAGTGCACTAAATCTTTGCTTAAATCATCCTAAAAAAGATGCCTTCTCTAACAGCACATTGTCCCTTTGCTACACAGATTTACAGCACCATCACACTCCAAAATTAGATGGCACGTCCAATCCTACAGCACACAAGTGGAAAAACAAAAACAAACAAACAAAAAACCCAAAGCACAGTCATTTAAAAAATAGACCAGAAGGAGACATCTCAAGTGTTTCACAAGCACAGAATTACTTGCTTCCCTCTCTGTCTCATTTATTTCAGATTAGTAAGAGATCCCTTATTTTAGGTCAGTGCTATGACAATGGAAGTATGCCAACGTAACCTTCGTTTTCTTAATTAGCATTTAACAAGAAGTTTGTCATCCTCTAGAAATATTTCCTTCCATAAGGAAGAATAACCTTGAACAGAAGACAAAACTAAGCCAAGGAGAGAAGAATGAAACTGAAGTTCCAAATATAAATATATTTACTTGCCTTCAAAATATATTTGTTTACATACCCTTAAACGTTAAATAAAATAGATCTGAATAACGAATTACTCCATCTCCCAGAAGCAAGCACAGCAGTGTATCTGTATTCAGAACTACTCCGGGGAAAACCAGTCACAAAGAAAGTCCCTCTTTTACACATGTTTCCTACCACGGACCATGTGCTCACGTAACTCATTGTTTATCTAGTCTGGAAACAAAAATGCCACGAAAAAGCAATCACAAGGCAGATGGCCGGTTTCACTAATCTGACCCTATTTCTTCCAAGTAAATCTAGTCAACTGTTACAATAGTGATGCCCCAAATAATCCACCATTCCTGTAATACTTAGATTTGCATATTTAGGTTAGAAATGCCCGGCATCACTGGATTAAGATCTTCCCGCAGTAAAACAATGCTTTGTCATAAATTCTACTCCAGAGACCATGCCGATTCTTAAACCAGACGCGTCCACATGCTGAAAACCTGAGTGGAAGCACGCCCGCAAAACATTCCTACCCATGCTCACCTCCATAGCTGAAACGTGTTTGGAAGTTTCCTTTTACTCTACTTAAACCCGACCATAAAGAGTGACAAATGCAAAGATTCTCTCTGTAGCCACCCCCATGATAACAGATGACAAGATGCAGCACAAGCTTCATCTCTTGCTAATTAAACGAATCAATTAAGAGACTATTGTTGCAACTGTGTAACTGCTGTTCTATAGTGGCAATAACAACCCCACAGGGAGGTCTTTTACTACATTAAAATGCTGTCCTCCACAACTCCATCTGATATTATTAGAAACAGTTATTTGCGTCTTGCTGTCATATTAGTAGCAAAGGCAAATTATGGAAATATGCAGACCAGAATGGTCCCAGTATGAGATCAGGTTTGGTTTTCAGCCTCCAAGGGAACAATTGCTGAAATTCCAAAGTTCCCTAAAGTTCTTTAATGGAACTGATAAATCTATCAGCACAGCATCCATTTAGATTCTAGGTAAGGGTCACATATTTGCATACTTTCCTGCTAGGCTGATACAATTCAACTAGATAAATTATCATATTAAGTTTACCCTCCTGAGTTAAACTGATGGAGTTCAAAATTGTTTTCGATGGTTGTCATTAATCGCTGTTACATCCTAAATGCTCACTTTGAAATCTAATTGTGCTGGTGTACCAAGGGTCATATTAATAGCATTTTTAATGTTAAATCTTTGTAAAACATGTTTATTTTACTGATACTACCACCGAAGCTTAGAAGACTAATGAGAAACAAAGTATATTTATTATCAATAAAAACTTCATTTAAAATTTACATTCAGAGACTTAAATTAGCTTCACTAACTTCATCATGCCTTTGTTTCATTTAAGATTCCTGGTTAAGCTTCAAAGCCATATAAATTAATACCTCCTAAACACTTCTTGGGTATACGCCAAAGTTGCAGCCATCAAAAAGCTGTTTAAAAACACGGGGTACACATCTGTTTATTACTTGGCAGTAGACATCATCTTCAGAAGAAAACACTAGATATTCGCTATGAGGTAACGGTCTTGATACAGTTGAAAAAAAAACCAACAAAACTTCTTTGGCCAAACAAAGCAACTAATAATTATTTCAATATTGGTAAATATTAGTCTACCAAAGTAAATCACTTCAGTTACCCTTGGGTAACCTGTCCACTTGTGTTCCAAGAAGTAATAGCCTGACCAACCAAGTTCAGTCCTTGTCCTTACTGTTGAGCCATTACTGAGCTCAACGAGAAAGAAACTCGTCAAATGAAGCACGGACAATCAGAAATCATTTTTTTTCCATTTGCTTATCTCCGAGGGATAAGGGCCATAATCTATTGCAACCAAAGACTACAACACTACAGATAGCACACACACTACAGAATCCACCAACTTTAAGGATGTTCACAGGATTCTGACCTACTTATGATGGTATCACAGAATTGTTCTCTGCAAATTAAAACTTTACTTGAAAACAGAAGAAAAGGGCAAGATTTAAAATTAACAAATCAAAAGCAAAACGCTAGAATCTAAATGTAATAGCCCATTTCCAGTCTGGTTTTGTAAGAAAGCAAGGCTTGCAACCCAGATCTCTGCCTCTCAATCCCCACCCCCACCTCATCCCATCCAACTATCCCCTTTGCACCCACATACACTATTTTAACCTGCCGATCAATTTCAACCACATTTAAAAAATAGGTAGTCCAACTACCTGTAAGTATTGTAAGAACCATAACTATGTTTCCACAAATCTTCTGAAGAGCACAGGAGACCTAAATCCATGCTCCAACTAAGAGAAATATGGCAGCAGCCAGTTGGCCAGCCAGTATGTTCACACCAGCCATCCAAGAAGCACATCTGCAGCTCCAGCTTCACTTTGACACCACCGTCTCTCGCTCAAGGAGGTCTCAGGCAAAGACTACAATAAGTTGTTCTGTGGAAACTTGTGGCAATTCTGGTTTCTTCTAAGTCAGAGAAGCAAAATTCAGCAAGTTCAAGATTCCCAAAATAATTTCGGTGATTTTAGGACACGGCTTTTGGTAACACCCGTATCTCTGAATCTCTCAGGTGCTTTTGAGAGTTTCTCCCCAGTGGACAGCTTTGCTATATTCATTATAGTTTCTGCTTTAAAACATCTAAATATATAACAGAATTGAAATGAGAACGGCGTGTGTAGCTGTGTGGCTGCACCCCATCATCTGTATCACGTGAGCCGGAACAATTCTCACTGCCGAGTTCTAATGATGGGCCAAAGTACCACTACTTTCACAAGTGAAGTCCTTGTTGCATGAATTACCCACTTGCTGCAGAATACTGCAGCAGCTTGTAGCCAGTCTCAGGATTCTCAGGGCCCATGTTCAAAAGAGACCTGTGGAAGTTCATGCTTCCAGAAGCAACTGCACTTTTCTCCTAGTGACACTTTCTGCACTACTGAAATGCCACTGATGACAGCTCTACTACCAGAAGCACTGTGGTTCACAATGCCTCTGAAGCTGGGTGGAAAGAAAAAATCTATCCAACAGTAGAATTCCCTTTAGATCAGCAGGGACCCTAATCTTAGGGCTTGTGAAAACGAAGAGTAAAAAAAAAAAATCATTAAAAAAAAGACATTAGCTTGCAAAATAAACACCTACTGGACTATATTTATCTTCTTGTGGTTAATACTCTCCATATTCCAATAAATACAACCTTTGTAACCTCTGCAGGTTTTCAACCAATGTTTGAAAGTCTGCATAAATCTTCAGTATCTAGTTTCAGAAGTGTCACATATAGAAAGAAAAGCAGAAAGAAAGAAAACCTGTTAAGAACTGCAGTGATTTGTAAGGGTGAAAGAAGCAGGTTGTTAAACATTTGTCATTGTGAGCTAAATCAGGCTCATACAGTCAAAGTTTCCATCTTTATTGCTATTTAATTAGTCTTTGTAAGAATGCAGGGAGAAAGAAAAAAGGAGGAAGCTGTCTGGCAGCTGACAAGAATATACAGAGACTGAAAAGTTCCAGCACAATTTGTAAGCCTCAATAATGGGACAAAGTTGGGAGTTTTCTGTTAAAGCAAAAGCAGACAAGTCATGGCAGGAGGGAGGAGGAAGGGGAATCAGCAGTGAAAAGTTGGTACTGTGACCTGCAGCTCCCAGGGTTACCTTAGATACGTAAATGATGAATATGCAATAAGCCAGGAAGCAAAAGCAAAAATTTTGAGGAATGCCTCTTCTGTAAAGTTCTCCATTTCTGACCAATTTCCTGAACAGCATACATAACCAATAGCCCGACTGTGTATGAAATATCCTGTTGCCAACCTATGTGGAAGTAGCTAAAGAACAATCAAAAAGTCATTAATTTTGAGCAATCACTACTGTACTAGAACATAAAAAGCATGGCCAGGGCATGACAGAGGCTAGTTTTCCTAAATCCAGTGTTCTCATCCTGGAGTTTGCAAATCTTGTCACGGCAGTGGGTCTCTGCACTACTTTAAACAGGTCTGCAAAAGGGCTGAAGAACAACAAGCGTAGCATTAACAGGCTAACAGTAATCACATGAGAGCGTAAGCCTCCACAGCAAAACTTCAGATGTTCTGTAAAGCAAAGGTGGCAAAAAGCTCTCCATCAGGGATGAGACTGAAGCAATGCAAAAATCTCCAATAAGGAGGCTGAACCAAGAAAACGATGCTAAGAAACTCAGAAGCACATAAAGATGGCTTGCTTCTTAGCCCAGAGCAAATTCCACTCTGTTCCACGTGGGTTCTTATACTGTGTTCACCACTGCATGAACACTGTAAAGTAATACACCAAGCAACATGACTAACATCTGTCACATATATGTCCTTTCATCCTTCCCCAGAGGACAGAAGTAACTGTTTTCCTCTGTATTGCTGCTCTGATGTTAAAGAACGGAAGATCAAAGCAATAGCACAAGCAACAAGCAGAGGATAGTGAAACTTTCCTCTGTGGCTGGGGACTTCTCACTGTCTGGGTCTGTCTCTTCTGAGGAAAGTGCTTCACCGGACAGGGCATCACCGTCAAGCATGGCCTGCAGCCCAAAGCTGACAATGACGTTACGGATGCGATGGAGCCAGGCCACTCGCTACCTGAGCACACAGACAGTATTTTTTTATTCGCAATTCTACACAGAGGCCATTACACACAGTCTAGAATACATTTAATGTTTCCATAACAATCTGAAGTTCTCTGTATACCTGAAGCTCTCTTAGCGTTAAAGGCTGCCTGCCCAGATGTATGCCATCGCTGAAGTCCAGCTGACAGAGGCATGGATAACCAGCGAATGACTGGGGACATCAGTGGGCCAGCAAAAAACATTCCTCTCATGTAAGAGAACAGAAAGTGGGACGAAGAGACAAGAGACACAACAAACTGGAGGCTAACTAGAAAGAGGAACGAAGGGTGGACTTTTGTCCTCTGAAAAGACTACTCAAACATACAGGCTTTTGAACTGCAGAGGCCGAAGTAGGAGCTCTGTGTACAGACCTTAGCATTTTTCTATAGATCTTTGTTACAAAGCTACTTCGGTGAGCTGTCTACACACAGGAGACAACCCATAAAGGACTGCCTCCTTGTTTCCTGGTACTCTTGCTTTTGGGCATGGTTTTGGGCATTAATCTGAAGCACGGATTACCTTGTTTCATTTTTTTTGTACAATATATAGCACAGTAAGATTCCTTAGTGTTACAGTAATGCTACTAACAAATACACTATCTGAAAAACTCTAGCTTAAAGTGGCAGAACAGCAGCACTCCATCAGCATATGATACCTAGTCACGTCCACCAGAGAGGAACAAGGAGTAAAAACTCACATAAAGTCTCAGTTACAGCAATAACCTATGATCTGTTCTGAAACAATTGAATTAGGACTCAAAATGTTATCATCCCAAGAAAATTAAACCAAATCAGTGCACTCTTCTATTCATCAACCATTTCTTACAGCTAAAAGTATATAAAAGTTGCTTGCTCCTCAGGCGGAAACATCCTTGCACATCCTCCAACAGCACAAGTCCTACATCAGATCCAAGACTCATAACCCTCTATCAAAAAACAATTCAGAAAAAATAAGCTAACAATTTGAAGAGAAATGCTCATATAGCAAAGAATTTCTACTCATGATCAGAAACAAACAAAAATCTCATTACAAATTCACATAGACCCCCAAATGATGGTAACAGTGTGCACTCAAAGCTTTGATTTCACTGGGGAAAGCAACATGATTTTTCCCATTCCCCTCTAAAGCAATAGAAATACGCTGCTACACTAACAGAAACATTTATCCTAGTGTCCACATGTTTACCATATGTTATGCAGCAGTAAACTGTTGTCTTTCTGCTGCAAAGTAGTTTTCTCTGTCCTTCACGTAGCTAACTGGGACAGCGAGGATGTTTCCAAGAGAGAAGCGTACCTTTCACTTCTCCTCCGAGTGTCAGCTGGCTTCCTGAAGCAGGGGCTTGCTTTCTATCAAAAACCAGTAGCGGAATTGTTTCTGCTGTCTGATGTCAAAAAAATCAAGTGAAGCCGTTTATCGAAGCTGACGCCCTCCTGACAAGCCAGGGAGCTGTGCTCCTGATCAGCTGGTTCTAAAAATACGTCCTGATGGACAGGTCAGTGGTGTGTACGTCCAGCAGCACCACACTGCCTGCCACCACTGAAGTGCCATCAGCATTTGCCCCCGTCAAAAGTAACACAGAGTGCTCACAGCTATCCCTGGCACTTTCTACTATCAAAAAAAGAGCAGAGCAATAATTTCACAAGCTGTTTGTTATGTTGATAGCAATACATTATAATAATAATGAGCAACTAAGAGCTTCTCGCTGCTGAATATTCCTTTCAAACACTTACCATCTTAACTGCACTTCTATGTTTGCAAAGGTTTAGTAAGAGATATATAAAGGTAAGCCCAAAATCTATTTCCAGGACCTTCATTCAAGATGCTAATTCTTTCCTTTGACTGAACATTTACATTTGCAGATGTGTACACATACACATGCAGGACTTTGTAGATCTGTACATGTAGGCAATTTGTAGGTGACATCGTGGCAGGGAAAACCCATCCTTCCTCCCCTTTACCTAAGCAGAGGGTATTAAGCTGAAATCAGAAGAGTGCAGAAGGATGTTAAAGGAACAAAGGACAAAGTAAATAAATGAAAGGACTTGGGGGAAAGGAGAAGGACAGTAGGCTAGAGAAACCAACAGGAACACAGGTGCAGACTCTGGCTTAGATTCTGTGGGAAAAGTGGTATCAGAGCAAACCCTGGGAAGCAGACTTCATTACTGCTCTCTGCTCTGCTTGCTGAAGTTCTCTCTCTGGGTTTGATCAGCAAGACATCTGCATAATTTGTATTAAATAAAAAATGGTGGATGGAGTACTACAGGCTTTTCTTTTTAGTCCTCCTGAGAGTTTTAGTTGTAATCACATACTTGATTTCCCGAAATAACTAGAATCTATCAAACACACATGAGCTAGTCGGTAAGATCTGACATATATTACAATCCATTAGTTGTTTTATCATCCATTTTTTAAAGCTAAAAACACATCAATACTGTGTCCTCTTTTGCTGCTGCACAACGCCCAGAACAAGAGTTCTGGTCTGTAAGTGAGACTCTGGGGCATTTCTACATATGAATATGAAATGTTTTCATATATAACTTAACAACAAATTTGATTTTTAATGTCACTAAATAGACAATCAGAATTTTCTCTGCTACAGCACCCACTTACAGGGGATCGATTAAAATCTTTTCATTGTTATCTTATCAGGATGCATTTGTGTTTACATCTATTTGTAATTATTTTCTTCTCACACAAAGACTATCAGATCAGTCAGCTAGCAGCACTCTTGCAGATGCAGGATGCAGTTCCAGAGCTGAAGCATCATTACAAATACAGCAGTGCAGAACAAACTTTTATTTATGACTTATTTGTAACTGCCACTCTGCCTGATATTAAGACAAGTAAGTGTATATGCATATACAGAGGTATATTTATAGAAGCAAAAATTATTAGGGGCACTTCTCATCTCTAAAAAAACAACATGCAAGCCCACGGGTATTCTTGTTAAGATTACTCTTACCATGTTGCACCTCACAAAAAATGGCTTCATAGGACTTGCAGAAGAACTAATCACAAGTAAGTAGAATGAAAGCATTATCATATGCAATCTTAATCTACTTTTGTCCAAAACACATAGTGCACAGAGATGTCAGGACTAAATTCTAAATGGAACGTTTCATTTCTAGGCTTCTCACTGTTAATGTCACCACAGGAAAACCTGCTGGCAGCAATCAGGACAACTTACTTTAGAGGATACTTAAATTTTATTTCGTTTTCAAAACTATTTTTAGGTGCATAAGGAACTTGGAAAAATTCAATGACTGCATTCTAATCATGCAAATTATGGAATCTGATGCTGCTTCCAACATATATATGTTTATAAGCACCCACCACCAAACACAAAACTTTAGTTTCTACATTATAGATGATTGCTCAAGATAACAGCAGACGAAAAAGCTATTTTATTGAGTAAATTCTTTCCAACGGTGTAAAATCTGATTAAGATTTTAAACATACTTCTCTTCAACAAACAAAATCTGGGAGAACCCCAGACCACTTTGCATCACTATATAGTCTTTGTACAAGACAGTTCCTGACCCGCCTCTGGGATGTGAGGGTATGTGGTATGGTGAAGCAACAGAGAGCAGAAAGTTGAGGTGGTGGGGATGAGTGGGTTTGATCCTGATGTGGATCAGACCTGGATAGGTTGCAATAAACTTACAAGTCTATAACCAGTTACTCTTAAATCCCTTGTAAATGAAACAGAGGCGGACTCAAATCAATTGAGATGCGGAATGAGGAGACTGTGCATTGTGCAGTGGAAGTCAGCTTCAGAAATTTGCCTAAATTCAGCTGTTAAGCTTAGGATACTTACATATAATACTAACCTTCACAAATACAAGCATAAATGTGCTGCCAGTGTCATTTATCTGTTTTCTGTTTAGATTATATTATTCTATCAACTTAACTCTCGACAATAGTTGCACATACTTACCACTGTGCCTAGAAACTGAATGCTTGTATCTCCAGAGGCATTCCGAGAAAGCCGCTGAAAAAAACAGATGTTAAAAACTGATTAGAAGCTTCTCCGGAATTTGAAACCATTCCATTTTCTTTCTGTCACATCACTGCAAATTAATCAAAACTAATTGAGTACACAGAACTATACATAAAACAGATAAAATATAACTATTTCCTTCAAGAATTTCAGTACTAGAAGTCTAATTCATACTTCAGCTCAGATTTTGGTTTTGTTTAAGTTAACTCCATAAAATTTATTTTTTAAGAACAATGAAAACAAATATGGCCAAGTGCAACACAGAACAACCTTGGACTTGCAGAAAGATGGATGTCATGAATAATGAGGCTTCCGCCATCTCTAAACGTTTGTGATTCTGTATTCCTGTTACTCGCATTTAGTATTATCTTCATTCTCTCCTAATGAGAGACATTTTAATCTCTTTTTAAAATGCAAACCTCAATGATGCTACTTTGAAAACAAGAAAAAAAAAAAATGACCTTATGAAATGTCTGGTCACCTACTGTGGTTCAGGAGTTGATTGAAGTTATTAAACCGTCTTCAAGTATTACATTGTCAGTAAGCCACAAGACAATGTGAAAGAAAATATGTTATTGATTTAACGCAGTATTATCCATAACCTAAATACACAAAATGCACAAAAGAACTCTTTCTGCTTGTGAATTATCTCCTCCTTGAATGTGAAAAGTTTCTTCTCCCTTTTTCTTTCTGCTGTTAAATTATGACATATTTAGATCCAAAATCAGGTCCCTAGTCACAAAATGCACCCCTAATACTTACACAATGCCAGGCATATGTATGAGTACAGAAGCACAGATTTGCAAAGGTGAGTATAAATCGCAAACAGAGAGCTGCACGGAGACCCTCAGCATTTTAAAGACAACGAATTCTAGGAACAGGGCTGGAAATCATCTTGAGAGATCTTCTAGTCTAGTACCGCCAGCAGAATCAAAACATGCCTGTGTCACTCCCAAACGATGTGTTGTCTAACCATTCTTAAAACCTTTCAATTGTAGCGATTTCACAGTCTCCCTAAGCAATTTATCCCAGTGTTCAGCATCCTTATCATTAGAAAGTTTTTTCATAGTATCTGACTAAAATAACCCTCACTGCAGCTGCAGCNTATTAATTCTCCTCTTTTTCATCACAGATGGGAAATGCAGATTATTCCCGTTCTTTTTACGGCTACCTACAAGTATGTGAAGAGCCATTATCACGGCTCCCTTTAGTCTTGTCTTCTCTAGACTAAGCGAGAAAGTGCTATACAACACCACCTAGATATCCCCCGAAACAATTTTAATAGTAACAAATTAAATGCTGTTCCCTTTTCAATAATGGTGCATATTCCTCAGTTACACTTCATGAAGTAATAATTACTAAGACCCAAACATGCCTATTTTTTGACTTAACAGGTCACACACTGACACTGCAATCTGTACAATCATATGAAAACAAAGGATGATGTGCCAAAGCCTGACATATTTCAACAATAATGATCAGTGGAATGGAAAATATGGGAAATAAAATTTCATACAAAACCTGACGTTTACTTTTATAAAGGAAACAGGAATATACACTTTTCCCACAGTCTAGGATAAACACAATCAGGTTTTGGAAACCACAAAGAAGAACAAAGTACCGGCTGCCTACAATGAATGAACTGCATGCCAAAACAAACAAGTCCCAACCACTTGATAAGCTGTCAGAAAATGGCAAGCCAAAAAAAAAAATTAAAGGATTTAATTTCTTTTTTTCCTGGAATGCCCTCCACCCTTGTTAGAGTTCTGTCACTTATTGTGCTACCCTTTTGTCCACTTTCAAGGGTCATTAGAGACCTTTTCATGTCCTAATAAAAATTCCATTTTTTTGGCTAATCTCCCTGTCACACAGAAAAACACAACTTAAAAAACAAAACAAAACAAGAAATAGAGCCTTTTGTCATTTTCTTTAAAGGCTTTCACAGTAAAGTCAGGTATCTTGACAACTTGACTTGTTTTTCACAAGTGAAAACCACATCATGAAAGTATTTCCTTGCGCAGATTCTCTTTACTCACGACTAAATAAGCTAGCACAGCAACAACTCAGCCCTTTCAAAACAATTTAATCACCAATTTAATAAAGCCAAATATCTACACACACCAAGAAGGCACCTTCTAAAACCATGGTCTGAAGACAAACTAAGATATAAGCAGCTTTTTTCCTGCTCTGACACTGCTGAAGCGCGTTGGTATCACAGTATAAAATTCTCACTGCTACTGTTTGCTGTGTCCAAAACACAAAGCATTACATTCAATTGTTGACAGCATCAAGAGTCAGCGTCAGCACTAAAACCCTTCTCTTGAATTAACAGCCCGGGGGGAGGGGGAATAATAATGGGGAAGGTGAGGAAAATAGTTAACAAACAGAGGAAAAAAAGAAATATCCCTTCTGGGTATATTTCAGAAAACAAAAACAAGAAAGAAAGGTAGAGAAAATCTCCAGTCACAAAACATATGTTACATCAAGACCAAAAAGAGAAGTGACAGGCTTCTGAGAACCATGTTACAAAAGAAGTCAGCACATTATCATAATTAATGTTTCAAATTACAGTTGTAAATAAATGTCAGCTGTTAGATGTGATTAGATTTTTTGAAGCATATTGAAAGGAGTTATTTCTGTTCCACTGGTGGGCTTGTGTTTCTGGGATTTGTAAATGTAATTGATGTTTTCAAGAAAATGAAAGGACACGGTTAACAATTATTCTTTTATTTTCCACCTCTTTAGAAAAAGGACCAGTCTCCAGTTTCTCTAGTAAAGTTAGATATTTACATACTCTATACCTCATAATAGATGGTTTCATATTGCATGTGATAGCAGGAAAGTAATCAAATAGAGGTAACAAAAGAGAATAGCTAATTATATGCATTGTCATAGTTTTCCTAACGAATTGCAAATTATTTACTAGGTTTACACTGAAAAGCAAGGGAAATCTATCATTTGAAAAAATACAAAACACCACTGTGTGTTTACCTACCGATACAGTAAAATTACATTGTTGGCGTCAATTACATGATCTTAGACATAACCAAAGCTCTTCTGGTTGATTCAGCTGATAAAGATTCAGACTTTAGTGTAATATGAGGCAAAAGTATAATTTTTTTCCTTACGAGAAAGTAACAAGCTAAAACGAATCTCAAAAAAAAGAAATCACAACTGCAAAAAATCCATCTGCAGTCTCAAAGCTGTCAAATGAGTGTGTTACATAAATATTATAGGTATTTTTACACACACAGGTTTACAGTATGCTATACTGCATATGCTACGTATATCCAAACAAAATGCTTATGCACACATGTAAAAATAGACAAGTGTATACAATCACACAAAACGTGTTTGATATTCCTCCTCTATCTTAAGTGTATGCTATACCACAGTCATTTTGCAAATAATCATTTTAATCTGTAAATCCCAGTAAATCACCAGAGGTTAGTGTGATACGACTTTAAATTCTTCTGCTTTGCCATAGAAAATTATTTCCACTTAGTTGGGTATCAATGATCTATTCATCATAAGAGGCAGTAGGGTTACAATCAGCTTTGCATTAAGCCTGCAGTGGATGAGCACTCGCAGATAAAAATGACAACAACCTTTACATGAAGCAGGATAAAGAAGCTCAGCCAAACATAAAACCTGTATTACTGAAAGAGAGTCTAAACCGACATAGGCATTATTAGACTACAACAAGATCTCAGAGTATTTTCCACCAATCTTCTGGTACTTTGGGCTCTCCAAGCTACTAGAGGGGAGCAGTTGCAGGAAAGGAATGATATCAAAACAAAGAAACTCCAACGGACCAAAAGCAATTTTTTTGCTTTGCTTACAAATGAAAACAAAACATGTTAAGTCAAAAAGGGTATGAATTGGCAAAGGAGATCATGTACGAAAGTTTCCCAAACACATTTATCATGAACTAATATATATCACCCTTATTTGCTGAAAGTAAAAGCTGGAGACCATTTGTTACAGAAAATGTACAGATTGTCACTTGGCCAATGTTTTTTGCAACTTTTTCAAGCCATGGCATGACTACATTAACAGTAGGACAACATGTATCAGGCTATACAGAACAAAAAAAAAAAAAAGAAAAAAATCCACATAAAAAAAAACCTAAGCCCAGAAAACCTGCTGATAAGTATCTAAAATCATTACAGAAGACTATAGATCAAATTTTGAGTGAAACACGGTGTGGTTTCCCAGCATGGTGCTGTTTTTCAGAATGCAGAAGTTCTTGCAGCCCCTATTGCTTTCTCTCAACTGCTCGGTACCAGAAATTCTGAACATCTTATGCCATGAATTCTAAATGGAGAATGCTATCCACTTGCTGACCAGTATCTATAAATTCTTAAAAATTCCGCCTCCGGCTGTGTATGAAGCACTTTGACATGCGAAAAATGTCCAAGACTTGCATAAGTGGTACCAAGCCAAAGTAGTCTTTCCCTCTAAAAGGGATTCTGCCAGGATGCTGAGATACTGGCCTCCCCTGGCACCTGTTGCAAGCTCTCTCCGTCCTTTCCCAGGGACTAAACGAAATCTGTTCCCAAACAGTACAAGCACGGATGTTAAACACAGCGTGAATGGCTCACAGGGCATCAATCCACACAGAGAAACTGCACCTGCACCTTTATAAGAGGCTGAGGCACCACATTACCACTTTTAAAAGAATCACCGTTCTCTGAATGCCTGGGATTTAATTACAGTAGACAGCTTACAAATTTCCATCCCCCCATAAACACAAAAATGGAAACACAGATCCTTCCCAATATTTCTTTACGTGATATCCAATGTTAACATCACCTGTTACTTCTTTTTGACAAGCTTCAGAGATGCTTATGTTTAATATTAATACCACTGCAGTATTGCTGTTTTATACAGATAGAGCACCTTCCAAGAATGCCCATGTGCTCCTTTAAAACAACAAAAACACCAAAACAACCCCACAGAAAAGACTGTTTACTTTGTGTTGGTAAAGAATTAATCTAAAAGACATTTACTCCAGCCCAGTATTTCCAGCTATTTACAATTATTTACAATAATGAAGAGTCTAATGCTCTCTGCGAACTTCTAAATTTTTGCTGTTATTACATTAAATCACAAAATGACTACGAGTTTTAGAAACTTTACCCTTGTTTTGGCATGCTGTAATATGTTCTGCTCTTACAGGGGGACAGAGTGCAGGTAATATGCTGCCACGTGATCTGGTAATGTTTATGACTGCCCTGAAACATTCTTTGCAAGATCCACAGTCCTTTCTCACTCTTTGATGTCCCTCCTCTTCTTTCCCCTTTGCTTTCTGAATGTGCTACCGTATTCAAGAGAACCACTCCTTGTCTTTCAGGGTTTAGGTATCACAAAATTACCATGTCTATCAACAACTGAATACAATGCTTTGGTCTTTGGACACATACAGAATCCTTATAGTTCTTCATCCCAAATATCGTCTGTCATTAAAATTTATAGCTCTTTTGGAAAAAAATATGGCATAAGATACTGTGACAACTAACGTTATTTGATTAACCCCTTGAGTAAATAAATTCCAGAGGGATTGATTGGGCAGAGCAGCTGATCACTCATTTCCTTCACAGCTGAAAAAATAAAATCATTTTCATGAAGAATCAGTAAGGGTGGTGGTAGTACGTGCTTTTTGATTCTGCTGCTCAATTAAAATAAAGGCCGTAATAATGTATAAATTCATCGTCTTTTATTTCCTTGAATTTCCCTCTTCCCTCCAGACATTCTCCATTCAAACCATGGACAGAAGCACAGAGTCAGCCTTGAGTTAAACGGACTTCACACAGACTGCAGAACACTCATGAGATTTGAGTACTCTCTATTTAAAGTAGACATTAATACAAATACTCTGGTATGACAGTAAAGGATATCTGATATTTTTAAAGGTTTCATGACTCAGGAGCTGAGCATACTGCTGTCATATAGGCATACGTGTATTCAAGCATCACTTTAAAAAGTAGTACTTTTAAAAATTTTAACAAACACCCATGTCAACGAAGCAATAACAGCAATTTCTTTTTAGCGTGCATTACTGAAGATCATAGCAAGAAGCAGCGAAAAAGTCAGCTTTTAAACACCTTCCCCTTCCCTACAACCCTTGGAAATAAAGGAAGTCTTAGTCCTTTCTTAGATCCCCATGATCAAATGATGAAACTTAAGTGGCACAATTACTAATTTTCTTGTACAGAAACTTTCACAAACTCAGCAAGCAGAATTATCTAATAATTACCTAAAGCAGATCACTTGGGTCTTTCCAAGTACACATAGGAGGTACGCACTGAATCATGGACGCTGATGAAGTTTCAGAATTCCTTCTAACTACGCCTCCTCTCTGCTTCTGAGTCTGGTCCTTTGGGAAGGATCCATCTCCACCCACAAGAACATCTACATTATTTGCCAAGGGTGACACCAGGACCTCAGCATCTGTGCTCCAGAACACGTCACAGCTTCATAGTTTCCTGGTAAAGCCTTCTTGCCGAAAGTTTATCATTTTTTTCCTTGCCCATATAGTTTCCCTCCCCTCCCAGCCATTACCAACCAGAAGTGGTAATTCAATAGGAACATCAGCTCCATGCTTGGTTTTGGTCAAAAAAGCCAAAGGAAACATTTGGCATTATTAACAAGAACAGGTAACACCATTAAGTTACGGTAGAAGTCTAAGTTTTGCCTATGCTTTTAACACTGAGCACAGTTCTGGTCCCCACAGCCCAGAAAGGAGAAAACAGAAATGGGAGATGTTCAGAGCAACATAAACGTAAAGACAGGCTTCTCTGCAAGGAACGTCTCAGCAGCGCTGGAGAGAGGCAATTGAGTGAGGACACAAGCAGCATGGACACAGTGGGTAAGGATCAGCTGCTCACGGTCTCTTCCAACACAGGAGCTAGGAGGACCTCGAAGCTAATGGACACTGCCACAGCAATTACTAGGCAATGATAAGGCTGCAACAAGCAACTTACCAAAATCTATGGTTCTCTTTGTGCAACTGCAGGGAAAGAAGTAACAACAATAACAGTGCCCTGACCAACAGATTTTAATACTTTCCAAAAAAACTTGAAAGCCTGAAACACAGCAAGGCATACTACACTGCACGCAATAGGCTTTTGTATTTGTCTTCTACTTGGGATATTTGAGTCCTTGTTTGTACTTGTCTCAAATGCCAAGAGTGTGTCAAGTGAGGCAATAAAAAAATCAGTTACTCTGTATCATATCCACTCATCATTTCTGGAATTTCAAGGCTGAGCTCCATTTTCTCAGATGACTGGGGCTGGATGAGCAAACAGGAAAACACGGGCAGCCTGTCTTTCTACACTGCTAAATAAAGGAGGGCCATCGACTGATGCCTGGTCCGAAAGCCAAATGGCAATGACTATCTCAGTCCCACTGCTTAGGTCTACACAGCATGGCGTAAATCCACACCAGATTTGTCTAGGTCAGCCGTAACTGGAACAGGCTGAAACAAAGCCAGCGAGTGAGCTACCAATTAGTCAATACGGGCTAACAGGAATCCAGTGCTGGGGCTCACACTCTGGCTTTTCTTTACCCAAAGGTACAGCAGTTTGGATATAGTCTACCCAAATGTCTGCCCCTGTTTGCAAATCCTTGTGTGTCCCTCTTCTAGACACAACCTAGCGAAAATAATTCTGAAATCGTGGGTAAATGACAACAGTGGAGCGCGTGCAGTAATTGCACAGCACTAAAGAACGGACTGTTGAGCTGTCTTCGTGGACACTGCTCACTAAAGCTTCCCAAAATCATTTGCAAGGTTTAAGAAAATGAATGTGCTGAAGTAATCGTACTTTAGACTTGAAACCTATATAATATATCATTATCACAGATTACATCTGAGCTCTCAAAAAGTAACAAAAATATATATAGGTAATTTTCCTAAAAAAAAAATTACACATATGTTTGAAAGAAGTCTCCACAGGGCTGAAGGAAATGAACACTTGGGCATAGGCTTTGTTCTCCTGTCAGACATTTCCCAGAATGTCAGACGTTTCCCAGGAACAAAGGCTTCATAACCTACACCATTTTCGTTTCTTCTGTTTCTATAAACCAAAATAATAATCAAAAGAAACATTGTATCAGAGAAGCACTTAAATCTGTCATATCCCAGGATGCAGAATATACTCCTCCTGCTGCAACTGTTGATGCAATAGATAAATTCAATTAAAAAATAGTAAGTGATGCCATCACCAAATTCCCTGTAACACTGTAAGTAAAGAAAACTCCACTGATAAATCTTCATCTCTTTCATTCACAAAAACACTTGAAGCCTGAGACTGATGATTTCAGCTTTACAGGAACATGTTCTTGTTTAGTAACTCCATTACTCTCTTAATTACATTATGCTGTGACTATAAAGACCTTTTCACCAGACAGTTTGGGATGTCCAACAGAGTCTAAGAACATTTAGGCTGGAAGGGACCTCTGGAAATCAGGCAGTCATATTCCCTGTTCAAAGCAAGGCTAATGTCAAAGTAATATAGAGCTGCTCAGGACCTCGTCCAGTCGAGTTCTGTCTACGTCCTACAGAGCTTCAGCTGAGCAGAGATCAATCCTCCGAAAGCCAGGAAATACCAAGAGAAGGCATCACCAGTACCATCCTAATATTGCTTTGCTGAAGCTGCCAAAAGCCACTAGGAGTTTCCCAGGCTCCAAGCAGAATGCCTGCACTACCTTTAGAGGGTGGGAGGTTTCATTACAGCAAGCTAGCAGAGCTGTGAAACCAGTGTGGGCCCACAATATGCCAGTGGGAGGGCGGGGTGCATATGATACGACAAAAAGGTACAAAACTGTTGGCAAAAGATGGTGACAAATCGTTTATTCTGCCTCAGAATCCTTTTGCTATAGGGAACTGTCTGCAAGTAAACGGTATGTAAGCATGGGTTGAGTGTTTGATGACGGGATCAATGAAAGCAGAGCATTCAACATTGCTAAGCAGAGCATTTAACATCACTTGTAACACTTGTCCATGCGGTGTTGCCTTAGAGCAGCCTCAGAATCTGAATGGTCGGTGGGGTGGTTTTTGAGAACTCGCCCAAACACAAGCATTGCCAAAGCAAAGAGGGCTTGAGGATCTCCTACATATGTTCTTCTGTCCGGCAACCTGCTCTCTCTGCAGACACCTGATCTTCCTGCACTGTGTCCCAACAGAAGGCACCTACTTGCAGCCTGACTGTAGTAAGGACAGACCTACAGTTGGGATCAAGTCCATCTGCTGGACTTCATAGATTCACTGATTTACCTTGAGGGCGCCTTGGATTTTGGTTCACATGAGGGAATAAAAGAAGATGTCCAGCTCTATGGAAGAGGCAGCTTATTCCCTTCTCTCCTTCCACCCAGTACCCAGTTCACATGCATGGGGAGAAAGAAAAGGTCACAGACGACGACTTCTGCAGGCACAGGGCTCACCAAAATCCAGCTTGCTTGTACATGGGAGCAGAGGGAGAGGGATAAAAATGCCCTCATTGTCCCAAAATATGCCTGCTGACCTTCTTCCAACTGTTCTTACTTTCCAGGACACCATTCTGAACCACCATTCGCCCTTCCAGTTTCCACTGGAGTTCTTGCGGTTCTTTCCCACAACTCACTCAGCCTCCTCTTTTCCACTTGCTCTTCACAGGAATCATTAAGCACCTCATCCATTTGTTTATTTTTACTCTAAATGTTGCCTGAAATGCTGTATCATATTCAAATCTTGTTTATATATAAATGTATTTTAAATATGTATTTTCAATTAAATAACAGCCAATCTCTTCAAACCTGAATCCTCAGGAAGACATATTGTAACCACATACCTATAGTTCTCTGATTTTCAGCAAAGGCAGACTCTGGATTCACAGTAGCTAGGCATAAGTAAGATTCTGAGCCACTAACATCTTTGGAAACAGATAGGGGAAACCATTTTGGCCAAGTAGTTCTGGGCACAAAAATTTCATTTGCTTGGCAAACAATACCTTACACTTCAAAAGGCGTTAAATTCAGCCTCTCCAAATGAGAGGCAGAGTCTAATCATAAGTGGAGAAAATGCTGAGAAACAGAGATCAGCTGAGGAATTAGTGAAAACAACAACAAAAAACATGATGGAATCTGTGTATTTCAAGAAATGCCATGGGGTTTGCCAACCCCTCATTCCCAGAGACTGTATCACAGAAATCCCTTGCTCAAATGATCCCAAGTTTTCACCAGCTCATCACCTTCTAGAGCATCCTACGGATGTCACAGTCACCCCGAAGCCGCACAAAGATTTCAGAGCCCTCACGCTGCAGCCAAACGTACCTGCAGTGTACCCCAGGGTTTCAGTCCCTCTATCACCTGGGGACCCGGCCAGGCGCTCCGCAGCGCCCATCTGCTGCACGCAGATGGGCTTCCTCGCACAGGAGACAAAAGCGGGAGGGAGGGGGCCGCCGCACATCGGAGCTGTGCCCTGATATGCCCTAGACAGACTGTGACCAGGGCATGTATCTCTTCTCAGGTGCGCAGATGTACTCCCGAGTCCTGTCCTCTAGAAACGGTCTCAGAAAACCTGTCTTTTAACTCACAGGCCGTCTTAACTCTGGGGCAGAGCCCGTGCTCTGCTTCGCTCCAATACACATTGAGCCTTCAGCAGAGGACTGGAAATTCAGGAGCATGCTTAATTACTGATTTTTAAATGTGCGACAGATATGCAACAATTTGAATGTCTAGACTATAATTTACATAAATACATTTTAAACCAAAACATTTAAAAATTATTTATTTCCTGCTTCTGTGCTTAAGTGCTTTGCTGGATTGGGGCCAGGCTGCAGGATCGAGCCGAAGGTGCATAAATCAAACCTTCAAAGAAATATAATGTTCACAAAGACTGTATTTGGTTGAGCGAATTTAGAAGAATGAAACCAACTATGAAGAGAAATTAGATTGGCTGAAAATTAATAAAGCACAGCTGGAATTATTCGATTCATCCATATTTGTTGCTTAAATGGCTCTAGGGCTAAGTCTTGCTGAAAGAAGATACTTCAAGAATCAGGGGTCAATTGCTTTTGGAGACAAATTGACCTACAGGAATACACTTGTCTAATTTGGTTCTTGCAGCGGGGCAAGTCTACAGAAACATATAACCAAAAAACCAATTTAGATTCCAGTGAGCGGATACCAGAGGTCAAGTTTAAGGTTCTCATAAATTTACATACATACGCTAAAAGATTAATAACTTTTCAAGCTACTGGGTTTCTTTGCTAAAAGCGAAGACTAATAGATAAGATCTGAGAAAGAAACAACATATGGGCTTATTCTGCATTCTGCTGGATAGATACCATACAGCCAGCTCATCGCTTGTTGCTGTGGCTAGCCCTGCAGTGTTTCATACAGTTTGGTCATACTTGGAGAGTGCAAGTAACACTACTGCTGGCTCAGCTCCTAGAAGAAAGCATGATCACATCTCACAATCATTAATTTTGAAACTAACTTCATGTTCCAGTTCAATTATTACACTTCTAGTTAATCAGTCTTACTACTACTAGTATATGGAGACCTGTATCCAGCCATACAGTTGTTCTATGTTTGCAGTGAGGCATTCTAAATACAGTTACCTGTTCTAAATGTAACACTTTTCTTCTAGACAGATTTTGTATGTTCATACATTGGTATAGTTTCCTACCCAAAATTAGGCATTTCCTTTATAAAACAGCAGCAAAATGGACCAGTATTAAAATTTAAAAATACACTTTAGAATACAAAATTATTTTAGAAATACGCAAGCCCTGAAGGTGGCATTAACCTTCTGAGAAATCTACAAAACTTAAGCGCAGAATTTACTTGGGCATGTTACAAAAATTTTACTCTCAGTCAATACCATCCTTGAAAGACACAGTATTTTTTAATCCTCAGGCTGCAGTCTTTTAAATTCAGTCATAGGAAAAATCACATTTCCATTTGGGTAATTTACCAGGGGTGAAAATGAAGAAAATAAATTCACATATTTCACTGTAAATCATCAGATATCTGACCATTGTAGCATCGATAAATGTATACAAAATAAGCAGTTAATGCTGTATGTAGAACAATAATCTTAAATACTCCAATGGTTGGGTGTTTTTTTTTTTTGTTTCCTTTCACTACTTCCAGGATCAATAGATATCTATAAACAAATGACTTCTCAACAAATACATAAATCCTGACTGGTGTTGCCTTCAGAAAATTTGCATGGCAGTTAAAGGCACACCCTTCTGTTAGGAGTGATTTTCAAACACATTAGTGGCCAGAAAGAACAATGTACATTAATCTTTTTAGACCTCTTTTCTTAGAAACACATAGGTTTGGGATGTTTTCTACATTTTTCTTTTCAAGTCATGGAACTTATCATATTTCACAGAAGTATATATAAAAACATGTCACATGGGAGATGCGCTGTCCTGTGACTTTCAGTCTGCAAAGGCCCAAAAGTGGAAAAACCACGCAATTTAAACATGAGGAAGAGATCGATTTTACTGCAGAACCCCACCTTTTTGTAAATAGTAATTAGTTCCTTATTTATTAGGTAATTAAGAAACTGTATCTCCTCACCGCCATTAAGTAAAGAGATCCTAGAAACTGGGGTGAATTTCTGCCTAAAATAAGCATCTTCTCCTTAAATGAAAGATGCTCAAAACTTGGAGTGACAAGTTCACTCCACTGAAGCTCTGGATGTAGTTAAAGTAGAAATATTATATTATTGGAACAATGTAAGATAATTTTTATGATGTAGCAAGTTTAGACCCCGCACTATTTGTATGCCCAAAGGCTTCTGGTTATTGCAGCTCTACAGCCGAAGCATTGGTGAGCTTACCTGTATGGTCCTCCGAGTGCCATCAATGGTGACAGACAACAAGGGTGAAGCCAGGTTCCACTCGCTGGTCACATTTAGTTTCATCCCATCAGCTTCCACCTGTTGTGACACCAAACAAGGCTGTTACCATGAAGACAGACAGAAAACTGATCTCAAGTTCATTACTGCATACAAAGCAGCAACCATTTTAAAACAGATGGCTCCCAAACAACCTGTCATGTTTACTGCTTCTGCCATAAAAGACAGGGTCCAACAACAGAGTCTTCCAGCTATCTCTGGGGAGAGGTGAAGGACCTGTGAACAGCTGCCTCGGAGTAGCAAGGTTTCAAGTGATTTCCAGCAAGTAACAAACAGCCATCCAACTTTTAAACCTATCTGGACATGCTACATTTACTGCAATTAGACAAGTAATGCATATAAATTCCAGTGACACCTTGCAACCCACACAACAGGGCTTGCATATAATATTCTCTCCAAGGACCAAGGGAGAACTTTTCCTATGCTTCTAATGAAGGGTTTTGCACTGTTATCTTAATTAATATGAGGCAGTAATTAATTCTTCAGTGTTTTTGCACAAAGTCTAGAAAAACTTTGCAAATTCTGTCATGTTTTCTTCCAATATACAGCTGATCAGAGGTATACAATTTCTGACTTAAATGCCAATATATTTAGCCAAAAAGATTTAAAGAAAAAAAAAAAATCACACCACAATCTTTATACAAAAATATTTCTAGGCAAAGAGTAAAAATTCTGAGTTCTGAAGAAAGTGTAGATCACAGTAGCTGTAATGACACTTCTGTCATTCTTCTATTGTATAGTACTGTTTAAAAACATACATCACACATTCAACACTAAGAGCCTCAGAGGAAGAGCTAGATTATGAAAAAATACTATACATGGACTGATCTAATTCATGATTAATATTTGTGGTATGTTTCGAACATTCATCATGCTATCCAAGGTAAGTAATTATGATTTCAGTTATATATTTTACTATAAATAGAAGAAAAATCAGTTGGCTGATGTCTTTCGTCTCTCAAAATCTCCAAAATAATTTCAGTCAGTAAATTACAGACAACATTGATAATGACACAAATATTGTATACATTGTCAGTAAACTAGAGGAAAATTACTGCATTTAGAATAAAAGCTGAGGCCACATTTTGCAAAATAAAACTTATAAAATCTGCTCTTAGATCTCAGACTAATCATTATTTCATCTTATAATAAGAACAGGCAACTGTAATCTTACTGTAACTTAAAAGAAATCTATAACAGAGAAGTGCAGAACAGCAACATGTAATTTGATAATTTTATTTCAGTCAAGAAGAAAAAGCTCTGGCTTAAAAAAACCTCTAATTTTATAGACTTTTGTTTGGAACACTGAATCTGTCTTTTAGTGATGCAATCTTAGTCAGTTTCTACGGACTTTAACTGTAAATAAAGTTACATCTAAAGAACATGAAGAAAAACAAGTCATTTATAACGGTTCACCAAAAGGCCAGATTAGCTGGCATGCTTCAGGTACTTTGCACCGCTCCAGTGATGCAAACCAGCCATAAACCCGGCTTGAGCTAAACCAGACCTGCAGCTGGTTTGCATTGCCAGAGCGCTGCAAAGCAGCTGGAACGCGCCGGTGAACCTAGCCCGCTCCCAGCAAACCTGAATCAGCAAATACCGTCTTTATTGAGAGCAGCAGACACGTCTGAGAAAGACTTTCCAAACGGCGAAAAGCAAAGCCGGTGCTCTGTCTCACCTCTCTGTGATTAGCAATCGAACTTCGGCAAGGCAGTTATTTAAAAAGCTGTCTGTCACTATTGCCACAACCAAAGAAAAACTGTCTGCTCTGGAGCCTGGGTCTGAAAACATCATTCACCACAGTTCTCCAGGGAAGGAAGGGAGATGATGTGAATGCATACCAGGCTACTGGCCACCAAACAAACTTCAACTGTACACCGGGCTTGTTGCACTGCGGGATTTACACATGGCCTCGCAGAAAATCTACAGCTGCTATCTGTAGTCCTCGTGAAGGGTGTTCCAGTGGCAAGAGACAAGTCAATACCTCTGCAACAAACCCAATTTAATCATTAGTTCTTTCATCACCAGACAGATGAACAAAAAAAAAGTAAACTAAGTGTGTCACAGCAGTAAATGACCTGTTTAAAATCCCTCACAAGGGTCTATACAAGTCTAGCCATCATTGATCACAGACTATGTTAGCATCAAAAAATTTCTGGTGGAAACCACCCTGCAAGAAGAGATGCATGCAGTCAGATGGTAGGTCTAAACAAATCGCAGCACACTATGGCTGCTTATGTGCAATAGAAAAAAACAGTGGACAATATGTTGCCTCAACTGTCTTTTCCCAGCTCAAGAAAGAACAAAGCACCGGGGGGGGGGAGAAGTGTTATTTGAACTAATGCATACCCCAGTGAACTGCAGCAGTCTTCTCACAGAGCAGAGCTACAGGCTCTTTAGCTGCTTTCGTCTGGGGCTCACCAAGGTATGTGCAACAGAGGACGATGGTGTGAAGCCAGAAGGGTTATGAGGAAGTCGGCTATCTCTGCTCCAACAGGTAGGATGACAAAGCCAGGTCAAGCGATCAGAGAAAATGAATCACAGAATCACAGAATGGTAGAGGTTGGAAGGGAACTCTGTGGGTCATCTAGTCCAACCCTCCTGCCGAAGCAGGGTCACCTACAGCAGGCTGCAGAGGAACTTGTCCAGGCGGGTCTTGAATATCTCCAGAGAAGGAGACTCCACAACCTCCCTG